>Ga0209611_10007703_pt1 | contig 17156 bp, 11 predicted proteins | sample S1TSphgellanicum_3_FD_187693 | JGI IMG/M metagenome (GOLD analysis project Ga0209611, IMG submission 187693) | Host-associated microbial communities from peat moss isolated from Minnesota, USA - S1T2_Fc - Sphagnum magellanicum MG (SPAdes) (version 2) | ecosystem: Host-associated > Plants > Peat...
CGGAAGGAATTTTGTGGCTTTTCAAGAACAGCATGAAACGTCAAGTTTTGTGGCATATGGACGTCTACCTTCTTTCTGCTGTGTTGATTTGGCTTGTTTTTGTTCACTGTTTTGGCATTAGATGAACACTGATATTGAAGGAAATGATTAAACTGAACACAAAGTCATTTCCTTGGCTGAGCAAAATGTTGCTGGTGGATGTTTTGTTAGAGGTTTCATGGTCAGTATACTAGAGCAAAGGTTCAAAGTTGAGAGGAAGGATTTAGTGATTGAGAGCGAGATTTTACCCAGTTTTTTCAATGTCACGAATGTGCAAAAGTGTGATCCAAAATGTTGATAGACCCTGGGTTAGTTTTTGGAATTCTTAGGCAGTTGCAACCCCTATTAAAACGAGTGATTGATGCTGTAGAAATTACCTTGAAGTATGACAAGAGTTGTACAAAATTAAGTGCTCTCCTCTTGAGATTAGAGCCTCTTCTACAACACATAGCAAACCAGGCCCCTAATCCGAGTTCGAATGTGAGCTTGGTGAATACATGGTTGACTGAACTTGAGGAACGATTGAAGGCGGCAGAGACAACATTGAATAAATCCAATGAGCAACATCCAAGATTCGCAGCTCCTTGGTCTACACATCGTGCAGCCAGGGAAATCAACAAATTAACGGAGAGTGTGGAGGAGCTCTTGCAACAAGCACCTCTGGTTGGGGTGGATTTGGCTTTGTCAACATCGGTGAAACACGAAAATGCGACCCAAGACATTAAACATGCACTGCAATCTGTGGAGAACCAATTGTCGATTGTCACACGACAATTGCCGAATGTCAAACGACAATTGGCGGATGTTACACGGCAATGTTTCAAGCCATCTACTGGTAAGTCGTTGAATTTTGAGGAAGCAACTGCTGCAATCACAACTGCTTTGCAAAATTTGAACGCATCTGATGACCATGACAATGCGATGGAGGCAATACCATCGACCTTGGCAACGATTGACCCCCAACAACCTTCGCAAAAGTTGCATGTGCCTCCGCTTGTCTTTGGTTTGGACGACTTTATTGGGACGCTGCAACAGTCGTTACTCTCAAGACATAGCGATGCAGATCCTCACTGTATTGGAGTTTGGGGCAAAGGTGGGGTGGGGAAAACACTTCTTGCTCGACAAGTCCACAATAGCATGGAGGTGCAACAACATTTTGGAAGTGCAACTATCATTTGGCTGACTGTTGGAAAAAATCCTGACATCAGGTCACTCTACAGAAAATTGAGTGAGAAATTGTGTCCAAATCTTGTACAGGTCAACACCTTGAGTCAAACTGATTACAAAGATATATTGTACAATGAGTTTTCAAGTAGGAGGGCATTTTTCATTGTAGATGATGTTTGGGAAGAAAGTGTCATTGAATGGCTGGACCTAGCTAAAGGACCTGGTAGTGTCACACTATGGACTAGTAGAAAGGAACGCGTATTACTGACAGCAGCAGCAGGAGTAACAGAAGCAACAAAAGTAGACATGGACAAGCTTTCAGAAGAAGATAGTTGGAGGTTGTTTTGTGCGCATGCATTCGGCCAACGTAACATTCCCCCTGGAGTAGAGGGATTGGCCCATTTAGTAGTTGAGGAATGTCAAGGTCTTCCCTTGGCTCTTAAAGTGATTGGTGGAGTGATGATTGGCAAGACATCGCCTGGAGAGTGGGAGCGAGAACTAAAGAAACTACAGGAATCACGCATGAAACATCAAGATGTGGAAAAGCAGCTGTTTGATTGCCTAAAGACTAGCTACGATGATCTAGAGAATGCTGATCATCCCAATGCCAAGGAATGTTTTCTTTACTTTGCAGCATTTCGTGAAGATGAATTGTTGGAGCAAAACAGGTTGTTCCAATATTGGGTTGCAGAAGGGTTGGTTCCAGGAGAGGTTGGAGATGATCCTGAACAAGACACCTACCATGTGTTGGGGTTGTTGATAGGTCGTTCGCTCATTGAACTAGGGTCTGATATTGAAAACAAGTTGTGTTGTAAGATTCATCGTGTCTTGAGAGACTTGGCACTCCACATTATACAAAGTCATGATGGAGATGAAAAAAAACAACTGGCTCTCTATCGACCTGGTCAGCATTTGCAACAATTCCCACGAGAGTGGGAAACAAATGCTAAGGAGTCGCTTGCTGTTCATCGCCTATCACTGAATCACAATAACTTGAAGAAACTCCCTGACAAGATATCTGCACCCAATATGCAGACACTTCTTCTTTCTCACAATGAACAATTGGAGGATTTGCCAAATGGCTTCTTGAAAGGCATTCAACAAAATCTCAAGGTTTTGGACTTGAGTTTCAACAAGTGAGAATCTTTACCCAATGAACTAGGCAATCATTTGATGTATCTAAAGCTTACATTGTGTGAGACTGTTTTTAAGGATTATGTGTAAGGATTTAACAAATTAGATTAGGACTTTTAAAGTTTAACGAAATTACTCCTAATGGACAACTAAGCTTTTTTTGCAAGGTTGAGGTGTATTTTGAAGTTTACTCATGGGTTTGGAACTAACTTTTGCAGGTCCCTCAAAGCTCTCCCAAAAGAGTTTGGCAATCTCAAGCATTTGATTTATCTTCACCTTGGAAATTGTGAAGGTTTAAAACAGCTTCCACCGTCAATAAGGAAACTTGAGATGTTGGTAACTCTCAATCTATTTCAATGTTCTGCATTAAAATATCTACCACTCAAATTGGATTCTTTGAAACGACTTGAATCCCTCAACCTCTTGGGTTGTGGTAGATTTGACCCTTACAATGACTTACTAGGGAAAAAAGCCTTAGGTGGATTAGTAAGTCTTAGAAATTTAAAGACAGATGCTCATAACTTTCGACTGAGTCGAAAGAAGTTTTCTGTGAGGTCATTAGTTATCCACAAAAGCTCAGATTCCTCACCGGATGGACTAGAATCAATGGATGGACTTGAAGACCTTACATTACATACAGGTGACATTACAGTCTTTGCCTCACAGAGGATATCATCCTTAAATCACAATTTCGTAAATGTCCAGACTCCATTCTTAAATCTCAAGACCCTAAGATTCAGCCTTCTTCCCAATTTACAACGTCTAGTATTGAATAATTGTCCTAATCTACTCAATTTAACATTGAATGATTGTCCCGATTTAGTAGTTGTAGCATTAACCAACTGTCCCAATTTAGTATGCTTGCCTGCCTTAGATAGTCTTCCTAGGCTATTTTTATTGGTCCTTAACCTATCAATCAAAGAGCTTCCACAATCATTCACACATCGAGGTGCCTTTCCAGCTCTTGATTCATTCAATCTTGAGGGGTCTCAACTTATTGAATTTCCTAGGGTGGAGGAAGATGCCATGCCCAAGTTGCACAGGTTAAATTTTGATGATTGTAAATTTCTTCACACCTTACCTGCCTCTATCTCTCTCCTCACCAGTATTCAGACAATCAACTTGGGAAGCAAAAATGAGAAGCTTATGAACTTTTGTAAGACGAATTTTAGAAACTCAGCAATTGGGAAGACTTTTATTGTGGATGGGAAACCTTTGATACCTGAGGAACAAGTGTTTGAGTCAGTAGTCCCAATGGAAGAAGACACGTCAACAGTACGAGGCAGTGAAAAACGCCCATTTCAAAACGTGCATGGGGATGATGAGGAGAGGTTGCTCAAACGTGGAGGCTTGGGGAGTGACTTCATCATGCCATCTTCTCCTAAGAGGTTTGTGTATCTTGGGAGCTCAAGCGTGGCAGAAACAACAAAAAGTGAAAAGGAACATGGCCTTTGTGAAGCTTTGTAAAGAGCTTGCATCCTTCCAAAATTTTGGTTGTGTTACCTAGCATGATGGGTATTAGTTCAAGGAAACCTAGGTTTTTAGCCTCGTATCTTACACATGTGGAAGATTAACCAAATGGTTTCGGCGCTTCAATTGCAAGAGTTAAAAATTGAAAATTGCATGACAAGATGATTAGTATAGGGAGCTCATCACGTCACACAATTTCTTTTTTATAATTTTACATCACAATATAGTATTGTAGGTCTACTACATGGACAATTCCGCACTATATATGTACATGGTGGTAACATCCTTCTTTATGAGCAAAAGCAAAGCTTTAATCTTTTTATTATGTAAGACTGTTCATATCCACTTTCATGTTTGGGTCATCTATTGTTTCCCCCTTTCCCCCTTTCTTTCTCTCATCACCACATCAATTCATCTTTGTTCTTAGTACAAAGCATTTGGAGTTTTCAACTTGAGATTTTCTGTTCATAGATGCCACATGGCAACTTTGTGAGAAACCAATTTTTAGTTAACCCAACAAGTATTTATAACCTTTTATGGGTTTGGATGGTATTTTGCTCCTGAAAATAATGTTTTTATGGTGTAGTAAGAAGGCTTGATAAGTTAGTTGAAGAAGAGAGTGAAGACAACATGGTGATATGTGCTAATGGATGTCACATGAGGTGTTATTGTCATGCCTTAAATTCTGTCTTCGGAATGTACAATGAAGTTCTTGTGTGGCATTTAAGGTAATGAAAAGCCAAAACAATTTTTCTTGTATCTAAATAATATAGTTTGAATGAAGAAAGTTGAGATCCTATGCGAAAGTGAACTTGAATGTGTTTTTTGGAGAAGTGAAGTGAACTTGAATGTGTTTTTTGGAGAAGTGAAGTAGTCGTAGGGATTAAGAAATTGGGCTACTTTGTTTTTGCAATAGCTATGAATTGGGCTATAGGTATGCCTTGGTAGTGTGGGTTGTCTATTGTCATTACTTTTTAAATCTAAGCTTAGGTGAAGGCCTTGGTGGTGTGGGTTGTCTATTGTCATTACTTTTTAATCTAAGCTTAGGTGAAGGCCATGTTTGTTCCCTGAATTAGATCAAGGAGGAAATGTTGTAAATCCAGGCCAGGGATGGAAAGGAAGGAGATGGTGAGTCTCATGATGAACATTATGCATGTGCATCAATGGCTTGTTTATTAACATTGTTTTTAGGTTTTCTGTTTAGTTGAGAGCCATGTTAATTCCCTAAAGCAAATGTAATGAGACTATTGAATAGCGATGGAAAACAAGTAGTAGATGGGGTCAATCTCATGATGAACATAATGCACACATCAGTGCTACAACACATGTTGCTATTAATCCTCTGACCTAAACATCTTTGTTATTCAAGTTGGAAATGATTTCTCCACAATCCATTCAATCAATGACTTGGTTCTCCACACTTGTGCTAGCTCAAGTGAGTTGATTTCTCCTAAGTAGGGGAATGCTAGCTCTCCAAGAAAGTTTTCTCATAATTTGAATGTTTTTCAACCTGATTACATTTTGGTTGTTTTTTTCAAGCAGTAGTTGAAACACATATCTTGGTTGCAACTCAGCTTTTACATGGCTACAAACAAACTGTTGGAAACCAAAAAAATGGAGAAAGTGCAAGGTACTGGAATCCCCATACATCATGGTTCATATGCAATCCTAGTTGCGATTTTAACATGTTTAGATACATTTCTAATGTTGTATTTGTGAGTTCTTATGATAAATGGAGTTTACTTGCTCTTGAAAGTTACAAATGGTATTTTGGCAAGTATTTTTAACATGCTGGATTGCAATAAAAAAAATTGCACAAACTATTGTTGTAAGTGTTTCAAATATGACATAACACTCCAAGCAAGAGTTTGTCAAGGGTCCCATTAAAGTCCATATGGCCTACGAAGATAAAAACTTCATTCCTCTACCGCCATGGGCAGTTTGTGAAGCTATCAAAATGATGTGTGCATATATGTCTGAAAAAGCGTAGGAGAAGGAATAGTGCTTTCAAAGGAGTATTCATAGGTCACCACATCAGAACAAAGGGAAGATAAAACCAAATAGAAATCAATGATGACAATAAGGGAGCAGTGACGGTGAGGATAGAAGATTCATTGTTATTCATATGGGTGGTTTCATTTCAGATCCAAAGTTGATTGCATAATTGTAGGATTCAAGCATGGATATGGTAATTCCAACCAATGTATGGAAATGCCCATGAGCAAGGATGGAACACCCTTGCTTAAATATGCTGGAGAAATTTTTATGGAGGATGAATGTGGGGTACGAGGGGCGTGCTGAAAGTTCCAGGATTACACTAGGAAGAGGGACAAGCTACTTAGTTATTCCATCCTACATCCAAAACCAACCAAAAAGTTGGTTAGAACTCATTCTGCACACTTTTGGTGTTAAGCAAGCCACGGGCAACCTTGGACTCACTTGACTCATCACGGCCCAGACTCGGGGGAAGCCACCACCTTCCCCCATATAGTATTTTATGCATCTCACCACCGCACTTGCATCCGAATGGCACTTTTTCCCGGGACTCCCAAAGTGGAGTCCCGAAACTATCCCCGTTTAGACTCCCGGGACTTTGGGCGTTCATAACTTCTCGTGTCGACCTAAGATCGGGACGAAATCTAAAGAAAAGTTGTAGCTCTCGTTGAGAACTTTCCAACGATGTGTGGCACTTCACCTGCACACTTTGGAATCGAGTCGATTCCTGACTTTTTGTGGTCGGGAGTCAAACTACCAGTTTGACTCCTAGCCCTTCATTCGACCATAACTTGTGCTGTAGATGTCCAAATGGCTCATGGGAGGCCATTTTGGACATGTACCCTTCAAGACCTTTCCAACAATATAAAGAACACCCCAATGCGAGGTGTTTTAACCCCTGCAATCAAACTCTAAAATTTCGGGAGTCCCGGAAGACTCCCAAGTCCCATTTTTGGGAGTGTGAGTGGCGACCTCACACTTCCTTCAAAGTGGGGTTGCGACGCTCTCCCCCACTAAAAGAAAAGGTCAATATCCTCATTGACACGTAAAAATTTCTTTTCGCAATTGTAATTGTTTTCCTTGGATCCTTGGCCATCAAGTGCCGACTTTTACAACAAGACCTTGCCTCAAATTAACTTAGGCGTCCCCATGTTTTCAACATTTTCTTGGCAAGTCCAAGGGTATCTCATAGAAAACCCTTAAATCTTGCTCCGTCAAAAGACTAAACAAGCCTAATTGACGAAGCCCCTCATTTGGGAGGCCATTCTTTCAACCTTCCCCTTATGAAGAACTCAAGTCAAGTCTAATCTTGACCTAAGCTACTTGACACGACTCCTTTCCCAACCTTGCGCCTTGATCATAACAATCAAACCTTGATTAAAAGGTTTGTTTATCAAGGTACGGGAAGCAACATTCGGGTTTAGCCAAAACCCAAGTCCCAAGTTACACGATTAAAGTACGTGAACGGGGTCATGACTTCCCATGTTGGCCACCACTACCAACCAACCCTTTGGGATGCACTTAAAGCTTGTGCATGTCCCCGCAAACTCACCTTGCTTGCCTCCTCTTTTGGGATTAAGATTTCTCTTAACCCCAAAGTAGGAGCTCCATTTTGATTTGGGCCTACGCAAGAAGTTTCATTTGTCTAATGCCAACTTAACAACCCTATTTGCACTTATACATTATTCTCGTGATACAATCTTTTGGAAGTTTTGATGCCTTTATTTCATTTGCAACTTGATGTGGTACATCTTTTGTGACACCCTGCCCCACTAAAAGAAAGGTGATGTCCTCATCACATTCTACGTCTCTTCTTCTTTGCCAGTCTAGTGTGGAATTCTTCTATGGCTTCTTGGGCATGTTCCATGTCGAATTCATTCACCCAAGATGCCTCTATTGGATGGTATCCTTTCCACTTCACCAAGTATTCATGTTCTCATCCTCTTAGCTGTCTTAACTTGAGCACGGCCGCCACCTCAAACTTTGGTTCATTATGAACTAGGTTTGGTGGGGGCCTCAAGTTGTGCTCTCGATTAGGGCTTGAAGCATCGCGGGTGACCAGCTTCAAAAGGGAAACATGAAATGTGGGATGAACTCTAAGTTTTTCCAATAGTTCTAATTTATAAGTGTCGGAAAGTTTATTTTCCAACACTTTGAATGGGCCCACATATGGGCCTAAGAACTTATGACTTAAGCCTTCGGGTAATCAGAAGTTCTTGATGTTCAACCACACTTCATCCCCTTCTTGAAATTTCACCTCTCGTCGAGACTTGTCCACAAAATCCTTATACCTGTTGTGCGCCTTTTCCAAGTTGGTTTTTGCCAACTCCCAAAGGCGTCGCTTTTCGTCATCAAATTGTGTGACCATTGGCACTTCCTCACTTGCATCACTCGGGGGTTGTCCATGTGCTGCCCAAGTCATGGGCACAATGGGTGATTTGCCTGTCACCATTTGGAAGGGGGTGGACCCAGTTGTGGAGTGTTCCGAGTTATTGTAACAAAACTTGGCTAACTCCAAGTGGTTCACCCAATCTTGTTGATCCGTTGCCACATAATTCCTTAAGAATTGTTGGATTGCCAAGTTGACCCTCTCGGTTTGTCCATCGGTTTGTCCATCGATTTGGGGGCGGAAAGAAATGTTCATCTTGAGTTCTGACCCCATTCTCTTCCAAAGGGTTCGCCAAAACTTACTTGTGAACTTTGGGTCTCAATTTGAAACTATGTCCTTTGGAAGGCCATGATGCTTGAAAACATGTGTGAAGAACAACCTTCTCGTCTCTTGGGCCGTGGCCTCATCTTTTATGGGAATGAAATGTGTTGTCTTGCTAAATTAATCCACCACCACCATGATGGCATCAAAGCCCCTTGATGGGGGCAAGGTTACCATGAAATCCATGGACAAACTTTCCCATGGCCCTTCCGGAATTGGTAAAGGTTATAACAAGCCCGCTTGTTTCTTGTTGAAGGTCCGATTTTGTTAGCATGTCAAACAAGTCTTCACATACTCTTCCACATCGTCTTTCAAGTTGGGCCAATAGTAGGACTTCTTAAGGAATGTTGTGGTGCACTTTGCACCACCATGGCCCGCAAGCGGTCCATCATGACATTCTTTCAAGAGCAACTCCCTCACCCTTCCTTCTGGCACATAGAGTCGTTTTTGTTCGTACCACAATAGTCCATTTTGCAAATGGAAGTGGGACTTGGCTCCATTTTGAATGTTTTGCCTTACTTCTTTGGCAAATGCATCTTGGCGATTTGCTAGTCGAACTTCCTTTTGGAGTTCCGTCTTTCCCACATACACCATTTTAAGTTGGTGTTTTCGATTTAGAGCATCGGGCACCACATTATCCTTCCTGGGCTTGTGTCGAATGTCCACATTGAACAAGGCCAATGTGTCTTGCCATCTCATTTGCTTTGAGGACAACTTGAGTTGAGTGGCAAAGTACTTCAAGGTCACATTGTCGGTCCACACCACTACATCTTTGGAGCCTATGTAATGGCCCCAAGTTTTGAGACAATGTATGACCGCCCACATTTCCTTCTCATCTGTTGGCCACCCTCGTTCCATCTCACTCAACTTCTTGCTCTCAAATGCCACCGGTCTTCCTTCTTGCACTAGGACTCCTCCAATTGCAAAGTCGGAGGCATCGGAATGGATCTCAAAGTCTTTGTCAAAGTCGAGCAACTTCAACATCGGCGTTGTCGCAACCCTAGCTTTGGGCCCGGGACCAAAGGCAAAGGGGTTATAAGGTTGCGGGCCAAGAGGAAGCCCGGAAGTTAAACCAAGAGGAAGCCCGGGAGTCAAGGCAAAAGGAAGCCCGGGAGTCACATCACATACTTCCGGGGAGTGTTAGAAAGTGTGAGGGAGTGTGAGAGAGTGAACACTCACACTCCCAAGACGACTCCCACTTTGGGAGATGGAGTCCCGGTGGACTCCCAAAACTTCAGAGAGCGATTTGAGGGGTCAAACCTCAATGTCTTGTGGCGTTCTTTATATCATTGGAAATCTCTTGAAGCGTAAATATCTAAAATGGGCTCGCATTGCTAATTCAGACATCTAAAACACAAGTTATGGCCAAAAGAAAGGCCGGGAGTCAAACTGCCAGTTTAACTCCCGACCACTAAAAGTCGGGAATCAAGCTATTCTTGATGTCCGATTCGGGAGTGCAACACGGCGTTGGAAAGCTCTCGACGAGAGCTACGACTTTGCTTTAGACCTTGTCGCGATCAGACTCTGCAGGCGGGAGATATGAGCTCCCAAAGTCCCTGGACTCCAACCTGGGACAGTTTCGGGACTCCCGGTCAGGAGTCCCGGGAAAAATAGCCATTTGGATGTAGCCTCCGTGGAGAGTCACAGAGAATACTATAAGGGGGAAGGTGGTGGCTTCCCCCAAGTCCGGGCCGTGGTGAGTCAAGTGTGTCTGTGTTGCCCGTGGCTCATCCTCCAACTTTGCACTAACCACTTTGTGTGGGTTGTGTGCAGGCCCATGTGAGTGACTAAAGCTTGTCAACCCTTCCTAGTCCCATCCCAGAGCTCCAACACGCCCCTCTACCCCTCAAAGTGTTGTGAGCTAGGGAACGTGCTCCAACTCCTCCATTTTCCGCTGCTTTTATACTTGGGCTCACATTTTAGTCCTTTAAGGAGTTGGGGGTGCGTCAAGCGCCTTCACCAAAATACCTTTCAAGGTCTCAAAGGCTTCATCGCATGTTCCTTCCCATTCGTATGTGACAGCGGACTTCTTCAAGAGGTTTGTCAAAGGCGTGGCTATCTTTGCAAAGTTCTTGATGAACTTGCGATAATAGGAGGCCAATCCCAAAAAGGATCTTAAGGCCGACATCAACTTGGGTGGTTCTCAATTCACAATTGCCTTGACCTTGTGATCATCCATCTTCAAACCTTCTTGAGTTATCCTATGTCCAAGGAAGTCCACTTCCGTCACCCCAAATTCACATTTCTCGAGCTTGGCATATAATTTGTTTTCCCTTAACCTTTGGAACACCTTCTGGAGGTGCTCTGCATGTTCTTCCAAGGAGCCACTATAAATCAAAATGTCATCTATGTAGACGACCACAAAGTTATCAAGCCATTCCCGGAAGATGTCATTCATGAAAATGCAAAATGTGGCGGGTGCGTTGGTGAGCCTAAAAGGCATCACCAAGAACTCGTATGAGCCATACCTTGTGCGGCAAGCGATCTTTTCTTCATCCCCTTCCGCAATCCGAATTTGGTAATATCCCGAACGTAGGTCAATCCTACTAAACACCTTGGCTCCCGAAAGACGATCAAATAGATCGTCGATTCGCGACAAAGGATACTGGTTCTTCATTGTTGCCTTGTTGAATGTTCTATAAACAACACACATTCTCAACGTCCCATCCTTCTTGTGAACAAAAAGGACGAGTGCCCCATATGGTGATTTGTTTAGTTTGATATAACCTTTTGTGAGGAGTTCTTCAAGCTGAACCTTAAGTTCTTTCAACTCTTCATGGCTCATTCCATATGGGGCCTTGGCTGGAGGTGCCACTCCCGGTACCACCTCAATCACATGATCAACTCGTCTTCTCGGGGGTAGGTCTTTGGGCAACTCTTCGGGCATCACATCCCGGAACTCTCCCAAAACTTGCTTTATGCACTTGGCGAAAGTCATCAACTTGGCGGCTCCTTTGGGCTCATACTCATCCAACACCCGCATAACACACATCATGCCATAGCCTCCCACGCATTCTCTTTCCTAGGCTTTTCCTAACATAAAGTGGATGGTTGGCCCACCCACACAAGGCATCTCATGTGCTTTCACTTTCACAATCCCACTCTTGGAAGGAATCTTAATTAGTCTATTGTGCCCTTCTATGAGCACATTGTTTTGGGTGATGAACTCCATTCCCAAGACGCAATCCATTCCACCCAAGGTGGAAATTAACAAATTCACCTTTCCCCTCCAATTCCCGAGTTAGAGAAGCAATTCCTTTGCTTGTGGCATAGTGGGATGGGGAACCCCATCCGCGAAATACACCTCGATGGGTGCTTTAAGCTCCTTCAAGTGCAGCTCCATCCTTTTGGTGCGTTCACATGTTATGAAGTTGTGAGAAGCCCATGTGTCCAAAAGACATAACACATCGTGCTTAGCAATTTTCCCTTCCAAGAAGATGAATCGATTGCATTCAACTTGGGCTAGGTTAGCATTGAGGGCAATTACCTTAGAGCCTCCCTACCCCGTTTTGGACTTGGGACAATCTTTGGAGTAATGCCCCACCTCATTGTAGTTGAAGCACGTTCCCCTAGGCTTCCCACTAACATCTCCCTTGGGTTGGCTCCCTTTGAAAGGAGCCCCCTTCTTCACAAAGTTCCCCTTAGTTTTAAACCCCGCGCCTTGGAATTGTTTAAGTTTATCCTTTGTTGGGCTTCCTTGTTCACGGTTCCATTTTCCGTCATGCCTTGGCTTCTTGTGAGGGAACTTGTTGTCCTTCTTGAGCCCAGATTTTTCACCCCGCCCCACATCCAAGAAGCCCTCCACTTTCGTGATGGCTTCAGATAGTGAGGAGGGCCAATTTTCCTCAAGCTTTTGCTTGGCCCAAGTTGGAAGTCCCATCACGAATTGGCACACACGGTCCAGCTCATGCATGTGCCGGATCTCAAGCATTAACTCAGAATAAAACCTCACATATTGCCTCAAGTTTTCATTGGTGGCATTCACAAGGTCACGAAGTTTGCACCTTGAGATGTAATCGGAGTTCCTTGGGACAAATTTGGTCTCAACACGTTCCTTGAAAAACTCCCAAGTGTAGCCATGGTTCTTCCCTTCCTCTTGTTTCACTGTCCTCCACCATGTGGCGGCATAGCCTTTCAAATAGAACTGGGCAAGCTCCACGGCCGAGTGCCGTCCAACCTTGGTGGCATGTAAATAATCCTCCATTTCTGTAAGCTAAGCGTCCATAACTTTTTGGTCATAGGCACCATCGAAGTTCCCAAGTTTGGCTGGTTGGAACCTCGCATCCTTGGATGCTCCTCCTTTGAGGGCCGCAACCAGCTCACTGAAGTTGGGCCTATTCATCTTGAAGAGGACTTCCAATTGTTCCTGGGTGAATAGGACCAAGCTCCGTTGCTCCTCACTTTCAGGCTCATCTTGGTCCTCTGGGGTCCTTGGTTCCTCCTCCCCAATTGATTCCGGCGGGACTACACGGTCTTCATTGGGTTCTTCCAACATGGTCTTTTGAGCTTGCTTTCGATTCTTCTTGGGTGCCATCCGAAACCCCCAAGAAGTGACCCGAGCTCAACTGGAGCTTTGATACCAAGTGACGCGCTCCCAAGTCCCAAGTTAGCCCCAAGTTGGGGCTAAGTCTCTCAAGTTGCAGAAATGTGAGGGACTCGGGGCATGCTCCCAGCTTCCACCACTAAAGGGGGTAAGAGGGGCTCCGGGATTAGACTAGGAAAAGGGACAAGCTACTTAGTTATTCGGTCCTGCATCCAAAACCAACCAAGAAGTTGGTTAGAACTCATTCTACACACTTTTGGTTTTAGGACAAGCCACGGGCAACCTTGGACTCACTTGACTCACCACGGCCCGGACGCGGGGGAAGCCACCACCTTCCCCCATACAGTATTTTCTGCGTCTCACCGCCGCACTTGCATCCGAATGGCACTTTTTCCCGGGACTCCCAAAGTGGAGTCCCGAAACTATCCCCATTTGAACTCCCGGGACTTTGGGCATTCATAACTTCTCGCCTTGACCTCGGATCGGGACGAGGTCTGAAACAAAGTTGTAACTCTCATTGAGACCTTTCCAATGATGTGTCTCACTTCATCTAAACACATCGGATTCAGGTCGATTCCCGACTTTTTGTGGTCGGGAGTCAAAGTGGCAGTTTGACTCCCGACCCTTCATTCGACCATAACTTGTGCTACCGATGTCCAAATGGCTCATGCGAGGCCATTTTGGACATTTATCCTTCAAGACCTTTCCAATGATATAATTAATACCCCAATGTAAGGTGTTTTGGCCCTTGCAATCAAATTCTGAAGTTTCGGGAGTCCCGGAGGACTCCCAAGTCCCATTTTCGAAAGTGTGAGTGGCGACCTCACACTTCCCTCAAAGTGGGGTTGCGACAAACAACCCCCCTTCTCTTCACTAACATGATTGTTATGTGTGGACCTTATACGTCTTCTCCACATTATTGGTAGCATTTCTTCCATTTCACATTAGGGAGGGAACATTGCATTTGAATTTTGAATACGAATGGAACTCAACATCATCCACTAAGAAAAAACTAGGCTTATACAACCCACATTGAATATAAAGAATTGGTTCTTAATAAGCCATAAGAATGGTTTGTCCTTTGTAAAATCCTTGATTGAACTTTACTTTGTTATGTGGTCCTTTCCACTAAGTTGACAATATGTTTAACAAATTAATTTAGTTTTGCAAATTAGGTAAACACTTGCAAAATAGTGCACCAAGTCATGTGAAGGTATGAATCATGGGTTAATCACAATGTTTTAAAAATTGGACAACTTGCAAAGGCATAATGAAGAAGAACCATTTCCTCGATTTCAATCTCAAAGACTATTGGATGGTGATAAATCTAAAATGATCTCATTAGTATTAGGCAACTAATGCAGAAACCCTAATGGAAAGTTGAAACGCAGAATCTCATATGTTATTTGCACTAATTTTTACACCCAATTCAAAGGGAGAGGGATTCTACAATTTTTCTTTTGGTTAAACAACATAGCTAAATTTTGAAAACAAACAAATTAAGAGATAGGCATGAGGAAATAAACTTTTTCCAATTATCAACATTTCAAAAGTAGAATGAAATTCATGTAATCACAAAAAAAATCAAGTTAGGCAAATTTGGAAGTCATTCTATTTTTACATTTTTATTAAGAAATTAATTGAATATAAATAATTTAGTTATGAATTTTCAAATTTAAGGCTATCAATTTATGAAAGGGCCATTTTAATTAAGAATACAATTTTTTTAACAATTTCAAAATAGATCCAAAATAAAATTTAAACCTTATATTAATGTATGCAATTGATAAACATGAGAAAAAAAAATTTATAGTTTTGAAAACATTTAAAATAAAGGGTCTAGGAAAATGATTTGGTTTTTTTTTTTTCCCCTTTTTGATTCCTTGAGGTGGTTCCTCGTGGTACCACCCAAGGATACTTTCACCCTACACTTAACCGTAAGTTTGTGGAAAATAAACTTTAACTTCCAAGTTACAATTTGTCCTTCTAACATGTGGCAAACATTTGCAGGTAACATGTATGTGGTGTATGGTCTTGTCATTAAACATTTGTAGCTTTGGATCAAAGTTAATGACCTAGATACATTGGATGTTAAATAGTTATCAATGGGTCTTCATGGGATTGCCTACATTGTGGATCAAACATGGTTATGCTATAGCTACAAAGGGGAGACCACAGTAACAATATTGATGTTCAATGTTATCTTTACATGTGGTTAGGCCAATTGTCATCTATGTGCAACTTTCCTAGAATCAATCTTGTTTAATGCCAAAGAATTCACAATTTTATGACACAATTCTTGAAGTCATAAGACAAAAGATTCCAACTATAGCCGCTAATTGCATGGTGGTATAAAACATGTATGAGAGAGTTGTGTGTTATATAACTTTCAAGCATACAGCCAAGGACCATTGATTATTGTGCATTTATGCATGAAAAGAAGAGATCTTTCATGTTGGTGGATATTGATGTGCAAGGAATGAATTTGTACATTCATTTGTGTAAACAAATGTCTTTGTTTCACCCCCAATGCCCCTCAGTGCATCCCTACACTCCTCCACTTCCTAAAACTATTCTAACTCACCTGGACATTGCCTGAACCATATGCCAATAAAATACCCATATGAAATTTCAATTGCAAACTAATTCACTTACATAAACTTTTCCCTCCCCCTTAAGGGACTCAACTCGAATGCAAACTTCCCAAATAGTTCAAGGCTTCATTGTCCAACTTTATTTAGAAACCCAAATGCAAGTCTAACATTTAGACTTATTTCATAAAACATCAAAGCCCCTCTTCAACCCTCCACCTATTTTAACATTCCTTTATGTTAGGCATCAACTTATCGCACTAGGAGTCAAAACCCGGATTGACATTCAAATCGTTCCACCAATGCCGACATGAGGGCCACCCCATGCTAGTCCTAGCGTGTGACCCAATTAGGTGAACCCACTTTTGGTCTCGCCCAAAAGGGCATGTCACTTTGTAATTATGTGGACATTGTTTTTTGTGCAAGATTTTTAATATGATTCTTCTACAAGACCTAGGTAGCCACATTTTCTCATGGACTTGATTCAAAGCAAGTACCAACTAAACACCAAACACCACTATAATTAAAATTGAGTTCATTACCAAAATATTCATGTTGACATGGACTAAACTAGCAAAAGTGATAGGGTTACTAGACATAACCAATTATATGAAAACATGTATTAAGTAACTAGCAAGAGCACTAAGGTTACTGGACATAACCAATTGTATGAGAGCACCTAGCTTATAAGTTATGAGACACATAAAGAAGGTGAGACACATAACTAGTGACCAAGACCAAATGTGCAAAAAGGTATTTAAAAGATATGAAAATATCAAAAGGTGGCAAAATATGTGATCTAATTGGGATCTTTTTTCCAATGGCATTCTCCCGTGTTAATGAGATGCTCCTTATAATTGGTGTTACTCCCAACAATTGGTTAGGGTAAACTAGCCGACCACCATAGTAAGTTTTTAGAATAGAAATGGTTGGTCATGGTTCAAATCACCGATGTGTCTAAAAAAACTTGTAGCCCATGAGTAGGCACATCAAATGACATTTAAATAATCAATTTCAATGAAGGAAGTAAAAAGTTATCCACCCCAAAAGTAAGAGTCTTTCATTTTAAAATCACCCAATTTTCACCTAGGACCCCATTACCACACATTTTGAAACCTAGGGTTGGATAAGAAAAAAACATCTTCAAACATTTTGCTACCTAGGAATGGACAAACCAATGGTTGTTGGAATAATATATACATTGCATGTACCAAACCTCGAGGGGGACACAATGTAAAATTTGGGAACTATGTACATCAAATGACCATTTTTAGGGGTATTAATTGTCCAACCTTTTTTTATCATCGTATTAATATCTATTTATTTAATATATACATATTAAATCCACACTATATTAATTATAATCCATTATTACATATTATTACATAGCTTATATTAAAATTAAATTAAATATTTGACTAAGATGTATTTTTAAAAAAATTAATTAACTTATAATTTTTACCCAACAACCAATATATTGCATTTTATATTTTTACTCATGTATAAA
>Ga0209611_10007706_pt1 | contig 17153 bp, 13 predicted proteins | sample S1TSphgellanicum_3_FD_187693 | JGI IMG/M metagenome (GOLD analysis project Ga0209611, IMG submission 187693) | Host-associated microbial communities from peat moss isolated from Minnesota, USA - S1T2_Fc - Sphagnum magellanicum MG (SPAdes) (version 2) | ecosystem: Host-associated > Plants > Peat...
TTAGCCTTTGCTGAAGAAAAGAACTAATCCAACTCCTTAATCACCAATAACGCATTTCGGAAAAGAAAATAACCCCCTTCGCACCATGCACACTCATCACCCTATGAAGTCGCTAAAAGCCCTTAATAACCTCACCCCATTCAAATAACCCTGATGTAACTGTTAAAAACTGAGACTACCGCACATGGTTGTGTCAGTATGGCTCACAGTAGGTTACATCAATTTGTTACTAGGTTATAATTAATAAAATTTAATAAACAAATAGGTGGAACACATTTGGCATGCCATTAATCATCCACATAATCAAAATTAATAAATTCAATCACAAAGATAGCCATGAGGTATATATATATATATACACATAGTATATATAATAGTAATGAAGGATAGGGAGGTCTTGTAAATCAAGGCATGGTAGCCAATATTACCTAATTGGAGTAAGGGCTTGCTACCATGGCCACTACCTACTCAGTTCCAAATCCAGATGATTCAATATAAAACCTTAATTTATATATCTACTATGGCAAATTTGGCAATATTAAGCTTCATGCATGGAATTAAATTACTAAAACCAATGCATCCTACAATGGTGGTTCTTTGATCAACTATTTAGGCTCAAGAATCTTGAGGAGTAAATGTGGTTTTCGACTCAAGGTATTTCCATGGTATGGTGTACACACTTTGTGTCAAAATTAGAATTACATATAATATTAAAAGTACTCACACATAAAATTTCACTTGTTTTGAATTTTTAAAAAATTACATATAATTGATTTGGGCCTTAACAATAAAACAAGTTATATAAACCATGAGTATGAAATTGCTTCATATGTTTGTTTTTATGTAATTGCACACCAATAATTTGATAAAAACATTTAAAACACCTTGTATGATTAGTAGTTTACCATTTTTCATTAATTTTAATTTTAATTTTATCTTCATATGATAATAAAAACAACATTTAGCCCAATTACATCTTTAATGGGAGAACATTTTACAATTTAAAAAATCATAATCATCAACATTATTATAACATAATGTACCATTGAACATTTATTTATCATCTAATATCTTCAAAAAAAATTGAAAGTTTTCATGGAGAAGATTGTTTATTATGGTTGTCTTCTTGTATATGAAAAAATCCATGGAAAAATTCCATTAAAACTAATATTTCTTGGTCCTTTTATTATGTTACAGTCTTTGTGACAAGTTCATGTGCAAGTTAGAAATGTAGTCCAATCAACTATTGCATTGTTCACAACATAATGAAAGTTTAGGATGTTATTCACCTTTAATTGCATAATTCTATCACAAAATCTTCTTCAAATATATAAAAAGGCACATGAAAAATGTGTTGTAGTGAAAATTATCAAATTGTAACTCCTTTTTGTGTGCACCGTACCTTGGAAACACCCCTCACAAAAAGGATGAGGTTAGTCAGTTGACAAGCTTGTCTTTCACGATCATTCAAATTGGCAAAAGTTATGCCAACCTCTTCCATGCCACTGATTCAACCAAACGTGTTTGGATTGGTTAAACAAGTTGTGCCAACAAGGACACCTCATGTACCCTTTATGCCTATTGTAAAAGGCAACACTTTGTTGGTGACAATAACTAAGCTTTGCGAAACTCTATTTTTTGAAACCATGATTTCAACACCATGATTTAAATTTGTTGCCATGTTCAAATTAATGACCAACTTTGTGCAACTGAGAAGATGCCAACATCATTTACAAGATTGGCAAATGTGGTGTTCCAAGATGAACTTGTGGACACAAAAACTATGAAAATAACCTTTGTTGCACCATTGCAAGTAGTTGTAGCCATGCTACAAGATTTGTCTACTAGGCCAACAATTGATTGTGTTATGAGAATATTGAGAATGATGTTTTTGGATAATGAACACAAGGTTTTTTGTTTGAACATTTCATCAGTCACCAATATATTGGCCAATATGAATTTTGTTGGACTTAAAAATTCAACCATTAATGTTAGGGCAACTAATAATATGGTTAGTTTAGGCCTCATATGGAGGTAGATTTAAAGTACCATCCATTCCAAATACAAACTCCCTTGGGTGGATCAAAGAAGGATCATGGGATGACATGCCTAACACTTTATTTGTGATTGCATCCAAGTCATCTTGCCAATGGTATATCCCATGGGTTCCACATTGAATTTTTAAAGAGAAATTACATCTTATAAACTAGGATGGCAATCATGACATGCCATGAGTGTACACCTTCTGATACATTCTGTTGGGAAAAACCTTTGAACCAAAATAACATGATGCCAAGTTTGGTTGCATTCTATGGGATTGTGAATTTTGGGTGAAAATTCCTATAAAATAATATTTTCTCATAGCTAGATATTCCCCAATGTTGGAAGAGGACCAAGGATGGGGATGATTATAATCATTTTCAACATTAATCAAGAGGGACATTGGTGGGGCATTCATGCACATTTGCAACAAGTTGCATGACACTGTGTACAACAAGCACGGTAAGAGGCCTTTACACCCACAATGATAGATGTTTGAGCCTATTCCTTAGCTGTTAAATGACCCCAAGTTCTTTAAACAAAAAGCAAAACCATCTATCATTGTGATGACTAGGTAATGATATTCCCATATTCCAAAGGCCTTGCAATGACAAGGAAAGGTATTTGATTCAATCAAAGACCCAAGAGTTGTTGGAGGTTGGATTGGTAGAATTATTTTCAATATAGTATGTTTTGGCTATAATGATGTTTGCTAAGAACGACATGTTTAGTAATTGGATAGAAATGTAGATGTGTGGGGATTGCCGACCTATAAATCAGCAAACCAAATCCAATAGATATGCCATGCCAACACTATATAAAATGTTTGATGCCATTGGGCATGCTAAGGTGTTTATCACCTAGGACTTGAAGTATGGGTGCCACTAATTACTTATCAAAGGAAAGGAAAGGATCCTACAAAGAGCCAAAAGGTTCAAGTGGGAAGATAACCATTTGCTCCAAGTATGGAAGGATCGTTGAATGAAGATTGTTCTTCACCCAATCAATGGGCACTATTAGTGTAGCATGCCCATGAGGAGCTAGGGCATTTTTAGGTATAATGTATCCACAATTTATTGCAAGGCTAGTATTGGTGGCATGAAATGCACACAAGGGTCCAACAATTTGTGGAAGGTGTATTATGTGTGATAGGGTTCGAACTTCCTTCAATCCTTTTACTCCACAATTGCATCTTGATGGGTTTGGGCTATTGATGGAGTTTAAACTTTGTAGGAGCATTGGCACTGACCATATAACACAATTAATATGTGTTAGTGATGGTGGAGCATTTTTCCAAATGGATTGAACTAGTACAATTGTTGGACAAATCTAATGAAAAAACCACTTATGCATTCTTGGATTGGATGTTGAATCGATTTAAGGCACCAATTGAAATGTTCACTAATTAAAGCAAGGAGTTTTTGGGAGAGTTTGAGGTGTTGTGTGAACAAACCTTGATAGACCATTAAACCACCTCATGTGATCATAAAAAGTTAAATGGTCTAGCCAAAAAGGTTGTGCAAATAATCAAAAGAGGTTTGCATAATTACAAATTACATAAAGTACATTTGGATGATTGGGACCGTTAGTTGCCATGATTGGTTATGGGCTATTAGTTTAATATAACATCGCTTGCTTCTTTCTCACTATACTTCTTCCTATTTGGAGAAAAACAAGATTTGTTTACATTTATTCATAGAAAGGCAATGATAACCCTAGATTTGGATGATCTTGGTGTGTGGATATGTGCATGTGAATAATGAACAAAGTTTTTTCAAAAATGTATGCCAATGACTTTTGAAAACCTTGCTATTGTTCAACACCATGACACATTACAATATGCCACTATCCATGGAAGAGGGTACCAACCATAGATTTGGAGATATAGCCTAGGAAATTATTTGTATTTTCAACAAATTATGCCTACAACATTAATGGATGTTATAGCACTAATAAAAATTGGCCAAAATGTAACCACTTTATTTGTGACTACATGCGACTATTAGTTGTTTGCAATTACATTTGGACATTTTTGCAACTATTTATTGTGTTGGTCATATTTGCAACTACACTGCAATTAATTTGCGACTATTTTGGTGTTCATCCTTCCATGTGAATAACATTTAGTTTGGTTTTCATCCAAGAAGAACAATTTATGTCCCATTAGTTCCAATCGTGACCAATTTAGTTGCAACCTTATGAATATAAAAAGGTGTATTTTGTGAATTCTAAGGAATATGGTTGGGTGTATTAAAATTTAGAAATGTATATTTTGAATGTATACAGACAACCATATTACATCTATATTCAAGTATTATTATTAGCATAAATGGCCTTGATAGTATGGTTACATTAATTAGTGTATATTTTGAGTATATTAAAATTTTATATAAGATATTTATTAAATATATTGTGCCCATATTACAAGTTTATCCAAATCATCTTATTATACTTTTAAAAATTCTTACAAATGACATTTATTATTATTTATGTTAATATTGCATTGTACATATATATTAATTACATGTAATACAAAATGAAATTTCAATATTATCATTGACCAATTTTTTAAAAATAATAATATTTTATTACATAATGATGATGATGATATTAAAATGATAGGAAAAATAATTATATAATTACTGAAATAATTGCTGAAAATATTAATATAATTTTACTATATTTTTTTTTCAAATGACTAATGTACTTATTAATATATATTTTCCATTTATTAAATAAAAAAATCATAATAGCTCTAACAAGTTATAGAATAATATATAATAATAATAATAGTTAACCTAGGCTAACTACAAATTACATGATGATGATTATTATTATTATAAGTAATAAATTATAAAGTATTAACATATTATAATATTTACCAGGAAATTTTAATATATGGTTTTAAGTTTTTATATTTCAAATTTATAATTAATATTTATTAATTAGCCAATGATTATAATGAATTATTGATATATAATTCTTATTTTCAGTTTTATTATTTTATAATAATTACTATAGTAGTCAAAATGAAAATCTAATAAATTATTATACAAATGAAAAAATTATTTTCGAAAGAAAAATATACTTATTAGAAATATAAAATATTTATTGTAATAGTTCATAAATAACTATAATGAATGAAGTAATAATATGAATAATAAAAAATAAGATAGTTAACCTTGGTTACCAACTAGCTACAATAATAATTGAATTAATGTTATTGTTACTATTAAATATTAAATATTTTTATTTTTATTAACTATAAAAATGAAAATAATAATGGGAATAATTATAATAAAATAATTAGCCTAGGCTAAGTTTTAATTGTATCATTAAAGTTTTAAAAACTAGTAGTCAATATTTATAATTAATAGTTAGTAATTATTAATTACTTGATATTTCAAGTATTATATTAATTCATTTTAATGAAATATTAATTAATTAATTAATTATTAATCAGCTAATTAGTTCAATATTAACCAATTACTAGTTAATTAAATTGGTTGATAGATTATCAAAGTTAATGCATATATTTAATTAAATATTATTATTGTTATCTAGTTAATAAATTCTTTAATACTTAATAATAACTAATAATATAATTAATTCAGTAATCATAATATATTGATGATTATTACTACAAATAATTAGTTAGTTGGATGGTTTATAAAATGAATTAATTAGTTTTTAGTTTAGTTGTTAATTAATTAATTAACAAGTATATTAATTTATTTTCTATATTTTACTCATTAAATAAATAATAATTAGCTAATTAGTTAGTTAGTTGTCATTTATCTATTTAATTAAATATTTTTCAAGATGGGAATGAAAGCCAAAACATATGGGATAAACTTTTTAATTATAAATCATTTGCAATTAAAAATGTTTAGTTGCAAATGACTTGCAATTAAAAATGTTTAGTCGCAAACAATTTGCAATTAAAAAATTTAGTCGCAAACGACTTGTAACTTAAAATGTTTAGTGGCAAACAATTTGCAACTAAAAAGTTTATCTCATATGTTTTGGCTTTCATTCTCATCTTTAAAAGTATATAAACAAGGTGTTTTATCATTACATCTTCATATTTAAAAACATGGGCATATGGGATGAGCCAATAAAAACGACTTAACCCAAAATAAAATAAAAACATTCATGTACTTACACTTAACTACCTACTTACTTTTCTACCTACCTACCACTTACGTAACTAGGTATTTGGCCTAGGTTGGTAAATATGTCCTATCTAGATAGGTGTTTAACCTATATGGGTAGGTAGATATATAGGTAGGTAAATATTTAATTTAACCTACATACCTAAATATTGATTTAAATTTAATTTGGACAAAATCAATTAATATGCCATGTGCAAATTTTTATTGCACCATTTGTCACAATCTAAACCATCCAAACATAAAAATTAAATGTTTTAGATTTTTTCAAAATAATAATAAAATATTTTAAATTATTATGAGTTGGGACACGTGGCAACACATAACTTGTTCCCATTGTTCGCCAAAAAAGTTGCATCCTAGTTGCAAGCGACAATAGCTATATGACCAATCTAAAGATGAAAGCGTATTTTGTTGACTTTTTCTTTCATCCAAAATTCGTTGTCATTTGCGACTAGTGTCAATGCGATTTATCCAAAGCAACTATTAATATTTTACTTGCAAATGTCGCTTGCAACTAAAAATTAGTCATAGGGACCAATTGCAAAATGACCATTTTCTAGTAGTGTAACAAGATGTGTCATCGTAAGGGTTAAAGGGCATTGCCTTCACGAATATTGATTCTAAAAGGTCAAGATGTCACATTGTGGATGAATCATGTGCACATGTCATCTTCCAAACATATGGGATAGTAGACCCAAATTTTGCAAATGTGTTTGCATGTTTAAAATGCATGTTGTGTTTATCTATAGGTGGTGTTGTCACCATGTTGGTATGCAACCAATGCTCCAAGGGTTGGCACATGGGATGTTTCACACCACTTTTGGAGATGGTTTTCAAGGAGATTGGTTATGCCTTTAGTGCACACATAAATAGGTTCCATTTACTTGCAGTCAATTTTTTGTAATAAGGATTTTGTAAAATAATTATTTTGATGAAATAATATTTGGCCAAGGATATGTGGATTATAATTAGGTGGCTAATGACAAGGCTCATAATTGCACAAGTGGCTTAATCATTCATCCTTTGGATACAAGGTGTCCATTGTTGGTAATCCCATAGCACATGTTTCAAACCTATATTTAAGTTATATTATATGGTTTAAAATGATCTTATCCATTGAATGAGGGGGGGGCGGGGGGATGATTATGTTTGTGTTTGTACATGTTTAACAAAACTATTGTGATATTTTTATGTTGTAATTAATTGGATGTAAGCACCTAGATGTGTTAACACACAACAAGGAAGAATGTAGTTTCCATTTGGTCCCACATTTTGCAAAGTGTTCATTAAGTATTATTTTAAATTGTGAGTTCAATTTTTGGGGTAATTTTAGGGAAAATTTCCTATTTGAATTGTTAATTTTAATTGAGTACTTGACCATGAAAAAATTAACAATTTCATGAAAGAACCAACAATTTTAAATGCAATTATTCAATTTTTAAAAAATTAATAAAAAATTGGGTTATTCATTTTTGGAGGACCACATTTATGGCTGTTAGTGGTCATCAAAAACATGAATAGGCAATTGATCGCCTATAGTTATCAAGGTGGTTTCTTTTATGAAAAATGTTGGTTCTGTAAGGGTTTTGAAATAACCAAAATCAATGGTTTTTTAATTTTGAATTATTTCATAGAACCACAACTATTAATATTTATTTGATTCTAAAATAATTGAAAACAAAAAAACAATGGATTTTTATAAATTCAAAATTTGAACAACACTTTAGAGTAAGTATTGTGAAGTTTGGTTGTTATTTAAGGTAAATAGATTGATCATTGAACACATAAATACTCAAAGAGAAAGGGCATGTTGGTTTTGGTTTTTTTGTGGATGGGGTCCAAAGAAAACGTATGCTTTGAACATATTTAGACACATCCATAATTGTTGAGACAAAGTGATTTGGTGGAGAGACATTAAAGTTATGCCTCCCCAAAAAAAGGTATTCCATGTTGGTTGGAAAAAATCTCAAGCAAACATTTGTCATCCCTATGAAAACACTTTGCTCCTTGTCAACGAAAATTCGATATTTAACAAGTGGAGAAGATTTAATTCTCAAAAAAATTGGGTGAAACTAAAAAACATTCATTTTCCAAATGTAAAAACATTCGTCCTCCATTGGTTTGGAGGAGATCACTACCACAAAAAAGGTAAGATCTATAGTCAGGGGGAAACCTTGTTTGTCTAACTTAGAATTCCAAACAATGCCACATTTGAAGGGCCTTGGGTTTGGTGTTTTTGCTTTTCACATCAATGGCAATCTCCTTCCCTTTCTTTGATTCTTGGTCTATATTTGCAATTAGTGTTGTACATTAATGTTGATCTTCCTTGTCATTTCCTTCCATGAAATATCATCACTTGCCTTTTGTTAAAAAAATTGTTGAATGTAGTAAGAATTGTACCTTAACTACTTTGAAAAATCACTATTAATTTGATTTCAGAAACATTTTTTTAATCTTCAAAAAATCTATAAATTTACTCATGAAGTTGGAATCTTATGAATTTGGAGTCATTTCATAATGTTGGAAGAATCATTTTGCATACAAAAACACGTTGAATAATGCTTTTCAACGTGTTTAAAAATTTGAACATGTTTTTTATTATTCAAACCTCCACCAAATGTTTTCAAATTTGTTGTAAGCTTTAGTAATATAATTCATAAAAAAAGGCCACATGTGTTAAACCATTCAAAATTCCTTTGAATTTTAGGTGATGATTTTATATTGGATTAATGTTTAATATAGTTCAAAATTTGTGATCATGGTTAAAAAATTCACATCTAAGGGTTGTAGGGCATGAAAAATGTGAGAAGGTAATGTGACCATATTCAAGCCAAATTGTTGTGCTTATTTTATCGTTTTATTGTAACATGTGAATTGTGTTCATTTAAAATTAATAGATGTTAATTTGATTGAAAGATTTCAATCCATATTTTCTTTTGCAACACCATACATGTCCATGGTTTGCAATGTTTAACATCATTTTTTTTAGTCTTTTCATTCTTGAACATGTAAAATTTAAGTATGAAGCCTTCCATACATTCAAAACATATAAATTTACTAGATTAGCCATTCCTTAGATCTAGGAATGGTGATGTAAATTTATTATTAGGCTTTTCTTGCCAAAATGTTCACCTTGAATTACTACCGAACTTGAATCCCTCTTTCATCCAAGTTTTAAATGTGATCAACATTATACTTATGTTGATTATATAATGCTTGAAAATTAGAACGAGAGTTACATATTTGACTTGTCAAACCTTGTGTTGTGTAAATTTCAAATCTTTTTACAAGTCAAATATTTAACTATGAATGTTGACATTTAAAACAATACCACCATGCATTTCCAACTAATCCATCTCTGAAGGGGATAAGTTTAGTTTAAGTAAGTTTTAACACCTTCATTTTGAGCTTTTACAAGGTTAATCCATAATCTTTGCATACTCAAATCTAAGTTGTGAATACTTTATTTTCTTTGTATGTCATCAACACAAAAATGGGGTGTAGTTCACTAGCCTAAATCACTATGGGAGCTTAAAAGTGAAATAACTTCACTGCATTTTAGTGATTTCACCTTGGTTAAAGTTATTTCACTATAATACCACTATGTAAACATTGTGTTTCATTAATAGTTGACATAATTCATTATTATAATTTACTGCAATAATAGGTTTATATTTATGTTATTATTTTAAATACCCTATGTTATTTTATGATATACTTTATATTATTTAAAGTTATTTTAGTTATTATAATTTATACCCTAAGTTATTATAGGTTATTATAAGATATTATAAATTATTATACCTTAAATTATTATATGTTATTATACCTTAAGGTATCATAATTAGTTTATTATAGACTATTTATTTTAAGTTATTCAAGGTCATTCTATTTTATGTTATTATAAGTTATTTTATCATTAATAAAATAATTTATAAAATATAAGATAAAATATAATGGCCTAAAATAAAATAATTTAGAATAGCCAATAATATCCTATGAAAATAATTTATAATACTTTACAAGAAAATAACTACCAATTGCATATGATAATATAATTTAGAATACTAAAAAATAACTTATAATAAATTAACCACCAATAGTTGTAATATAAACTAAAATAACAAAAAAATCCACTAGTAGTCATTAATAAAATAGCCATTAATAACCACTAATAGAATAACCATCAATGGCCACCAATAAAATAACCACAAATAACTTATGGTAATATAATTTATAATAGCCAATAATAATAAAAGGTGAAATATCCTTCAATAGCCAAAAGTAACCAACAATAACCTCAGATAGTTGAAAATAGCTTAAAATGAAATAGTTTAAAATAACAAAAAATAATTTATAATAGTCGTAAATAATTTAAAGTGAAATAACCTATAATAACAAAAAATAACATAGAGTAATAAAAAATAATTTACAATAGTCAAAAATATTTTAAGGTGAAATAACTTAAAATTAAAAAAACTAGACATAATTTAAAATAACCGAAAGTAACCTAAAGTGAAATAATTAAAAATAACAAAAATAACTAAGAATAACCATAAATAGTCGTAAATAATGTAGCGTGAAATAATTTAAAACAATGAAAAGTAACTTTAGAGTAGTTGAAAGTAGCCTTACATAGGTAGTATTATTATATTAACAAAACATTTATCCATTTATTAAAAATTTTTTTCAAAAAAATGGTCATTGAAATGTTATTGAATAATGATATTCAAAAAAAAATTGTTCAAATGATTTTACACTTTCAGAAGGAAATAAATGTAATTATGTACATTATTGACAAAAAAATTAAATTAAACATTAATAATTTAATTTGGACAAAATTTTAATAAGATATGAATTTTCAAAGTTTATATTTTTGTAATGTTTAAAACAAGGTATTTGATAAATATAGTACAATGTAACACCTTATTATAACAAGTGTGGTGGCTTGATGGTAAAGGTGTTTGCTTCCATCCTAGAGGTCAAAGGATCAAATCTCACAAATGGTGTGTTTGTGGTTAACAATGATAAATTGAATGAATATATTCTTATATAGTTCCTTAAAATAAATGCATATTTAGGTTGATTACATGGTTTGTGTACCTAGGTTAGGTTTTTAATTTAACATAGGTAGTGATATGTTTCAATAATTCATAGAATGAAAATCATGAAATTATCAATAATATTAAATATTACATTAAGCTTTAAATAATTTAAATATAATTGATTTCCATGTTGTTTAGTTAATTAATTCAAAAATGAAATGGTTTGGTAAATTTGTATTTCACTTGAAAATAACCTTGTTTCACTAGGTATTAGTGGACAAATTCACTATTTGTAGCAATTAGACCTTGTTCATTAAAGGGGTTCATTATTTCTTTTGAGGTTTTGATTGTTCATTTTCTTTGCTAGGTTTAGGTAGGAACCATGTTTGTTTTTGTTGACTTGTTTGCTTGTGTTACACTTCTAGGTGGAATGTTTTCCTTATTTATCATTGATTGTTTTTATAATTCATTTTGTTACATATGAAGTACATTAAACATCATGGCAACTCCTTAGTTCCTAGCCCTAGCCTTCCAATAAGTTTTGGATGGGGGGTAGATCAAGACCTATAAGAGGTATGCTCTTCAACTTCCTATACACATCCCAAGACTTCAAGAAATGTATTAAGTTTGGATAATTTGAAAGTGCATAACTTTCCAAAACTTCATAAGAAGAAATTATTGCATAGAATCTTATAAAACCATCCCACATTAAATTGACATCTACAATTGATGTGTAAGTTTTAGGTGTGAATTTAAAACTTTAGTTGGTTGCAACATGCAAAATATGTTGGAACTAGATGTATTTGAACTCTTTGTTACTTTTGAGATTATATATTGCTGGATGGACATAATTTAAATACTTGTTATAATTTTTTTAATATACACAAAAAATTCCTATTTCTACAATTAATGTTAGTGTAGGCTAATCTAGTAAACTTGGTTGTATTTTGCAATTTTGTAAGTTGGTTCCAACTTTCACATTTCCTTCCCCCTTCTCTTGATTATAGAATTGCTTTCTTCTCATTTACAATAGGTTTCAACATTTTTGCTGTAGAAAATTGAAACTTTAGGAAACATTTAAATTTGTCTAGCACTACCTTAGGAAGCGAGGACATTATTGAAACAATAGTATGGGATCTTGAAAAACTATGTAGATTATTTCAGTGGATGTTTTTTTTTGTTAACTTGTGATTGAAATGATGGTTTGGTTAAAATCCAATGTGCTTTGCTAGGAGCACAAGTTGCATGCTCTTTGAGGTCATTTACATGTTTTGTTTTGAGATGTAAATATGCTATTGTGCATTGAATGTTGAAATCATGTTTGTGCATTTATAATATTGTTTGTACCCAAAAGTCCTAAATCTTATAATTTGCATTAATAATGCCCATTACCAAACAATTTTTTTTGGTGAAATGGATTGAAATATTGATCTATTGTGTTGTTTTACACCTTAAACCAAACACTTGGGTTGTATCCTTGAGTATAATCTTTGTAAAAATGTTTTTTTTGCCTCATTATCAAATGATTTTTTCTATGAATTGGTCTGGATTTTTTTATAATTGTGTTGCTTCACATCTATGACCAAACACTTGGCTTGTAGTCTTGGGCATGACTATTTTGTAGAAGTGCAAGGAACCACTCCCATGACCAAACACATCTTAGTATAAGTGGGGTGCAAATAGCACCCAAATGCTTTAAATTTATCCCAGGGCCAAACACAAAATATGTTGACCATGTGTGGGTTATAAAAAAAACCAAACACAACTCGTCACCACCAAACAAACATTCAGTCATAAGAAGCAAAATGTTTGGTGATGGGCATGCTTATCCTATTTACATGCAGTTGAAACAAGCAAAAGAAAATACATGTAGCAGTGATAATGGATATGAGCATGAAGAGTCATGAATGAGGATGATAATGCAGTGAGTACATACATACCTGCTGCAGTTACTACTTGAGCAATGTTGTGGACATAGGTAATAAGAATAATAATAGCTACTGCAACTTGGTAGAGTAGGTACTTATTACCAGTGTAGGTAATAATAATTAACTGCTGCACCAACTGCACAGTTTCTGTCTTTGCACATGCCTTGCTGCATCTCTCTTTCATTGCACCCACTGCAAACTTAGTTTCCCCCCTTCTCTATCTCTCTCTCTCTGTGTCTGTGCTGCACCTGCCACAACCAAGCTTCGCTCTCTCTTGCACCTCTCTTGCAGTATGCACGCAATGCCCTAGCCGTTGTTGTTTTTTCTTGCAGTATGCACCCAATGACCTAGCTGTTGTTGTTCTCGCAGTATGCACCCATTGAGCTAGCCTTGGTTGTTCTTGCAATATCCACCCAATGAGCTAGCTTTCGTTGTTCTTGCAGTATGCACCCAATGAGCTAGAGCCTTTGTTGTTGCGTCTTTGTCAAGTATCTGATCAGCTGCAGGATCTCTGCGTGAGCACCCGGAACAGCATGGTAGCTTCTCGTTGCTCCGATTCATTTCTTGATTCCAGTGGGGATTTCAGGCACGGAAGTACTGTTTGTATATATGCATTCTAGTTTTGTGCATTTGCAGGCAGCTAGTCGACTATCCGCCGGCCCTAGCTGCTAGTGCAGTTGTGTCGTGGTGGAGAATATTTCCATGCTTTGAGTATTCAGCTTATACTATCGCAGCAGCTCATGCTAGTCATTCATGTTCCAGCTGCTGCTGTTATAGACAATTGCCGGGTTTGTTGCTGATCACGATCAACAAAGACGTTGCCTGCTGCTGCTGCTGGAATGCCGCGATCGACCATGGGCGCGCCTTATAATGAAAATGCCTAGAGTTATACTTTACTGACGTGGGTATAGCTGCTGGGTACAGAACTCTCTATCGACTGTTGATCGTTAGTCTGCTAGGAGGAGCCGGCCTGTAAGTGGCCGAGAGTATATATGATGGCCGGTGGTGTTCATAGAGCAGCAGCTCCGGCGAGAGTCGTAGTTGCAGGAGTGCAGCAGCTTGTTGCACTAGTGATAACAACGTCAGTACTGTTGGTGGGGGCAGCAGTACTAGTCGCGGCTTCTAATGTTAATCCTAGTATAGCTGCAGATAAGGACGTTGCAGTGATGATGAGTTCCGCGGCGGCACCAGTGCAGCAGCAGCAACCTCTAATTAGTATCAATTGCAGTGATCCGAGTGAGGAGCAAAAACCAGAATGCACGTCTCCAAGTATAGCTTGCTGGCAAAATTACATCAGCAACTCGAGTATGATGAATTTATGTAAGAGTTTTACATCTGCTGCTGCTGCTTCACCCCCCATAAACAACTCCTCCAGCTCCTCCGGTAGTACGGGGCCAACTGCCGGTTGCTGCTCAGCGGTGCAAATGGCTTGGCAATTGTGGCCGCCAAGATGCTTTTGCAACTATATCTATTTCCAGTACGTCCAGGAGATCAATCGTCGCGCTCTGCCTGCTCTCTGCCTTAATGTCACCAACTCTTCTGTTTGCCATACCTGCTCCGTTGCTGACCCTTCTGTTGTACCCCTCGCCACCTGCAGCAGTTCCAACCCTACAGGTACCTAATTACTACTTCTAATCTTGTTTCCTTAATTTAATCCTGCTGCTTCTTCACTACCTAATTGGCCTTTCCTTCATTTCTGAACTGAGCTAGGGTTTCGAAACCAGCTTTTGGGCTTCATCCATTCAACAAGAACCTACGTTTTTTGAACTGATGGAGGTAGGTTTTTGGCACAAGTTTTTTTTGGTGTTTCTTCTCTATTGATGTAGGGTTTTGTCACAAGTTTTTTTGGGGTTTTTTCTCTATTGATGAAGGTTTTTGATACAAGTTTTTTGGTTTTTCCTGAATTGATGTAGGTTTTTCACACATGTTTTTCAGACTTTTCTGAACTGACATGGGTTTTTGACACAGGTTTCTTTGGTATTTTAGTAGGTTTTTGACACAAGTTCTTCAATTTTAAATCTAAGTGACCTCCAACTATCCCTCAGTTTCCAAAAAAAATTGAAAATTCTCCATCAGTTCATAATTAACTCATGAACTCTCTATTCATAAGATTATGTGTGTTCTGTCTGCAGGTTTTTTCTCAATTGACCCAAGTTTTTACACAATTTTTTTCCATTTTGAATTTACATGGCCTCCACCTATCCCCTGGTTTCTCAAAAAATCCAAAAACCTACATCACTTCAGAAAAAAACTTACGGACTCTCTATGCACAAGATCATGTGTGAAATTCTGTCTCTGTGTGCATAATAAGATCATGCGAGTTCCAATTGTGCTAATGTATTTCTTCTGAATGTCATGTTTCTGTTTTTTTAAAAGAGCTTTAACACAATCACAAGTTGTTGAATCTTCAATCAATTGACCAGTCTGAATTAGTGATTTAAAAGTCCTATTTTATGGCCTTAAAACCTAATCAATTATAGTTCAGTTAATTAGCTTAATCGTGTATTGTGGTGTTGTTGGGTGGTGGGTGCAGGAAAATCTTCTACTAAGCGAGTTGCACTTGCCATAGCATTGACTATTACTGCTATTACTGTTTGCATAATAGTACTTGTGCTCGTATATTGCTTATCTTTTAGGTACAAGAAAAAAGCTAGCTTGAGGTTTCCAGACACCTCCCAGGATCTAGACGGTAAGCTTTTAACTTTGTTCAAATGCCTACTAGCTCTTAACCATCTTGACCATCCATTTTTTCTCTTTTTTTTTTTGGGCTTCAGAATTAGTTTCTATAATTCTCCATTACATACTAGAGAATTTTCCCTAGAGAAATTATTAGAATTTCTGCCAGTGTCAGTTGATTCTGCCATTTCTAAGACAACTTGAAAACATGCTGAATCTGCAGGCATGTGTTTTTTTATGCTGTTGTTTTAGTAATTCTTTGGAACCTGTTGTAACCCATTACAAACCCTAATTTCTGTTAAACACTCCCTTTCTGTTAAGGTTTTTGATGAATCAATTAGGTTTTAAGGTCTTAATTAGGAGGGTGCTACTGGTTTTTAAATTAATAATTGAATAGTCTGCAAGTAATGAAAGCATATTAACAACTGTTACCTACTGCTTGCTTGGTGTGTGTCTCCTCATCAGATATTTTGAAATTTGGAGGAGGACCAACAATCTTCCCCTATAGTGTCTTGAAAACTGCTACCAAGAATTTCCACACTGGAAACAAACTTGGGGAAGGTGGATTTGGTGCTGTTTACAAGGTAAATTAATGTAAGATCTTATTTTATTTTATTTTGCTGATTTAACTATTGGCTGAACGTTGAGATAATTCACATGGCTTAATTCATGACCCAATTTTTGGAAGTTTTCTTTCAACTCAAATCACTAATTTCTACAACACATTTTGACTATTGTTTTCAAAGCTAAAAAAAGCTAGTCTTTAGATGTGGTTTGATTTTCTTGGTTTTTTAGGGTTTATTGCCAGATGGTACAGAGGTAGCCATAAAACAACTCTCAGTAGGCTCAAAACAAGGGAACGAAGAGTTCCTAAATGAAGTGAAGTTCATTACGGGTGTTCAACACCGCAATCTTGTCAAACTTCGAGGTTGCTGTTTGAAAGATGATGAACGCATTTTGGTCTACGAATACCTCCCCAACAAGAGCCTCGACCAAACATTGTTCGGTAAGTATACCAAACTAATAATTATAATAGTATTCTATAATGTTCTAGTTTTTTCCTCAATTTTCAACCTTTGGCAGGTTTTCATTTACCAAACCAACAAAGGTAGATGAAATAAATTTTCTCAATTCTGAAAATAATAATGTACTATTTTTTTACAATGCTTATCTACACCCACTGTTGGGAGCTGATGAACTCAGTGGGTAGTCATGGCAGCTCGTCACTGCCGTTCGTGATGAAGGTGATGGTCTGTCACTTTGTGAGCGACTCTCATGAGGTTATGACT
>Ga0209611_10007708_pt1 | contig 17152 bp, 15 predicted proteins | sample S1TSphgellanicum_3_FD_187693 | JGI IMG/M metagenome (GOLD analysis project Ga0209611, IMG submission 187693) | Host-associated microbial communities from peat moss isolated from Minnesota, USA - S1T2_Fc - Sphagnum magellanicum MG (SPAdes) (version 2) | ecosystem: Host-associated > Plants > Peat...
GCAACTAATTTGGTGACTACTTCGACTAATGGGACATATCAACCTATTAATGGATGAAAATGAATGTAAAATCGATCCAATCAATAGGATGAAAATTTTAATAGTTGCATCATAGTTGTGAGAATGACCAAAATAGTTGAAATTTGGTTTTGTAGTTGCAAATGTTCCCAAATCCAGTCGCAAACGACTACAAGTTGCATGTAGTCGTAAATGGAGTGGTTACATTTTGGCTGATTTCTACTAGTGTCATACCAAAGAATTGTAAATTTGGTAAACAACAACTCTAGCATAACTTCATTTTGTGAGGCACCCACATTTGGAGTATTGGTTTCCAACTATGGACCTTCAAATGGGGCTTGGTTTTCAAGTATTTATTGTATTGCATCAATAGTTGCAAAAGCCTTTGTAACCATTATGTGGACTTCCACTTTGGGTTGAGAGTATGCGGGATCAACTTGGATAAGTAAAAATCTATTGCTTATGGTGGCACTTCTAGTGGAATCAACACCTTGTAGACTGTCATTACATTCAATATTTGCTTTTGTTGGTGCCTAATGACAACCCAAAAACCACATCTTGCATTTGTGTAATTGTTTTGCATTTGTGTAACTTCATTCATTACCACAACAAGCTTTCACAAACCTAGCCTTCACTCAATTGAATATTCACTTAAAAGTCTTCATTTGCTAACAAATTGATCTCTTGTACATGAAAACCAAACCTTAACACACAAAAGAAACCAAAATAAATAAATACCACCATACACCATCGAAAATAGGGATCTCGATTGTTATGCCATAGATGTTTCTTGATGGTTATCCTTTGATGTTGCCTTGCACCATGGCAACAATTACATGGACACTCAATGCTCCTTAGGCCTTGCTTGGTTGCCTCTTGTTCTTTAGCTTCATATAATAATTGAAGGTCATGTGTGGCATTTGCCATTTCAAAGCTTTGGTAGGATATTCCTACCCAAAACCCTAGCACATCAATTTAAATCATGATTTCCCCTCAACATCATGCATACAATATTTAAATCATGTTTGTCCCCACCACCTACAGTTCAAATTACTTGTAACAAACCCACACCCTATTAATTTGAATGAATACAAAATCCTTGGATAAGAACAATGTGTAAGAATTTCATGAAAAAATAAACTAGATTAGTAATTTCAAATTTTCAGAAGTATTCTTAAAAGCTTTATGAAATTTGTTACAATTCAAAATAAGTTGCATATGAATAATTTACATGTGAAACACATGAATTGATAGTTGATTTTTAAATTAATTAATGAACTTGATGACACATTTGGACTAAACAACTAAATAGAACTTGAGGTTCGCATATCAATGTAATAATAATAATAATAATAATAATAAATTGATATACATTTATTTAAAGTTGAAATTTTGATAGAAAAGAAATTTCAAACATACATTTTACAAAAAAAATAGACATTCAAATGAAAATAAATTAATCCCAAAATCAACATAAAAAAAAATTTGCACTATAAAACAACAAATGCAAATTCAATGCATTGCAAGATTATCCATTATTGTACTGCCCATCAATTTCCATTTTATTTTATTTATTTTATTAATTTTACCATGAAAATTATTGGGAATATTATGTACTAAATACATGACATAAATTGACATGTTACATTACTAGACCATGCCCTCCAAAACATGATTTGTTAAATTGTAGCAATTATGGCTTCACATTAATGTAGCATGCATTGTATGAAATTTTAATTGTTACCTTCCTTATGACATATTTGTTTCCTTGCTCAATTATTATATATACATATCCATCACATATTCTAGAGTCCAAATTTATCTCATTGCAACCACATGTTTGCATGATGTTTTTATAATAGTATATTAACAATGCAATATTCAATGATACAAATTATGACTAGGCATGACACATGTATTGTATGACTAGTATTAGTCATTCCATGTCATATGGTATGCCATGTCAAGTGGTATCACATGACATGGCATGGCTAATACTAGTTATACATCGTCAAGTTGGTATGCCACATATCCACATGAGTATGAGGTGGCATTAGTTGACTTTATCACATGTAAGAGCACTATAGTTCACACATGGTGCATTGTAAAGTAGTACAAACACAAAAAACAACACATAAATCTAGTATAGTGCACACATATTGCATTTTCAATTTCTTGATAATTGTGAAAATTGTGAGAAAATGTTTTGTGCAGAATTTTGTGAAATAACAAATTACTTATTATCATAGTGAAAAATAATGTGTAAGGAACAAGTTGTGTTCTATAATTGAAGGTTACCTTGAGTGGAGTTTCACGTTGAATGCAATTGGGATGGAGGAGGAAAATGTGATGCAAGTACCTAACAATAGTAGTGTTCCTAGTGATTATTATGAAGCACTTAGGCAACAAACTATCACATAGAACAAGAAGAAATTTAATAATTTTCTTGGTTTAGGGTGGAAGTAAGTGTAGTTTCATGCCTTTTGCTTTCTACAAAAACACAATTTTCGTTTACCTTCAAGTTCCTAGAAATACCTTTGATTCACAACAATACCTTATTCCTTCTCATTGCCCACACATTTTGATGTCCCTTCTTATTTATATCATTTTCTTCCCCCCCTTTTTCTGAGCATTCTTTTGTCCCTTCTTGTTTCCTACATTTTGTCATCATGTTTCTTTGAGGTTCTTTGTTTCCCTCACTTTAGGTTGTTAGTTGTTCACATCATTCTTGTAAAAATTGTCAACTTTCAGTCACCTTTTTGTTGGAAAATCATGATGTTGCAATTTAGGGTTGAGAATGAACATTTTCCTTTCATTTATTTTCATCACAAAATTTGAATGTTTTCACAATTTGATTCTCTCACACCTCTGAACTTTAACTCTGATGTTTTTAGCAAGCACATAGATGCAAAGAGCTTGTGACCTTCGCATTTGCAATATTTGAAGAACACACATCTCTTGAATCTCTACAACACTCAACACTTCCCAAGCCGAAAGAAATTAAGTAAGTTTCTAAATTTTGTTCTTTCATGTGCATTACTTAGGTTTGGCAATTCTTGTTTGTGTTTATTTTCTTGCAAAGAGAGGCCATTGTAGATATTTTTGTTGCAACCTTTGCCCAAATAGAAATTAGTGTCACCAACAGTTTCAGCACCTTGACATCGCAAGCGCTTGGAAAAACTAGCACCTAAATCATTCACTTATAATGATGATTCTAGTCTTAAATCGGAAAGGTCATTGAAATCAAAGGACTCTATGAAGCTTGACAAAATGAAGAAGATGTTAAAGATGAAGTTGGTTTTGATTCAACATCTAAAGAATATATTGAAGTGAAGAAGGCAACAACACGTGTTTAGGTAGTTGTGATCATACACATACAACCTTTTGTGTTTTTGGATTTGGTTGATTTTACTTCAATGTGAACCTTTGTTATAAGGTTCATTGAATCAAGATTCATTCATCAATTTTTCTTAGTTATAGTATTTGGTAAACCTTGAACTCATGTTAAATTTGCTTGTGTGATTTTTTGTGAAGCCAAAGGGGACAACACATACGATGATGGAAGATGAGAACACCAACTATGGCATCAATTGAATCGGCCCAAAAGCCACCACATGCTCTAACACATGCCCCCTCTTATACAAATGACTCTTTGAATAGGGCTCCAAATTTAATTAAAAAATTAAAGTTGAATCAAGAGCCTAACAATTTTGGGACAAATATTATACCAATTCATGTATCAACTCCTACGTACAATGCAGCCCAATTCAAAGGAGCCTATAATTGTTACAGCTAATGCCATGGCTATGGGAGGTTTATAACCCTTAAACCTTTTTTTAATTTCCATTTTTTGAGTTTTTTTTCTTGTTTTATAATCATATTGTATTTTGTAGATTGTAATTTGTAGTTTTATGTGTGTGAATGCAGATGGTGTTCAATCAAATCTACTAGTTACTACACAAACTATAATTGTTTTGCCAACCCAACCCCATAATCTTCCTCCAACATGGCAACCTCAAAGGTGGGCAATGCAAACTGGATGGCAATGGCCTCTTGGGTGGCCCATGCCTCTAGGCTAGCGGATGCATCTAGGTTAGTGGATGCCTTTGTAGTAACTTACACCTTGGTCCACTCCTATAATCCTTCCAAGTCAAACATCCAATGTTCAAAACCTCCTATAGGATTATGAGGGTGAAGATCAACCTCGCAATTGCCCAAAGGCCCATTGGAATCAATTGAAAGAATTCTTGTCCTAGGATGAAACAATTGCACGAACTAAGAGGTTGACCAAAATTCAACACATGCAAAAAAATATAAACAATGTTAGTTGTGTAGGTGAAAGTGGTCTAAAAGAGCAGTTGGTAAGATCACAATCTCCCTCTTGTTTTGTGGATGATTTATTTTGTGGATTAAGTTCCTAACGCATTGTTCCTAAACCTACTTTGACATTTCTTGGGAATTCAAGAAAAGGAGTTGGGTAGACCTCCCACATTGGTTGAAATCCAAATAGAAGCAAAGAGGGTCAAAAGCCAAAAACAAAAAGTAACAAGGATGGATGAGGATGAGGTAAAAGCAATGTTGTGAAATCCATTCACGTAAACTTGTTCAATTTTGGAGATCATTTCCATCCCTACACAATTCATACAAATTCTACTAATGTAAGTATGGATTGGGGGTATCTTTGTATTGGGTTGTAGGAAAGGACATTGATGGACACATCTAAATTAAAAAGTAGTGGATTTGTTGGAGATTCAGTTGTTGACCTTGAAGTTCGTTTGGATGGCATCGTGGGTAGCCATGAAAAGTTCTACAAAACCACATATGAGTTGAAGTCCACCATGAATGAATTGGTGAAGGACCAAAAAGTCCTTTCTAATATGCTGGAGTAGATGCTTGCATTTATGAAATGTTCATTTGGCATGCAGGGAGGCGCAACTGATTTAGAGGCTAGCTTATTCCACTTAACAATCTTGCAACATATGTTGAAAGGAATATAGGAGTGGTAATTTCACAAATTTAATTGTTTAGATTACTTTTTCAATTCATTTTTCATTAAATATGGAATTAGATTAATTGAAACGTTGAATATTGTAGATTTTTCCAACACTTAATAATTGTTGGAATTTTTCTAGGTTTGTCCTGATTAAGGGAATGGTTTAATTTCAATAGTAGAATCTAAGGATCAACATGAGATCAAACTTTGTTAGCAAAGATAGTTGCAACTATGCTTGCCACACATGACATCTTAATTGCTCATAAAATGAGTCATGTGATGAACATTTCTAGTCTTGAATAAGAAGATTTAGGTGTAGGGAAAGAAAAGAAGCACGAGAAGAACACACGATCCCAAACTTAGGCAAAACAAGTTATTTATGGTGGATACTTGTCCATGTACCCTACCAGATAGTTCAAGCTTCTACATGGTGGTTCTAGAAAACAAATTAACAATATAAATTCCCAAAAGGAGGTGAGCCCATAAACAAAGGTGAGTGCCAACAAACCTTCTCCAATGATTCTTGTACAATACCTAATTGTTTTAGACATCAATGGTCTATTGTGCTTTACAATTCATGTCCTTAGTGACAAATATTAACCACCATGGGTTATCTCATAAGGTGTGGGAATAAGATGGTTGCCCCATGCCATAACTATTATCAATTTTTGCAATTTTGTTGTACACGGTTTGACGTTGGCATATGGTCATCGACAGTTCGATTCCAATAGTTGAGTTATTGTTAGGAGGAGGAGGGTGTGAGATAAAACATGTTTTTCTATGGGGTACTAAAAATGTAAGCAAATTGAAGTTCCCCATCCTTTGAATCCCACATGGCCACTAGTGTTGAAAAACATGGGTAGGGTGTTCAATGAGATTAGCCCAAAGATGAATAGGCCATTGTTTTGTATGAATACATTGCTTATTAATGACTGTCCATACAAATGTATGGGCAATGTGCCCTATTATTACATTCTACTTGAACCATTCAATATTGAGGTAGATGATAAGAATTATCTATTGGGAACATTGTGGCCTTACTTGTTTGGGTTATCAGAAGCACCCAACACCTTAGGATATGTGGGTTTACACCACCATGGGCAAAAGCAAGATACTTAAGAATTCTCGCATTAGAAGTTTGTAAAGACTTATGCATGGACACCTCCCCCTTAGGTGATTAGTAATGAACCTCATGTTTTGACAAGTTTTGATTTCATGCAATATTTGTATAATTAAATGTTATTCATGAAATTATGTCGAAGAAAGCTTGTATTTGGAGTGTTCAATTTTGTTTTGATACATGTGTTATTTGTTTTTTGTAAATTGTAGGGATCAGTAAAAACACCTAAAAAGCTAGGGTGCCAATTTTGGCAAATGAGGTGCATGCATCAAGTACAAAAAACCTTGTGAAAGGCCAATTTTCCTCAAGGTCACTTGCAAAAGACATTATTACATCAGCAACTAAAGAAGCTCAACCAGATGTGGGTTCCTATCATGTTATTGTTTATTTTTGTCAATTTGTTTATGTTTTTATCATGGTTATGTTAGTTTTTATCAACATGTTATTTTTTTGTCATGGTAATTATGTTAATTTCTATAAACCCATCTGTATTTCTATTGTGTTAATGCCAGTTGTGTTTGATTTGTACATGTGTTTTGTAGTACAAGCCAAATGAAGCCATCACCCTCATGGATGAAGGAAGGATGCTTTGTGCAACTGGCAATTTTGTGAAATTTGGTGGTGTGAGAGCTCTTCAACATCACAAGGAAATGCTAGCAATCACATTATTTGTTTCTATGAGTTCCAGCTTAATGGCAAATGTTACTTTGCCATTTCCATCTATTGATGTTAATACTTTATACAATGTAGGAAATGCCATAGGCTACATTATATTGTGGCCTTGGAATTTGACATCTTCAAGGGTGTAAAACTTGAACTTGTAGATATGATCATGTATATTTTAATACATGTAGTTTTGTGTAGGATCCATATATAGTTGGGCAAGTGACTATATATGTTGTATTTTCAAACTTGTAATTTTGAATAAAAACAACATATATTTTGGTTACATTTGTGTGATATTGTTCAAATAATGTATGTGCGTGGAAAGTTGAAAGATGTTGAATAGGTTAAATTTGTATATTTATATATTAGTTCAATTGACTTATTTAGTTTGCAGCAGATGATTAGCAATGTTCAAGAAATCCATATAAAAAAAATGGCATGCATATTAAAGATGCCACTCAAATGATAAGAATATTAATATATATATATAAATAATAATAATAATAATAATAATATATTATGGTGAACCATTAATAACATGCCACATGTCAAACAATGCAACAAGCAACATCAAACAACCAAGTCATATCAAATGACATGTGTCACTATATGAAAATAATGCCATTAGATAATGTAGGCATAACAAACAAGACACATGTCACAATTTAAAGTTATCAAAATTAGACATATTAGTCATATTAAACATGACACATGTCATTCCATGGAGTTAACATCGTTAATCACTTTAGTCACAATAGACATAACACATGTCCTGCCATATCAATAATGAATATATTAGTCATTAATCAACTCATACATGCCACATGGCACACTATTATTATTTCAATCATGTCTAATACACAACACAATTTGGGTTTTTTAATTGGCTTTTACAACTACATATTAGTTAGACATATGCGACTACTAACTAGTGAGTTGCTAAACCCATGTCATTTCACCCATTTAGTCACAAAGGACATTCAATTATAAAGCCTAAACAACCAAGCTTTTAAATTTTTCTTATAATGATGAAATTTCATGTCATCATTAACTTTGGTATGATGTGTAAAGTGCATGACATTTCAACTTAGTTGTTTTATATGACTAAGTGTTATAAAAGATGCCTTGATGAAGGGATGACATGTGTCAAAAATCTATAAACACATTATGAGTCATTGAACATGTCCAAAACTAATCAACCCAGCTTAGCCCATGTAGCTAGCGTAACCAAAAGTCAACTTAGTTTAACCTAATTAAGCTAGTTATCTATGTAAGGTAACCTAGGCTACCTAACCTAGGCTAGGTGGCTTAAATTAAAAACAAATGTCAAACTCTTAGCCCAAGAAGCCTATACTAGGCTACTTAACTTAAGCCAAGTGGCTTACGGATCATAGGATGCATGAGTGAGGACTTGAACCCTTCACCTTCACTTTGGGGTTCAAGTCTTCATCCATTGCACTACCACATTTTTTTATACTAATTATATTTAACACAAAGTTATAAAGCTCAAAATTTTTAGCCTTGAATTAACCTTCGCCACCTTAGGTTCACCTACCTACCACCTACCAACCTAGCCTGGATTTAGACCTCTTTAGGTTGATTTAAAACTAACTAATTTTTCAACCTATATTATTATTAACCTAATTTAGGTTAACCTAAACATTTTAATGCTAAATAAAAAACCTAAAGTAATTATGTCACGTTTAGTCGCATCATAGTTGCATTTAGTCTCATCATAATCGTATCTAGTTGCACAAACTTGAGGTGGTTACAAACTTGATAAAATACTTTGTAATGAAACTACGTAAGTTGACTTGGCAAAAAACCTAAAATTAAGAACCTAAGCAAACTTACCTAGGTTAGCTTATCAATAGGGTAATGTATTTTAAGTATATTTAAACATACTAGATGTAGTAAATTTCTTGTGTCCAATTAAGTAACTTACAAGATAGCTTATATTACAAAATAGGTTTTTACTAAGTAGCCTACATACATAGGTTAACTTAATAGGAATGTTAACCTAAGGTAGTGTGTTAAGTAGTTAAAAAATCAAGGAGTTATGTGTCACCTTTTTGAAAATGACTATTAATATTGTAGTCATAATTATAAGTCAATAATAAATTGTTTAGTACACATACACATGCATGTGTATTTATGATTTCAAAAACCTCATAGCACACAAAAAATTATTGCATGCCATGACAAATATTAGTGCCATAAATTCAAAATACACAAAAACGTATGTGTCACAAAAAATTATGGATTGCTATGAAAATTTGTGATAGCTTGTTGCCAAATGGCATGGCATGTCATCATCACATGGAAGACCTACGAGTTGTTATTAATCGCAAAGGACAACAATATTTTTAACTAGTTAATAAATGAAATTAATTCATCAAATCAATAATATGATTCATGATGTGAAATTAATGTCACAAGTTATGAGGTGTTGCGACTACTAATCAACCTCGTTGCCATGTGGCATGCCACATCAGCATCACAAGACCATAAGTTGTTATTATTCACCAAAAGTTGCAAGAATTAATGGAATTTTTTTATTATATAAATTTGGATGATGAAAATTATATTTTTGAAAATTTGATATTTGTGGCAAAACCATCAAGTTGTGATATCAACCATAGTCACAAAACCATAATGCCACATGGCACCACAATAATCTTTACAACTACATAGTCATTAACATGAACTTGTAGTTACAATTGTAGTAAAAAAAACAATAGTCATTTTATTAGTTGTTGTAAAACCCAAGATGTGTTGTTGTGATGACTAAATTACTAGTTTGTGCATGTTTAAAATAACTTGTCCATTATGTCTATATAGTCATCTTGTTTGGCTGTCCAAGGTAACTATAACTTAGTCATAAAAGACAACATAAAAGAGAGGTTTTGTAATAGTGTGGTTTGATTTGACATAAATCTTGGCAATGTATCTATGTTTATTCACTATTGAATGTTGGTATGCATAGGAGGTGGTGGATGATGATGTTGAGTTATTGTGATGGAACATGTGGAAATGATGCATATAAATATTGATAGCTATTACTTAATTACTACCATTCTTTCAATAGTTGTTACCTTTTTTTCAACTATTATTACCTTTCTTTTAGTTGTTATTATTTTGTTCTCACCAACTGCTACCTTTCTCTCAATTACTATATAGTTGTTATATTTCAACTATTGTTGCTTCTTTTTCAAACTTTTGATCTATCTCATAATTTTCTTTCTTGAGGTTGTTCTACTTGTTGTTGGTCCTAGGCTAACATTTATTTTCTTGTTTTTCAGTCATTGGAAAGTAGCGACCTTGTTATTTGGTGCTTTCGTGATTATTATTTAGCCCATGTTTGCACTCTTGCTTGTTGTGCCCCCATGTATTTGTGCGAATATGTTTGGAAACTCATTTGAAAATCATGGTGAAAATGGTCATCCACCCTAGAAATAGCAATTGAAGTCCAAGTTGTAGTGAATTGTGCTTGAACATGCTTATTAATAGTTTTTCAAATTGTTCGTTTTGTTGCAGAACCCAATTCTGTTGCTCATTTGGTTCGCATATCTTCTTTTTCCTTTTTTTTGCCTATTTGATTTCCTTTGTAATTGCCCAAATTACACTTTTTTTCCTTTAAAATGTTTAAGTATTTAAATTAGTCATAACATGTGATTACGAATAATCAAGTAATGGTTCTTTTCCATTGGTGCATCTTGTAGGTAAGTGAGGTAGTGAAATAAGATATGCAACATTTAGGTTTACAACATCAATATTTTTTAGTTTCTATTCTAGCATTGTAAGGCTCTAAGGGATATATATATATTAACATTGGCCATTTTCTGGCTTGTAGATAAGTAGATCTTCAAATGTTGGATGTCGATATGTTTCAATTACATGGCAAAGTTTTGCATTTTTCTCCCCATTGAGGATTATTCTCAACTTCCTTTTTTGTTGTGTAATCTTTTTCATTCCTTGCATTGTTTAGATTTGCTATAGTGTAAACCTCTCATGGTTTAGTCTTATTATCCATTACCTTTGGGTTCAAAGGCCATATCCCCATAGTTTTAAACCCAAACTAAACCCAAATTTTTTTGGGAGTGATTACTTGAAAGCTTGACCCACCCATCCAACTAAAATGACTTTGTTTGGTTCCATGTGATTATGTTTAAACATAGCTACATCCTTAACTTTTCTAAATGTGGTACTAAATGGTTTCAAACAAGCACATCTAATGGTTGCAATGCATGTGATGTGTGTGATGGTAATGTGATCATGCCTAAACCCAAATTCTTTTACCTATTCTATTGCTTTTAAGGTAACATGGTTGCCATGTCCATTTAAAATTAACAAGTGTTAATTGTTGAAGGACATTCCACTTGGAATTGACTTATTAAATGAAGCCATAGGTTCCTTAGACAAGAAAGTAGTCATCTATGCTCTTTTCTGCATTACCATACAAATATTTCGTTTGTAAAATCTTATGTAGTCATCCTTTAGTCTCTCACCTTTAAAGATGTAGAAACCATGTAAAACACCCTGGACATCATTGATTACATAATTTACAATTAACCATTTTTTAGATTTTGGGATTGTGCGAAAAAAAACATTACGTCCTCTCTATCTTAGCCAAAACTTTTGCTCTCCTCTTATTCCAGACTATCTACTAGCTTGAATCCATGTTTCATCAAAATTCCATATATGATTAGAAATATAATTATGTTGGCTGTATATTTATTATAAGTTAGTGAAACATTAAAATAAACCCCCAAAATGCAACTAATGCATTTGCACCTACATGCAACTAATTGTCATTTGCAACTAAGTCTAATTATTTTTGTAACTATTTTGCACTTTTGACCATTCTTACAATTATGCTACAACTGCACTTACAATTAATGACTTCTTCATCCTACACATTAGAATTTTTCCATCCATAATCATGCCCATGTGTCCCATTAGTTGCAAATGGAACCAAATTTAGTCGCACCACGAAGGTGTCAAAATAACCCCTAGTGATATACATGTGTATCAAAAACTTTTGATAGGTATGTGTACTTTTGTTAACTTCTACTAGGGGTATAATGGGGCTATGTTGCCATTGTTGTATTTATAAAGTTGTATTTAGTTTGTTTTTAAGCAAATTAACTACCTACCTACCTATGTATGTCTTTTTACCTACCTAACCTAACCTATCAAGCTATGTACTAATTATATGTTTACCTACCTATCAAGCCTAGGTTACCTACCTACCTAACCTAACCTATCTACTTATTAATTAGTTATATTTATTTTTAATTAATTGATAATTAATAGTTCATATTTAGTATTTGTAATTAATATTTTGATATTATTCAATTTATTAGTTATTTATTTATTTATGAACTCTTCATCAATAATTTATAACTAAATCAATTAGTTAATTGATTACAATATATGTCATGATTAATAATTATTTAGCTTATTGTATAGTTAATTAGTTATTTATTTATCTAGTTAGTTATATAATTTATAAATTTTAAAAAGAGGACAAAAGATATGAGATAAATTTTTTAGTTGCAATTTAGTTTACAACTAAGTTGCAACTTTCATTTTTATCCCATATGTTTTTTCCTCCACTTCCATTTTGAGAACTATATAATGAAAAGGTTTTGTCCTACACTTTCACATAAAAAACACATGACAATTAGAATGGATTAATCAAAAGAGCTTAACCTTTTAAGGAGTTTAACTTTAAAGGTTAAATCTTTAAAAAATTGAAAATATTTACCTACCTATGTACCTACTTACCTACCTACCTATTTAGTCCCACTAACCTAGCAAGCTAACTACTTAGTCTAAACTACCTACTTACCTAGTCCCACCTATCCACCTAAATATTGATTTCAATTTATTTTGACCAAAATTCAAAAATGCCATGTGACATGTGGGTATTATGCCAAATGTCACAATCTAAAACCATTAAAAATAGATGATGAAGATCCACCATCTATTTTTAAAACAAACTTTTAAAACATTTCTCATTTGTCACATGTCATTATGTAAGTTTCTGATTGTTATGGTAATTTACAGATGGTATCCAAGAGTAAACAAATGGTGAAATATTTTGTTGACCATTGACTTCATCCACACTTGCAACTAATGTTTTATGCAACTTGTCTAATGCAATTAAATAATTTTTAGTAGCAAATGTCTTTTGCAACTATGATATAATTGCAAAAGGTAATTTTATTTTTCTTAGTTTTCCTTTAGTGAAATAGTTGTAGGAATTGGGTGTCATCCTTTGTGTTCTACAAATTTCCAATTCTTCTTCTTATCATTTGTTGATTTCTGGATGTTTGTGTTTGAATTAAGCCCACTAATTATTACTTGGTATTCCATCTCAAAACAATGTAGCCTTTGTTTATGTTACTCTGCAACCTTCATCTTCAGTTGTTGTAAGGGTTTAGGGTTTAGGGTTTAGGGTTTTCTTGGATTTTCCATTCAAGTAGCCAAAAGGGAGTTCATTGGGATGTTCCATAACCTATTGGCCTTCCTTGAGAGATGTGTCCCTCTTTCAATAACATTCGTAACTACTTTTAATGCTTCATATGTTCACATGCCTCTTTTAATTGTTGAAGGCATTCGATTCAATTGTGGTGTCGATCTTTTTATTTGTGGGTCAAAACATGGGGAAGCTTTTCCTTGTTTGATGTAAAATTTGTTGCTTGTAAATTTAACATGCTATTTCGTTTCTTACAAGCTACTATGTAATTCATAATTTTTTTTTCTTCCTAGTCCCAACCTCCATCAATTTGGTGGAGTGTGTTTTGGCACCACCAAGGGTATGTCTTTTTCTTCCCTATAATTAACCCAAGAATCCAAAAAGTGTAATAAATTTGAAAATTTTACTATAGCATGTTCATGGGTTACTATAGTAAAATATAATAACTTATAAAATTTTGCAAAATCATCTCAATCTAAATCAACATCTTTTGATGTTGTGCATGTAGTGGGGGCGATTGATATGACTTAGTTGATCCCTAGCTCTTTTGAAAATCTTTAATGCAACATTTTTGAATTATGGATTTTTGGATCCAATGATGATTTAGATATTTTTGGAACCTTTGATTGTAAATTTGGTTTACAGTTTCAACTTGTATGTTTGATGTTGATCCATCTTTTACATGTTCTACTTTCACCTTTTGCATATTTGCTTTTGAATTTAGTTTTTACTCTTTTATTTGTTCTACTTTTTTTTTGAAACTTGTTTTTTGCATGTAAACTCTTAGACTTGGACTATTAGACTATCATTTTCTACATGTTTTACTATCACTAATAGAAATTCTAAACAAAGTTGGAACTATTCTTCTACCCTATTTCATAGAGAGGACATATTTAAAGCTCAAATCAAAAGTAGAAAATGATCATGTAAACCTTGATTAAGTTTTTTTTCTTGGAAGGAATGTAGAGTTCTTATGCATAGTAGTAAGAATCTTTGGGGACTAATAAATGTGCTACCAAAATAGGATGTCCTTTGTTATCCTTGTGGATTGTGTCCTTGTTAGGGTTTATTAATGAGTAGCTTCATGCCCTTTAATGGGAGCCTAAACCCCATAACCAAACACTCTCTTTTTTATTTGCATTTTGTTTATCTTGAGTTTGGATTTAACCCACACTCAAAAGGTTGATAGCCACCATATTTGTTTTCAAGTATGTGCATTACAATGTAAAGGTCTTCTCCCATAACCAAACATGACTACATATAACATTGTATCTTTTTTTAACAATTTCTTTTTGCACATGCATAATCGCCCGAAAAAAATAAAAATTGTTTGGATTATACATAAAAATTGAGCACATGTTTTTAAGACCGGGCACCTGATCATAGGGTTGCATTTAAACGCTTGCACAAAGGACTGTGACCATACACCAGCACTGGTATGCACAAATAGATTTTAATTTAAAAAACTGTGACGCATGTCATCTTATGATGTCTCACACTTTGACTGAGGTCTCACACCTCTTGCATTTGATCAATGTAGATGGGTGGGATGATTCTGATCACAGTTAAGTGAAAAGCTGAAATGGAAAAGGGCTATTTGACAGAATCTCTCATGACTACCCCCTAATGGAAATATGTCCTAAGTAGGTGTGAGAGGTAGGTGTGCTTGTAGGTTTGAAAGGTCAATTACCAAGGGATTTTTATGACACCCACAGACCACTGGGGCCAACCGGTTTTCATGTGTCATTATTAATTCGTGTACGGTGTGAACCAGATACACAAGGAATTTCTCATAGTGCTTCTGTGCGCTTCATTGTGTTGAGAAAGTTCGCTTGAATTTTCAAACTGTATTACGTGTGTGGTACACACTGCAAAGGTACATTAATATACACGCGTAGTTCTGGCCCCAAGACATTACTTAGTGTACGCCAACAACGGCAACGAACGTCCGTTGGCAAAATATTTCTTGGAGCCAATGATGTTGTCTGAGGCAGCATGCACCCGGTCGGCCCAGGTTTTTTTCCTTTTGAGGGAGGGTCGGGGTGTTGGATTTTTACTGTTCCCAATTTTGTTCCCATGAAATTTCCACTGTGTCTTCATCAAATTTGCAAGTTTCCAATGTGTTCCCCAACTTGTTCCCAATAGCTCTCACTTTAGGCCGTATCCTGTGCCCTCATTATTACTCTTGTAACCTACACAAAGGAGCCCAAAGGAGGAGATTACAACATATCATATCTGTTTCAGGAATATTCAAATCTTGATTAAAAAAATTTGTGCCAAGCTAAACAAAGATGTTGATCAGTGTGTTTTTTTTTGGCGAAATATTGCCAAATTTCGACCTGAAAAATATGATTTCGACCTATAGAAAGGATTTTCCATGAAAAAATGGCCCAAATTTGCCAGAGTTCCAATAAAAAAGTTCCAGATCATCAGATTTTTATGATAAGTTCCACTAGGTAGCAAAGAATAAAGAAGGATCCTGTTTTTTTTTCTACTTTCATATTTAGTCTGTAACCAAATCTGGCTAAATCATCTTAGGGATGATGGCCACTTCAGCTACATCACAAAATTGAAAAAAAGACCTTGATGCTGATGGCAAAAGAAAAAGAACTAAACTTTGGGGGCCCAACAAACTAATTAGTACGAGTCACAATATTCTGCCATCAGTATATTATGTAAACTGGGGGTACTTATTACTGCATTGAGAATTCATTTGGAAAAATAATATTGTGCATGGCTTGTCCTTCGTTGGAAGTTTCCTGCGTTACATGTGATGCGAAAGTTCAACTGAAGTTTCAACCTAACCTGTATTTTTGCCGTGGTGTGCGGTGCACTGCAGAATCATGGAAATGTCCAGGGTACTATAATGTGGAAGAGGGCGTGCCTGTCTCCTCCTGGTTCGACGCCTGAACACGCGTTAATGTATTGTCCGTGGCGCACATTTCTCTATAAAGTTTCGGGAGGAACTCGTTTTATTTGCGGAAGGAGGTTGGTGAATCTCTGCTGTAGTGGTCCTTCCTGGAAGACATTTTCTAGTTGTCCGGTTTGAACAGGCAAACGTGAAAACATTTCAGCTACACAACATGGGTAAAGAAGCTGAGAGGTACGTGGGTGTTGTGTCCTTATCTCCTTTCTATCGCAACCTAGCAACCAGATGCTTGGGTTATATCTTGGGGATACCACACATTCAAGTTGTGCAATTTGATCACAAAGCTGTTGGCGGAAATCTGCAGTAACCTTTTGCATTCTAAGGTTTGGAATACCCAATTTTTTGCACATCTCTTCAATATTGTAGGCCTGTCGCTCCACTTTCAATACTCAGGACATATTCTGAAAGTTGTTTCCTATCAGTATAGGTCTCCTTTCGTCTCTTGTGCTCGGCTCAAGCGTTTTTGGTCACGACGACAGTTTAGACAAGGTTTTCCTTGTTTGCCATGAATGCTTACATTTGCGTTGGATGCATTAATATTCATAAGCCTCCTTCATGATCTTTTGCCTTGGCCTTATTGTTCTTCCAGATCAATTGGAATGAGTCAGTTGCTGAAATTCTATAAAGTAGTACAACCTAAGCTATGATGTGATAAGTGGTAACAAACATGAAATTAACCTCTCCTAAGGAGTCACTCTTTCTCTTAACGTTAATTGGAAGATCTGGCTGGCTGATTTGCAAATATTTTTGTTGTTTCTCCACGTTATCGTTTTCGGGGGGATTCCTTTTTTACGCTGACTGGTTCTTGCTGCATTTTTGTCAGATCTGAAATGTTCACCAGTATTGAGTACTGAGGGTGTGATCTTCCCTTCTGCAATTGACAGTCTCAATTTTTTCTTGGATATGTTCTCTTAGTTGTGTGCTCTCTCGGAAGCATTTTTG
>Ga0209611_10007709_pt1 | contig 17151 bp, 12 predicted proteins | sample S1TSphgellanicum_3_FD_187693 | JGI IMG/M metagenome (GOLD analysis project Ga0209611, IMG submission 187693) | Host-associated microbial communities from peat moss isolated from Minnesota, USA - S1T2_Fc - Sphagnum magellanicum MG (SPAdes) (version 2) | ecosystem: Host-associated > Plants > Peat...
CCCCAAAGAAGATTAAAATAAGAATCATAGAAATAACCATTAGCAAAGCAAATTATCAATGCTACTACTATTGCAGGTGCCTCCTTTCCCCTCAACTTGGCGATCTAAACAAGTTGGCCACATTATCCACCATGTGTTAGATCCAATTCTAGATTTCTTCCCTTGATTTTAAATAATTGCCCTTTAACACGTACTTTCCCCAAATAGTCACTCCTTAAACATTTGTGAACACCCTATTTTAATTTTCTATCAAATTCAAATTTACATGTAAAGCCATAGCCCCATTACACATGTCTTGAAGGCTTTGAATGAATCATCTCCAACTCCATACCTACACATGATCTTTCCAACAAAATAAAGGGTAATTCCATGGCAAAAGGTTTTGTCAAAACATAGGGTCAATACAAAATAATTTTAAAATAATTGGTCAATGGGAAGTCTTCATGTAGATTTCAAATTTTATGTTGCATATACACAAGTTGTTAGGGTTTCTATTAGCACACGCATTTACTATTAGTAATATTGTACACATGGAAGAGTAGCAATGAATTTTTAAAAAGAAATTCACTGCCTTAGACATCAACCTCACCTTGCACACATTTCTAGGTAATTATTAACTTACTTTCAAATATTAGTATCCAATTATTGTAACTTGAGAAAAAAAAAATTTCCAAAGTTTAAACAAATTTCATTTCAACAAAATCCTTAAAGAAGTCTTTTTCAAATTGTGGTTCAAAAAAAGAAATTAACCAATTTTACATGAACTTTATGTATACCATACATACTCCCCTATTTTGCACCTTAAACCCCAAACTTATAACCTTAAACCCATTAATATTAAACCCTAAACAAGCTTATTTAATTACATTTGGTGTAACTTATAATTCCAACCCAATTTTCACATAATCTTATGCATATATACCATACATGCTCCCTTATTTTGCACCCTAAACCCTAAACCCTCAATAAAACTTACATGATTACACATGGTGTAACTTATAATTCCAACCCATATTTTACTTAATCTTATGCATATATACCATACATGTTCCCTTATTTTACACCCTAAACCCCTAAACCTTAAACTTTAACCAAGTTTATTTGATTATAGTTGGTGCAACTGATGTATGGTTGAACCCATATTTTGCACCCTAAACCCTGAACCCCAAACCTTTAAACCTTGAACCCTAAACTAACTTAGTTAATTACAACTCTTATTCAACTTATCATTGAAGTTCAAAATTCACTTGAATTTATGTATACCATATACTAGAAGTCCCTCAAATTTGAACCCTAAACCTTAAACCACTAAACCATAAACCTTGAACCTTAAACCCCAAACCTTTAAACCACCAACCCTATTCGACCCTAAACCCTAAATAAAACTTACTTAATTATAGTTAGTGCAGTAATTTAATATCATTTGCAACAAAAATGGTGCAAAGATTTTGTACCTTGTGGGAATGTATAGAAAACTCATCTTGCTTGCCTAATCCACATTTGTTCCATGAACATGCTTCAACATGGCGAGTAATGGTTCAACAATTTCAATCTCAAAAAAAAAAAATTGAGTTGTTTTTTTAACGCTTTAAAAGGTGGTTATGAATAATGAGGTGGTGCACTATGCCAAAACTTGATTTTTATAATTACAATTAATCAATTACATGATTAATTGTTATCAATTTAAACACATTTTTATCACTAATACTCATTTACATGGTTGTAGTTACAAATGTAATTAATGTCCATGTCTACCATGGTTGTGTAATCATAATTGCAAATGCAATCACAAAGGACATACTTATCCTAGATACCTATACCTATTTACTAGCCTACCCAAACTACCTACTTACTTTGCTACTTTAGTATTAACATAACTTAGGCTAACATAAAAAGCTAGGCCTAGGCAATAAATTGCCAAGAGCCTCAACAACCTACCTAATGTAGGTGGCAAGTATGAAAACTACCTATTATTGTTATGCGTGCCCAACTATTATAATAAAAAAATCTATATTTACTACTTGCTATACTTCAAGTTAAGACCAACACATAAACCCATATAAATAAAGGGAAAGACAAGGAAGAAATGTATTTTGACCTTACACACACACACACAACTCCCATGCCTTCACCTTCAAATCCTTGTCAAGAGTAATGGTAGCCTCTTACAAATTAGGCGTTGATTTTTTAAACCAATGGCAATTGCCTTTTGTAGGAATTAAACAACTGGCAAATTCCTATTACTACCAACTACCAACTACCATTGTGGTGTTAACACCTACATATGTAGGCCATCTATCTAGCTACCTAGCCTACAATACATGCCAATGTAGCCTACTTAAGATACCTACCTACCTACCTACCCAACCTAACTACTTACTTACCTACTCTACCAAGGTTAACTACCAAATTACCGAACTTATAAATATTTACACATAGCCTATCACATGTACCTAACTATTTAGCCTACCCTATGTACCTATCTACCTACCTAGATTAGCTACACATTTTTCAAGATGAGTATTAATTATGTAATCATAATCACATCTAGTCATAATCATGATTAAAATCACATAAATGGCATAGAGTCATGCCACATATGATTATACATGATTAAGTTCACATAATAGTCATTAAATGTTCTAATCATGTATTCCATGCTTTGATGTAAAAAGGCATTTGTCGAATCATTATAACTAATTAAAATTCACTTGGAGGTTTATTCATAATTAGAATATCACTTTTTGAATACAAGCATTGAAAGCCTTTTTTCTTCATTGTCTACCAAATATAAAATCTACAAGGAAAAAAATTTGTTGGAAAAAAACTGAATAATTCAAATTAAAATAGATTGTATGGTGCTGGTCTACATTTGGGGTTACGAGTTTTAAGCCTAGTGAATACAAACAATCAACCAAATGGCTAAAATATATATTTTTTCCTTATCACCCTTTTGGAATAAATTTTGTAACTTTCAAAATTTTTGTATGGTGTATAATCTAATCAAATGCATCCAATGAACATTGCTAAACATAAATGTAAACATAGTGTATCCATAAAATTAAATTGAAATCAATTGAACTATTCAATGCATTCCTCTTAATTCCTTTAAAATAAATAATATAGTTAAGAGAATTGATATAATTGTCCAAAATGAATCAAATGGAAACATAATATAATTAAAACATTTGTAGTCATTTATGCCATACACATGACCACATAATATTGCAATCCAAATGACCACATTGTATCTACCATTAGTAATATATGTGGCATTAGTTAAAATTACCATCTACAATTGTGTCTTCCATGGTTGCAATTGTTTGTATCACAATCATGGAAAACATATCCAATGGCCTAGATTTAATTTAAAAATATAAATTAATAAATTATTGATTAATTATTTGTTGTCACATGTGGCTAGCCTAGGTAGCCTAGACTTAAATGTTAACAACATGCCACCATGTGATAACTTAAGCCTAAGTCATAAATATTATTTTGCTAATTATTTCACTATTACAAAATGTGGGTGGAGGTCATTAGTCCCCATTCAATGGACCAATGAATTCATTACATCCTCATTAAATATTGTTTAGTGGGACTAATGAATTCATTTAAAATCCAATGAAATCACTTGGTGTACAAGGATGCATTGTGTTGTAGTGTTTGTTGCCACATGGAAACCTAGGCCAAATTGAACAAATTGTTTTCCAATTATGAACCACCATGTGGCAACTTAGAATTAAAAATTGATTTTTTTGCCCCAATTGTGTGATGCCACTTTGTAAACAATGCCTCCTCAAATATGCCTAGGCGACCTAGGCTAAGAAGCCTAACCTAGGAAGGCTAGGCTTGAATAGCCTAACCATGAAGCAATTGAATTTCATGATGTAAATCAACTTCTCTTTCCTCACAACTAATTAATTTTAAAATAGATATGAACAATATATTTTGATCCATTCATGTTAACAATCCATTGTTAGAGAAGTCAATCTTTATATATATTATTGAACACAACAACTAAAGGTGTATGTTTTGGTATGTAAGGAATAATAAATATTAAAAGAATATTTATCACAATTGAAAATATTCAAAATATATTCTAGGTATTTTTAAACACCTATTTATTAATTTATAAATTTTACTTTTTTTTCAATAAGTTGCACCCTATATAGATTTATTTGTCATTGGAATAAAATTGAAAGTGTTTTCCCTTGGAATCCATCATGAACATGAACATAAACTACCTATGCAATTTTGTAATTAATGTAACTACCACCTTTGAGTAATCAAAAAACCCTCTTGGAATGAAGCTCATGAAGCATACACATGCCAAATAGTGGATAACAAGACATTCAATAAGCATTGTGGATTATAAATACATGAATGGACTAGTAAGGAATGAGCAATCATTTCATGAAACACATATTGATACTTTATTACTTGACAATTGTCGAATGTCTAGAAATTTTTTATATTTGGGAGTTGATATTTAAGAGAAAACTCATTTTGATCTTGCCAAAACAAAATTTGGAAAAGAAATAAGTTATTTGGCAAGCATTTGCCAAAACTAGACATGTACTTTTTTTTCTTCCAAAAATTTGAGAACCATGGTTAGTATCAAAATCAAATATTTGTTTTTTTGAAAACCACAATATGAACCCCAAGAACTAGTGCTCCAATACTTGACAATATATATTTAGTATTGAGAATAATGTAAAATTGATTATACAAGGCTAGTGTTATCAACAGGTCCTTAAGCCTTTTAGGCTAGTGTAGGTACAAGGTTGGTATCGCCTCAATTCATATAAGATTCATAGGTCCTTGCTATCAATGTTGATGCCAATTCCAAGTGCAAGAATATATACAGGTATTGCCATGTTCTTCTTTTGGAAAGACCATGTAATCACAATTTTCAAAAACATTACAAAATCTTCCCTCCTCAACTAAAAATCACAATTTTTACATTGTTTTATTTATATTGTTTTACATGGCCATGTAAAATCATATATATGGTCTTACACTTGCATGGAGTGTAAATAAATTTCACTATGGGATTTACACTTACACAGAGTGTAAGTCCCAAACCATTTACGTGCACAACACTGGTTTGAACCTCTAGACCTCGCCTCTAGACCTCGTGCAAGTTGGGTTTAGGGTTTAGGGTTTACAAAAATTCAAATTATAAAAATATTCAAGTTTTTTCACACTCAATTTCAAGCCACAATTTCAAGTTTTAAAAATATTCTAAGTGTGTTTAGAATCTAAATCCCCATGCTTGGAATCAAAAGCTCCTTCCCCAAAATTAAGAAACTCTTTGCTTAGAATAAAAAACACTTGGTTCGAAATAAAAGACCCTATGCTAGGGACTTTGAAATTGCGAGCTCTCCAGCGAAATAAAAGAGAATCTACCCCCATGCTAATGAAATCTAACCTGGGTTAATGGAATATTCCCCGAGGCAAGGGTGTGGTAAAAGTAATACCATAGTTGGGTGGAGTCAGTATCACAAGAAAACTGGTCCATACCAGAGCTTTTGATTTCATCACGTCGCCGAAAGCTTTCGTTACCGCGGCGCCAGCGTTGCTAGAAGGCAAGCCAAGAAGAGTAAAATCGCAGCGAGAATTTCCATTTTCCCGTCCATTCCCCCGATGGTTTGCATTGCTTAGGTAGCCCTGTTGGAGTATGAGTTGCGTCGAGTTCTGTAGGAAGAGAATTCAGCTCTGATCCATAGCCCCCATCCCCTCGAGAAAGAAAAGGAGTTGCGTGATGAGGGAGGGAGAAATGCCTCCAAGTAGCAAAATATAGGGTTGGTTACGGTGAGAATCAAGTGGGAGAAAAGAAACGGATAAAGAAGAGCAGGAGGTTTTTTTCCAGATTTCCCCACCGATTTATTTTTTCGAAAACGAGGGAGATGATAGTATGAGACGCTGACGACGGTGACAGGAGGAAATGGCTGCAGCAGGTACGATTGATGGATTAGGGTTTCAGAATTGGGTATGAACGTGACGGTATGTGTGGCGCTTTATGAGGCAACAAACATGTGGAATTTTGGGGTTTAGGGTTAGAGACAAGATTTCTGTGATGTGGGTCTTTGAGCATTTTGATGGATTATGTCGTACTCACATTGAGGAAATTGGGATGTAGACGAACAGCTCGAAATCCTGAACATCCTCTAAGGAAGGATTTCTTGGGGCTTAGTGGCTACTTAGCCTTGTGAGACTGGTGAATTTGTGCTTTTCTTTTGCAGGATGGAACCCCATATGACTGGGGCTCCATCCAGTAAGTATGAAGAAGTTCTCAGTACTTGTGGAGATGGTTTCTTTTGCTGGATGGCATCCCACACTAATTGAATTTGAAAAGGTTTGGGGTTCCCTGACCTATGTAGTAGTTTTGCATACCTGGAGCTAAGGCCTGATGTCTAACCAAGCAGGATAAAGAGAGGATATCTTGGGTGAGGTAACAGCTTCGACTGGCATAAGGAATGTTGGAGCTGTATAAGGACAGGCACTTTTGGTGATTTTCTGAAGTGCATATCTGAAGTAGGCATGCTTGAATTGAAAGCAGGTCGTCCAGCACCACCAAAACCTTGGGAGCGAGGTGGTGCACAGGCAGGCAGCAGTGGCCCCTCTCCATTTGCACCACCTTCTGATAGCCCCAGCACTGCTGCAACAGTTGCAGATGCTGGTGTTGTCAATGAAGGTGCAAAAGATGACAATGGAATACCAAGGAATTCAGCTGTTGCTGGTGGGACTGTCGCTGGTCGGCAGATGCCTCCTCGGCCCTGGGAGGTAAACACTTCTGGTAAGATGTTTGTGTTATAGCTGTGGAGGATAGCCCTTGATATAAACAATTTTCTGCAGAAGAGTTTTGGCCAATTTTCTTATCTTCAGAAGGGTATATTGTGCACTGCAGGATACGGTGGGGCACTGACAAGCTATAACAGGCCATCTCTATATGGGGGGATGGGAAGTAGCATGGGTGGATATGGTAGCACATATGGAAGTCCTTACAGTGGCAGCATGTATGGTGGTGGATATGGTAACACTTATAGCGGCTATGGCAGCAGCTATGGTGGAGGACTTGGCAGCAGCTATGGCAGCATGTACAATAGATATGGGAGTGGAGGGTATGGTCAATATGGAGGGAGGGGTTATGGTGGAATGAGTGGTGGTTATGGTGGTATGGGTGGAGGGGAAATGGCACCATATGGCTATGGAGGACCTGGAGATCCTAATGATCCCAATGCAGGCCGTCCTCCTGGGCCACCAAACATTTGGCAGTCTATGCTACATGCGGTACACTCCATTTCTCTTTCTTTTGAGTTTTCATGCATAAATGGAAGTGTATTACCAATCATAGAATGCAACGATCATCTGTTGGCAAGTGTCTCATTGGTGATGATGCTCTGGAAAGAGTGGGCCTAATTGTCACTGTAATATCCAATTCCTCTCGTTGGTGTAGATCATCTACAAGTGATGGAAATTGTTATCCACTGTTGAGCTGGTGGAATCTTGGGGTTATCATTTTTAGCCATCTGTTACATTTAAGAGGTGGAGTTTCAGATTAAGATCCTCAATGCCATCTGCAGTAAATTGGAAAGTAAACTGCACCCTTCTGAAATGAAAATCTCCGGTCATTGTTACCAAAATTTCTTCCAAAGAGCTTCAGTGATTTTGCATTTCAGAATAATCAGGACAATCAGTGTAAAATAGACCAGCTGTTATTTGTATTGAGAATTGCTCCAGTACCTACATCAAACAAAGCACTAGTGTCCAGCAAAGGGGAATTATTTTTTTGTTTAATCCATGGTGAAAAAAAGACACTTTTTAACAACACCTTTAAATTTGAAAGGTCAGCCCACTTGTACATCTCCCCTGCTTGAAGGCAGGTTCAAATTGCATGAGAATTGGAAAAGGGTCAGAGGTGTTCATATGTAGTAGCTAACTTGCCTCTCAATTCATATTGCTGGTGATAGTGTTTAGAAGATCATCAGACTTAAGTAGATTGAATCTGACAGAAACAGAGGGTGGTGCAGTTGAATGGCTTTTTGAACTTTTTCGGCCGCCTTTCCATTTTGGTTGATGAGAACACGCATGCCTTCCATTTCTTCATCACTGCACTTCTTCAGGTATGTGAATCTAGCACTGTCTCTTATGTTTATTTCCTCACCCTTTTTGCTACTGTAGGTATACTATCCCATCATAAAGATGTTTTTTGGATCACCATTTGTGCATGAAATCCAGCTAGATCGTTTTTTATTGCTTCCCATTGAAGTCATATGGGACTCCTGATGGAAAGATTGGGCATGACTGTAGTATGGTCTTTGAAAATGGGGTGATAGAGATTAACACATGCCACTGGATGCAGCTTTGTGATCGTGCTGGAGTTTTGTATGGTGAACTAGCTCGATTTGTTCTCCGGCTGCTTGGTGTACGCAGCAAGGGCCACACTAGGCCTAAAAGCCCACCAGTCCCACCTGCCCTTCCAAGTGGCACTGGTGATGCAAGCAACAACTGGGATTCTGTGTGGGGGAAATAATTCTTTGCCCACACCTGTCATGAGAGTGAATGCTGCCCATGTTAACCAGGCTACATCCTGAACTATGGATCTTGTATTGATGAGAGAAAGTTTTTGTGGAGGTTTCCTTCTAATCTCACAGATCTATTGTATTGACAAGAACAGGGAACTCCAGTCTTGGTTAGTCAGTCTGAACTTGCCTTTTGTTTTCCGCATGATGACTGTTTATCTGCAATCTCACAGATTTCTTAGCAGGAAACTCCAGTCTTGGTAGTCACTTCTGTTTGCATTTTTATTTTCTATGTGGAATCACCCTAGTGGCACTAGCATTCCCTTTGTGCTATTTGGCTGTCTTTGGAGAAACATTGTGTATTTACTCATCACAACTCATGTAAGTGTTATCCTAGTTCAAGAGTTTCAATTCAAGGTAAGCAAGTATTGTGGCTCAGAGGTTAATGTTCTCCACAATAGATTGGCACCTGATTAGGTTAGGGTTTAGGCTATCCTTCTGCCAGCAAGCAATCCAATCTTGTTTTCTTAACAATAACAGAATGAAATTACACTGTGAATTCAAAGAGTGCAATTTATACTTGTGAACTGCTCATCAATAAGAACTTCTAGGAATATTTTGGTTGCTTTATTTTTCATGAGCACCTAAGTGTACCCATCCTTGTGAATTGCCCATTACACTGGGAAATTTTGAAGCAAAACTTTCACCCTTTTTAAGGAGATTTGAAAGGGTTGCATTTCCCAAACTTCATAATGAATTCTCTTGGGCAAGTTTGTAGCATGATAAGAATTCATGTTGTGTATGTCTATATTTAAACTTGCTGTTGGATGTTTTGTTCTACTATTTGGTAAACACTTTCTTTCCATAACATCTTCCTATTTCACTCAAAGGACATTTGAGGTATGCCAAGTTACACCAAATGTATCAAACAGGCAAGTTCATCACTCAACCCTCAAAAAAATATTTGCAAAAGTTTCATGCAAATGTGAAGTTTTTGTACAATCTCTAATCCTTTTCTCTAACATGGCTTTCAAAAGGATTTTGCTTGACATGTTCTTTGACTCACTTTACCATGCTTTCACCCAACTACCTTTCATAATATTTGATGGTTGAATGCATGGTCAGTTTGATGCATTTTCTGGCCACATGAAAGTGGTTAACACTCCAACTTCAATATCAAGAAGATATGCCCATGCGCCTTGAGATGCCATTTGAGATTTATCATCTGAGATGATTCCAGATTAGGATAGCTGCAGCATTGGAAAATATGCCCATGCACCTTAAGTGGCCATTTGAGATCTGCCTTCTGAGACTATTCCAGATTATGCTAGACTTAGCATTATTGGCAATCAAATTCTGAGCTGAAACATTCAAGGCTGGGTTTTGTGTTTTGTCCCACCTTCAGAGAATTTGACCTTTTTGGGATTTTGGGATTGTAATTTGAGCAGAGGCAATGAATCAGATTCATGTCTATGACAGATTCATGAACCATGCACTTTGATGGCGAACTTAAATGGCAATCTCCAACATGGTCATTTCTGCAGGAAACAACCAATTTTATTGGTGAGATTTTGCCAAAAAACTAAATTAATATTTTTTGAAATTAAAAATGAGGTTATTTTGGAGGTTTTCAATTGCCAGATTTGAGAAAAAAAAGAAAAGAAGTAAAAATTGCCAGATCTTTATATCCACTTTTCAATGTGTAGCCATAAATATAAAGTGGTGATTAAAGATTGAAGCTGACATTTTGAATGCATGTCCACCAAGCTACTCCCCTACAAAGATATCTGCATCCTATCCACTTTGAATGATCTACTCATGTGCTAGCACACCTGCCCTCTTCAAGGGCAACTATGCTGGCACATGCATTCAGCACCCCCACAAACATAACAGAGTTTGGTCGCATATCTTACTGTTGCATTTGTTGAAATAATTCCATTGCCTTCCACCTTTGCCTGCATTTCACATGTCCCAATATCATGGCAGTCTAAGTTACCATATTTTGAGAGGGTATCTTGTTGAACACTCTCCAAGCAACCAGTCAAGGCTGCCACATTTTGCATACATGTCCACCAAGCTGCATCCCAACAAAGACATCAGACTCACAACCAGTTTGGATGATATGTTCCATGAACAAGTGTACCCGTCTTCAAGAGCTCTTAAACCAGCACATACATTAATCACCTGAACAAAAGTGAATTAATCTGCCATGACTCATTCCTTCCAATTGCATTTGTTGGAAAAGCTGCATTGCCTTTTCTCAGGTTGTCCATCCTTCACATATTTGTAAACTTCTTATTCCAGTGCAGGTCAAGATTTTTCAGCAAATAAAACATAGATACTGTGAGAAGAAGGCAGTAGACAGAGAGGAACAATGCAAGAAAGCTTACAATTGTGGGTGATCTCTGAATTGCTGAAACCCTAAAATCTTGAATGCTGAAGCTCAGGCATTCATACAGGTATTCTTAACGAACCCCAAAACTGGGGCTACAGGGCACACTGGTTTAGCCAGAACTAGGGACGAGAAGAGAAATCGGAGATGAAAACAGTACACAGCAGCAAAATAGGGGACCAAATTAGTTTCCTTACCCAAACTGGTCCTCACAAGAGTTTCACCCCCAGTTTCGGATTTGCATTATCTGCACGTTCACTGATGCTCATATACTTCATTCAATCAAAAGCCTTTCCAGAATAAGATCCTCCTGCAAATCTTCTCAACTGATACCTGGTTTCATTTTCAGGAGGTACCCCATTTCGCTCAATTAGGGGAACACTCAAATTGGGGATGAAATGGGGATTAGAGGGTCAAACTATGGCCCAAAGACAAAGTGACTTTGTGTATAACTTTATAATTATATATATGTTCCTTTAGTTGGTTTGTTAGTGGGGATTGTGTTCGGAAATTGTTGAAACAAGCCAAGCATTGCAAGTTCCGAAAGTATGTCACATCAACATGACTTCATCAATTTGTGCATCTTGCTATCATGTTCCTGCCCATTGCATCTGCCCATTTTATGGATCCATGTAACAACTAACAAGCCATGTAGGCATGTTACATCAGATGAGCCCCATGACATGTCATGTGAAGAGCCAATATGTTATCATCACATCCAATGTCATGCATGTATTCCATGACAATGGGACATCATAACATCATCCATAACATCTGTTTCAATTTTCGAGCACCGTAAGGCATAACCTTTACCAAAAAAATGACCCTCTGTGAGGAAAAATGGAGCCCTAGGATGACCGAGAGAGGAACCTTTACATCAGACAAAAGTTGCTCATGGATACAAGCACAACCTTTCATGACTGCCTCAAAACTTTTGAACCCTTCTTCATGTTAGCCTATCTGAATTTGTTGGCAAGGAATTTCAGATTCCAAATTAGTTTACCTACTCTCTTCTTGTTCATCAACAAGGTATGTGTTTCACATGGCAACTTGTTTTTTTATTAGGTATTAAGACTTTATGAGGTTCTCTTTCAACTTATGAATACATTAGTGTTAGGGAGAATAGGTATCCACTTTTTAAAAAGATCAGTTCAAACCAATTTATAAAAAAACACAATTCAAAAAAACCTCCAATGCTCCTAAAATCTCAAAAAAAATTCTATGGACATTTGTCAAAGGGGTTTTCTCTGGTGGTTTCATAATAGTCAGATGTGTGAAACCTTTTCTTAATTGATTATTATTTGCTTGTAAAAAGCTAACCTTAAGTATAAACTCTAATGTAAACCCTAACATGAAAGCCATGGTAGGGCCAGACACCTGATGCTCTTGGGTCTCTCCTGGCTGTGGTTACCTCATGTGGATACTTGGGAAAGAACCACAGAGATATCTGGTGGGTGGTCTAATGAGAAAAGTGATAGATCTGCCCTACACAAGTTATGACTTCTGACTCTGAAAATTTCAGCATTCTTCAATCACTAACCATGAAATTCCAGGAGATGAAAGTTCTAAAGATCAACATTTGCTAGCCAGTTGTGTCTTAGCTTAACTCTACTGGAACCTGCCTTAGGCCCACTTTAGACCGTGTTCCAAGGTCCAACCAAATTCCTAGGAACCAATTTGGACCCATTTTAAGCAAATTGAATCCTTTTATTCGGACCCTAGCTTTTACATCTTGGTCCTTCAAATCATGAGTTCTCCTTTTTAGCTCTTTTTTTTTTTTTTTTTGGGGTTCAAACCAATTGATTTTCCCTCCAAAATGGTGCCATGTAGGTTTAGCCTTGATTTGCCACTTTTTGGTCTTGGACCCTCATCTAAAGGCCATGGGTTCAATTTATGGCTCTCAGCCAATAGGGTTGCTCTATTTCATTGGACCCTGGACATTAGACCCTCATCTAAAGTGGCGTTTAGAACCTGGCGGTTTTTTCCAGAGTGAGGCGGGTATTCAAAATTGCACCAAACCCTCACTGGGTATCAAAGCTGATGATCATGGTTATCACAAAACTACTCGGTTTTGATATATAATTATAGTTATCAAAAAATAAAAATACTCGGTTATTACATCTAATCACAATTCTCACTTCACCCAATTGTTTTTTTTTTCTGAGGAGGAGGGCACGGAGTACCCTTAACAAGCTTTCAGAGGGTGTCAGTTCTATGCCATGCGCAATTATGCACACTACGTAATTGGTGTCCTACATGATCAATTTCTGTCTGACTAAGGAATTATTTTGGGTATTTTCTATTGCTATTCACCGAGTTTGAACCTGCAACATCAGGGGAGTGAGACCCAGTCCCACTAATGGTGCATTCACACTTGATGTTAAGTCAGTGTTAAATAAAAATCTAGGTGGCATCGTAGGTGGCACACAATGTTAAATAGGTGATAGCTTAATGGTAAGTGAATGTTATAGCTTAACATAAAATTTTCATGGTAAGTAGGATTAAGTCCTAAATGACTAGCATGATGTTAGGGGACTCAACACTAGAGTCCCTAACACCCAAGTGTGAACACACTTTAAGAGCCTATTGCCCACCATATCTAGTAGCACAATCTTGTATTGACTTTGTTTAATTTTGTTGCAAGATACTAATCAAACCCCATGATCAAATTGGGCAAGGTGTTGCATCCACACCCGGACATAGATAGTTAGGGGGTATTTAACCTCTTTCATGTTTTTGGAGGTAAGTAATGCCCTAGGGTTTCCAAAAATGAGAACATGCTTCTTGAAGCGTCAGGTGAGGGCAGGCCTGCATTTCTGAAAAATCATGCTCCTAGGGACTTACCAAGCATAAAGCTCAACCCTCCAATTGAGGGAGTTTCAACGGCAAGGATCAATTTGGAGGTACATGATTTTGTAATATTGGGTGTGCTGGTGTATGAGCCTGCTGTTCAGAGCCCGCTGTGCACGGGATAATTTAGCCCATTAAAAAAATTTAATAAAAACTTTGGGAGGGTTTTACAAATGTGAGAAAATGTTGTAGTTTGAATTCTGCAATTAAGGGAAATTTCTCAATTTCTCTGGCCATTTCCTTCTTCTTGGACAACATACAAGAGTCCAGTTTCCTCCTTGATGAGCTTTCTAACGAACACTTGTTCAATACTAAGTTTACTCTCAAAAGAGACAAGCCATGAGACAAGCATACCAGACCTATGTGTGAAGCAGAGTAGTTAAGCAGCACATGCTCTGCGGCCTGACACCTCCAACACCACCACCCACCAAACAAATTACCAGAACTAGATGATCAGGTTACAGTCTCCATGATAGTTGAAGCATTTATTGCAAAAACAAGAAACACGAGCATGCCACCACCAACCTAGCCAAAGAGTACTACTACTAGTGATCGGGTTCATCATAGTGCGAAACATTGATGTTTTAAAAGAAACACAAATAGGGGCTCCCTGATGAGATGACTTTGAAAGCTTTCATCTTTCATCTTGAGAGTTGTTAAATGGATCCAAAGGAATTGAGGCCATGTTGCAAGAGAAGGTCCCTAAATAAGAGAACACATTGATTGATTAGTGTGTGTAGTAGCCATCTGACAACAAGCAAGAGCCACCTTCTGTTCAGTTGTCAGTGTAACCATATCTGCAAGCTGGAATGTCAATATTGCACTCTCTTTTTTTTTTCCCACTTCCAATTGAGAACCCACAAGTAAGAAGCTCAAAGCACATGAGAAACAAACTAAATATCCAATTAAAGTAGGGCCATAGTGAACCAACAGACACCACCAGTTCACCATGCATTGGAAGCCTGTTATGTATGTGTAGGGTAAAGCCCAAGAGGGAGGGAGGGCTTTACACAGCATAAAAACCCTAAACCGCAAGAGTTTTTATTTTTTTTAAAAATTGGTTTCACATGATACCCGGTGGATTTAACATGATACCCAGTGGATACCATCCATCTGTGTATCACTGGAAACAAAATTAAAGACAATAGCATTGCATTTCAAAAAACATATTGCCCATGTCTATGGGCATTACCCATGTAAAAACCCATGACTATGGGCATTATGTTTTTTGATATGCCCACCAGCGGAATACTAGTATTATGCTTTGTAAGGCTACCTCCAACATTACTCGGGTTTTTACAACTCAATTGTAGATGAACCCCAACTGAATTGATGGCCGGTTTCACCTTTGGTAACCTATCATGTAAAGGATAGGTCCTCCTGTTGGTAAGCAGGTAGGTAGGATAATAGGTGGTTACTAGGTATGTAGATGCATGGAGATGGTAAGTACATAGGTAAGGGCTATTGGGTTGTCAGTAGGTAGGTAATAAAAAACAGAAACTGAGCTTAACTACAGTGGTCTTATGTAGGGAACTGCAACCCAATGGAAATGTGTTTTCCGTGCACCCACTGTCTATCCCTCATGGTCATGTTCTGGTGGGTTGTTGGTTAACTCTGGCCATCGAGTCAGTAGGTAGGTACTTAAAATTCACAAGAAGGTTCCCAGTTCCCACCTAAGGATAACATCAATCGGTTCCCAAACATGTTCCCCAACATGTTCCCAAAGTGTTTTCCCCCCCTCCCCCCAACATGTTCCCAAGAGCACCTCACTATATATCCTATATCCTTTTGCCTTAAGTTCTACTTTGAATAACCAGCGCCAAAAGGAGGAGAGTGCACACTATCTATTTTGGGAGTGTCCAAAGCTTGATTAAATTACCACTTTGCAATGGCCCAATCAATTCAACTTTGGGGCCCCCCCCCCATAACTAATGAATATGAGACACAACTAATCAATGGAATCCTTCTAGGTCAATGTGAAATAATGCTGTGCAACTGCAACAGTGTTTAAAAAAACATTTCAACATCCAGCTTGCAACAGAGAGAAAGTGCACAATAGTACTACACTAAACAAAATTTGACAGCCAAAAGATGTACTCTCCCCAGATCCCCTACATAACCCTATTACAATTTACACAATATGATGACAGCACCATGCATTGTCTGATGTAGGTAATGTGGCAAATCTTGGTGGGCATTAAATGCAAGAATATACAAATATTTCATATGGGAACAGCACACTACAAACATGCTTGGTAACTTGGTATGAGTATTGGTATTGAAGAACATACCAGTTGGGTTATGACATGAAGCAATACCAACCTTGATTCAGGTATCACAAATCTGGTATGGGAACTGAGGTAATAATACCATGTATATATATCTGCCTTTATAGCAGTATCAATAACAGGTTTATACCTGCCATATATGAAGCAAAAAAAAATCAGCCTTGGACCTAATACCAAGTACCAGAGTGGTATTAAAGATTTTCAAAGGTACCCATTGTCCATCTGTGTTGAATATTCAAATTTTGTAATAGAAAAGGACTTGTTCAACCTGAGTGTATTTGGCACCACCATATATACCTACTTCCAAGCTTTCACCTTGATGAAAAATTTGTCACCATTTATGTCCAAATGGAGGTACAAAGTACAAACACAGTAGTACCTCATAAGCACAGAAATGAGGAAGACTAAAAAGCCTGGAGAGAGGAAATAAAATTGATGGCAATTGGTTTGTGTTTGGTATGTAGTCTACATGCCATGTCTTAATCTATTTGGGTGGGAAGCTAGAGGGTGTCATGAAATGTAGTATGAACTAGCAATTAAAGTGTTCTTTGATACTTGCAACTTGCACTCCTCTATCCAATTAGTAATTGAACTCATATCCAAATTTCAACAAAGAGCTTGTCCGGTATTTATTGCAAAACATTAAATATTGCATGTATTATTTGTTGGAACCTAGTTCAATGTAAATAATGTTTTGATGTTTGGAGTGTCTATGGCATCTTTTGACGTTATGAGATTCTAGAGCACAAAGGCAAAATGCAAGTTTGACATCAAAGTTATTGTCTTCCATTTTTTGTTTTGGACTTGGATTCCTGTAGTTGCTGCAAATGAGTTCATTTTCATGCATGTTTCTATGTGTGTGACTTTTGTTAGTTTCAATTGTGTTGAGTGCCGATCTATAGTAGTGAATTTTTCTATGTGTGTGACTTTGTTAGTTTCAATTGGTTGTGCACTGATCTATAGTAGTGCATGTTTCTATGTGTGTGACTTTTGTTAGTTTCAATTGTGTTGAGTGCCGATCTATAGTAGTGAATTTTTCTATGTGTGTGACTTTGTTAGTTTCAATTGGTTGTGCACTGATCTATAGTAGTGC
>Ga0209611_10007712_pt1 | contig 17148 bp, 6 predicted proteins | sample S1TSphgellanicum_3_FD_187693 | JGI IMG/M metagenome (GOLD analysis project Ga0209611, IMG submission 187693) | Host-associated microbial communities from peat moss isolated from Minnesota, USA - S1T2_Fc - Sphagnum magellanicum MG (SPAdes) (version 2) | ecosystem: Host-associated > Plants > Peat...
TTCCCTATTTCTAGGTTTTTTTTTTTTGGGTTGGATGGCACCCCTTCCTCATGCATACCTTTTGCTTTTATTGTGTGGATATCATACATACATGGCATTCAAAAACACAACATTGATGAAAAACTTGCTAGTTATTAGTTATTATTTCAATATCGATATTCATTTTATATACCCGCTAGTTTAACACTAAACATACTTGATTGATGTAAAAGCAAGCTTTATATTTTTGCCTAAATGTCGTCTTCGTTTATCATGAATGCATTTAGTTTGATGCTAGTTGTGCATTTGGTGAGGTAAAAAAGCATGCTTTAGATCACATTCAATTTAGGTCAATCTTGAGGAATAATTGGCACTCAAATTGCATTCAAGTTTTGAACTCAAATTTACAACACGGAAAATTCAAATTGTGAGAGAAGAAGCCTTCAAAGTTTTGAAAGAGAATTGTCACTTTTAAAAAAAACCAAAAAAAAAACCAAAAAAATAAAATAAAAAATCACTTTAAAGGATGGGGCAAAGTGTGTTGTGTTATACACAATGGCCTTGTGCCATTAATTTAATATCAACAATTGATATTGTACAATAAATTGGTCGTAGCTAAGGGAAAATAAATAAATAAAATAAAAGATCTATTTTACTGTACATTGATCATCATGTTGTTGTAAAAGAAAAATTGTCATGATTTTTAAAAATAATAATTAATATCACATTAGTTATGAAGAACCTACAAGGGATTTCATATCAAATGATGACATGTTCTAGGAACTGATCTAAACATTAAAAAAATTGATACTAGACCAAAATCAATAGGAAAATGTCACAAAACGATTTTCAATTTTTTTTTTTTTTGGCAAATCTAATGATTTTTTTTCTCAAAGAAAAAAAGTGATCAAATATTCCCTTTTTCACATTTATTTTTCACATTTGTGCAAAATTTCAAACCCCAAAAAAAAAAAAAAAAAAAAACTTGTCATGTCATGTGTATTTAAATGTTTTCAATCACATTGTCACATTTTGAAAGAATTACACGAATTTGTACCAAAATTCCTTGAGTTTGTACCAAAATGGTGCTCATTAGGGTTTTAGGGAATGGGCCTTTGGGTCTAGACTAAGAAACCCTAAAGAAGGCCGGGTATAAACCTTATGTCCTCTAACTAGGACCGTTGCCACATTAGTAAGGCTAGATATACATACCCGTCTAATAGGGACCTTGTGGGCCTAGATTAATGTTTCATGGTTTATTTAGATTAGGTTAAAAAAAAAAAAAAGCTACTACCTTCTCTAATGTTTTTACCGCCTTCCAAATGTCCTAGTAATGCATTCACACTTAATGTTAAGTCAGTGTTAAATGAAAAAATCTAGGTGGAATCCTAGGTGGCACCCAATGGGAAATGGGGTGATAGCTTAATAATGTCAAGTGAATGTTAGCTTTTAACATTAAAAATTTCATGATTAAATAATTTAGGTTAAATATAAATTTAAATAAATTTAAATAAATAAATTTAAATTTAAATTTAGGTTTTAAGTCCTAAATAGAGTTAGCTTGGTGTTACTAGGGGACTCAAACACTAGAGTCCCTAACACCAAGTGTGAACACACCTTTTATATTGATAAACTCCTCACTCTACTAAGGCTTTTAGGTTAGGGTTAAAAAGTTAAAACCCTATTGTATTCTCTCCCTAGAGTGTAAGTACCCACCCCACTTGTATAAGTGTAAAAGATCTCTCTCTCTCTCTCTCTCTCTCTCTGTGCCCTCCTTATTTATTTACTTATTTATTTATTTAATAATAATAATAATAATAATAATAAAATTTCCCCTTTGGCTTTATTCAGAAAATGAGGGTAAAAAAAAAACCTAAAAAAAATTTAAGAGGGCCTGGATGAGAACTGGAAGGTTATGACTGATTTTCTGACTCCTATATTTGATTGTTCTGGAAAAACATTAATGGCATTTCCAGTAATGCCAGTAATGCCATTAATGCCATTACAACAAGCCAGTTTTACAATAATGGCAACACTAGTCTCAAAAACAAAATGCCATACACACACACACACACACACATAAGGGCACTCAGATGTAAGGAAGGAAAATTGCAATAATAGCACAGAATTCCCTCCTTGGGTTAAGTGCATTGTTAAATTTTGATCAGAGGTTAGACTGGTTATGTGAATAACTGCAGGTATGTTATGTTATGTCATGTCATGTCATGTCATGTTATGTTATTTATTTCATAATTTTTTAAAATTAACATTTAAAAAATTAAAATTTTAAAAATTAAAAAAAAATAGGTCAAGTAAACCCTAAACCTTAAACCCAATCTCAATTGTGAATTTTTCTTATTTTTTATTTATAATAAGCCTGTGATTCACAGCTTATATGACCGACCATAAAGCTTATGTTATTACTAGTGTAGTGCAAGTATTTTACTTATTTTATTTTATTTTATTTTATTTATCACTCTTATTTCAATTTTTAAAAAAAAATTAAATCAAAGAACTGGCAAAGAACTCCAGTTTTTTTGGGTGGTTCTTTCATTATTATTATTATTATTATTATTATAGGAGAATGGGACTATAGTAGTTTTTAACCTAGATTAACCTATAACCTACATTATGGACATTATAAAAAAAAATCCTTTAAAAACTACCATACTACCTAGGCTGGTTGGACATTAATTAATTAATTTTTTGGAATTGCCCAAAAATTTCTGAAATATATGTGCTTGCCATGCCAAAATTTAAAATTAAATCTCTCATGGACATGAGCTTCATTATTTAATATAATGCCAAATTATTATAAATAATAATCATTATTTTTACTATTGAATGTAAATGATAAAAAATAAATTATTATTATTATTATTATTAGGCACCTTACTTATTATTGTAGACAACTAGGTGTAATATAATGAAGAATTTTGAACCAAAATCATATTGAAATAGAGGGGGTTCCATAATTGCTATATTATAAATGCAAACTTATATACTTTATATTTTTGTATCTCAATTATGTAGTGAAGAATTTACCTTTTACATAAGCAAAGTTTCAAAACATATGGTGACAATTTAAACAAATTCTCCTTTTCTATTTTGCAAGTATTTTGCCAAAAAAAAAAAAAAAAAAAAAAACACTGAATTAGTGTTGTAATGAATGAATACATATTTTAGCAAGTTAATGAATTTCATCCAACATGAAGCTCATGAGTGTGTGGAAGTAAATATTTTTTGCAAAAATAAGAACTTTCTAAAATTAAATCTTGTTTTTTCTAGTGTAAATTCCACTTGTTGTGCTAAAATTAGGGGAAATTTGCCAAAAAAAATTGTATAAAAAAATTGAAACTCCCAAAAAAAAAAAAAAAAAAAAAAAAAAAACCCTAACGAAATGGATCTCATGTACGTAACAACTTTTTTTTGCGGTGCCCAAAACTTTTGGGCAAGGTGCATAACTACGTATAAACTTAGAGGTGGTTTTACGATCGCACCCCATGCCGAATTAGGTTACGTACGTACAAGTTCATATTATTATTGTAATATTTTTACCACACCCACCCGAGGAAATAGATGGAGATTGGTTATGCATCCAAATTCCAATCGGACAAAAGTATGTGTATTGAGGTGTGCTTGAAAACTCCTGGAGCCCAAATTTTCACGGCATTTTTTTTTCTTTTTTTTTGGCCATGGCTAATCGCCACATTGTGCGTACCGATCATAATTTGTTCATCAATGACGGTAGTTCATCCGTATTGTCACAGTGCGGGGGGGGGTGCACGCTTAGTCAGTCCGGATGTAAATGTACATCCATCCAGTACATTCTATTCCATTTAAACTCACTTTCCATGTTGTATAAGCCTCTTCCAAAGAAAGATAGATGATCATCCATCCATCCATCCATCCACCCATGATGGTAAGTCACTCATGGTAAGTAAAAGTTGGTAACCTAATAATAATTCTACATATGGTAAAAGTTTTTAAGGTAAAAAGCTTAATGAAGAGAACCAGTGACATTGGGTGAAATCCCAACTAGACACATGTGTGCAAGCAAAACTATGTGGGTCATCATGTGGTAAAAATTCATTAGTAAAAAGGCTGTTTTAACTCTGGTTAAATTCTGGGCACTAGAAAAAAGAAGAAAAAAAGCACTCAGGGTAGAATGTGCTAGGCCAAACATTCCGAAGTGGAATTGGCCTATTTGGCCTAGATTCCATAAGAACTAGATGCCTATACTTTTGCATGATCAATTTATTAAAAATGCATCTAAAGACTTATATATATATATAATATTTATTTTAACCTTGCAAAACAAAGTTTTAAGATTGAAAATGAGCTTCCCATCTTGTTACCTTTTTTCAAGTTTAAATAGTGGTATTATATAATCATCTTGCAATTCTTAGCATTTTTTTGCAAGTTTCATCAACAACTTGGTTTTTGGTAAACTCCCCCTTGTGATCATTTTACACTTTGTTATTTTTGTTATTTTTGTTGTTTTAGAAACCCATAGTCACCAAATGAAAACTTTGAGATGCAGTTACCCTCAATTTTTAAGAACCCATAATCTCCAAAGATAGTGAATAATGTAAATACCTTCATGTCAATATTAGGGTATTATACTATGATTTATATTTTACACAATGAAATATTTTACACAACATCATGTAAATTATGTAAACTCTAACATAACATGAAGTCTAAATGTAAATGAATTACACTTATATAGGGTTTTACACAACATGTAAACTAGTCATTTACACTAAAACACATAACACTAGTTTGAACCTCCCATGAAGGGCAAATTCATCATGCAATGATATGCTTGTTTCATTTATATGCTTGTTTATATGTGATGGGTTCAGGTCCTAGGTTTTGTGTTTTCTCCTCTTAGGGCTCCCCATAGTGCCATCTACACTTTTCGAGTGTGGTCTTTTGTTTGGACTTTGGTGCTTTCTTTTTTCTTCTCTTGTTCCTTTGCTGGGTGTTTTTCCTTTATTTATTTAGGAGGTTGCAAGAGACATAAAAATACATTCACCAACTTTATTTAAATCACAATAGGACCCTTAAGGTTTGGCCTACCCGGCCAATTTTTGGAAAATACTAAATCTGACAAAGGCATTGAATGAATGCCCTTTGCAGTATTACAAAAGTACCGTTACATTCTTTCTTTTACCTATATGCCATTTGCCCAACTAATATAGTCTTGTGAATTCGATGATGCCCAAACACCAAACATGTGTATTTTCCACAAAAAAAATGTCAAGTTGCAACCAAGTGATTATACACTGGTCTCGAGTTGAAATGAATGTATAAGGAGGTTTGATTCTTCTTTGCATTTCACTGTACCTTGGTTAACTTCAACACATGTTTGTTGAATAATTAATTAGTTAGTTAATTAATTTTGAAATTTTCATTTCAAAAAGAAAAAAAAACCAATAGGATGGGTGAGTTTCTCTGTGTGCAATTGTGCATGGTTAGACACAAATGCATAATTCGACATTTTGTGTATTTATTATGAGACATCGTTGTACATACCGAATCAAACATGTACCAAAGTGGGTGGTGACACAAAGTTTTGTTGTCATATCTTTAGTCATAGGTTGTGTCGATTCTCACAGCCCTCACAAAATCAAGGTACTTGGTAGTATACTATACTACCTTGGCAGCTCCAACACGAAATTATATTATTTTCAGAAATGTTTAAACTTGCACTCAAAAAATAAAATCCAAAGAAAAAAAATTTGTGAAAGAAAAATATTGAACCTTCATTTTCAAAAAATCCTCTACAAGAAACCAAAAGCCTTCAAGCTATTATAACTCAATGATAACTAATCTCAAGTTTCAGCACAAGCCAAAATATTGTCTTTCAAAAGTCCTCATATAAAAATAAGACCTAATATTACTTAGGGGCCAACATTCCTTAAGCTACTATATACTCTATAATGAATCTAAACACAATATCCTTCTTGCCTTGGTAGGCAAGGCCAACAAAAGAATGCATTTTGCAATTTCCTCATGGCATGATTTGTGGTGATCTATTTCACTAGTTATTTTGGCCTTTTTTTCTTTTTTTTTTGTTGGTGCAAGCCATGCAACCATAATGAAGCATATAAACAAGGGAGCTCAAATGTTAAAAATAATGCATTATTTAACATTTGAGCTCCCTTGTTTATATGCTTTTGGGCTCCACTTAATTGGCTTTTTCCATTAACTTCTACTAGTCTGGGATATGTGAGAACTTAAGCTTAAGGGCACAAGGTCATGGGTGTGTGGGTGAGTGTATGTAGAGGTTTCATGAACATATTTTTTGATAAACAAATACCCTATTCTAGTAATAGGGTGCCAAAGTGGTCCATTAGCCTTTGAAGCCACTAAAGTGGCATGATTGATGACTTGGGCTTTGAACCTTGAACAATATATATATATATCCACTCAAATGGCTGGTAAGGGTTAGGTGCCCAAATCAATAAACACACATCCATCACTAGTTTTGTCAATCAAATGCTTTTCTTGTAGTGAAATTGTGATTATGAACATGCCTTTCATTAAGAATTTCAATAACTTGAGGATGGCATTTTAAAAACTCATTATTACCGATTTTGAACTGTTTGCACTATTTGTGTTTTTTAAAAATGTTTATATCAAATCTACTAATGTAGCATGCGTTGTTGGTGGCCCGAGTGTAAATTGATTACCCAACTAAATTTTCTTTTCAAAATCATTTTTTGTAATTTAATTGAATTTTTAATGACAAAAATTACTCAAAATTCAATATCTCTCAGACCTTAGGTTGAAAAATTTCCAACTTATCTTCATTAAATACTTCTAATTAAGGGCTTTCCAACAATGTCAAGAGCATGCTCAAATTCCTTTTTTTTTTAATTTTTAAAAAATTTAAATGAATTTTCAGTGAAAAAATTGTTCCATATTTAATAACTTTTCCATTGTAAATTGAAACATTATGAGATGCATCCCTATTCATCAAAGGGCTTTCCAATGGTATCAAGAGTGCAACAAGAGGCACAATGGTTTGAAAGATCTCAACATGAGAAACAAAACAAACAAACAAACAAACAAACTTCATAGATAGATGATAAAACAATTGTAAGTTGTGAAATTGAAAATTATTTAGAGCTAATTGGATTATTATTTTTGAAATTTCCAAAAGGTTAGATCATGTTCATCTTCTTATTCCCTTGTTTAAAAAAAATTATTCCACATGAATTTCTTGAAATCATGTTGACATCGTCATATGCCAACTCAAACCTTTTTCATATATGGAAAAAATGGAATTTCTAATTCAAAGTGGCGGACTCGTCAAGGAAGCTCATTATATAAACTTGAATTGAAATTCACAATCCTTTTGCATTTATGTAAAGATTTATAAAATTATCTAATTTTCAACAATTGTTAGCATTCTAAAATTTCTCAACAACTATCACTCTAAGTTAATTTTTGATTATTTGTCTTTCTTTGAGATTAAACATCATTGCATGGAACCTTTTCTTCCTACCTTTAGCCATGAATGCACGCAAGACTAAAAAAAGGAAGATCAAGTTCAATTGGTTGTCAATTTGGTTGTTGCATATCTCAGAAATACTTGGAAAATAAAGGACTAATGACAAATGGTCCATGACAACTATATATGTGCACAAATTGGAAAATTGGAAGCATAGAACCAATGACAACTATTAAGTAACACTTGTGTGCATTACAAGATGTGCAATTGTCATTGATATCACCAATGTTTTTTTTTTTCAAATTTGTGAAGTAGGTGAGTTGGCAATCATGCACAATAGGACTTAGCCAAATTTGGCTAACATTCAAAGGAGAAAGTAGAAATATTTAGCATTCTTAGTATAATTTGGTGACTTGTTGGAACCTATTTTCTAAATATGGTAATTTCAAACTAGTTCATAATGTGATCACTTGGGCCTATTTTTTCCCAAAAAAATCCCCTATGTATCTTTCATGCATTCTTTTTTCGGGCCAAGTTGTAAAAATCCACCCCCCCCTAAAAAAAAAAAACCAAAATCATCAAGGTTATCACATAGTTGTTGCAAATGCTTGTGTGTACACTTTTAAATTATGTTGGAAAATTTAGCATTAGCCTAGAAATTGTTATCCCGTACCATAGGTTTATCATGAAGATAAATTCAAATTTTGTAATAAGTGGCATTTTTATCCATCATGATTTCATCAATGATAATGAACTTATTCAAGTTTTACATTTTTACAAACTAGAAACAAGTTTAATCATCTTAGGTAGTTGATTTTTGGTGAGGACTAATCAATGTAAATGCTAGAGTTTTCTATTCCATTTAGGCACATTCAAAATCGTAGAAACCATATCACTCCTTTATCCAAGGATCAAAAGGTCCTTTGGCCCCAATCACTTTTCACGCATCTAGAAATTTATATTATTTCTTTTGCAAGTCTCTAAATGGACCATACCAAACTACATGCATTATATCATGGTCCACCTTCTTTTATTGATATAAAAATATATATACATTGTGTACATTATACAACATCTACTTATGACAATTTTTAAAAAAAATATACACTCATTACAAAATTTAAACCTTTTAAATTTTATTTTTTTGTCATTCATATTAATCATCTAGCACAACTTGCCATGATTATCATGACTCAAATGACATCAAATAAACATATTTTTCTTCTATTTTCTGTATTTTCCATTGAATTTAATATCTTTTTTTTGGTACTTAACATTGTGAATGTGCCTAAGTATTTTGCTCTACCACCTCCCAATTATTTAAATGAAAGATATGTTAAGTACATATGGTATATTGAAAAAAAAATTGTAACTAAGATTGATATTTGGTTCTAATTTCTTGAATATCATAAAATAAATAAATAATGCCAATTATGTATCAAAATTTAATAAAATTAAAATCCTTAAATGATGAAAAAAATTTAAAATGTATGGGTTTAGGGTTGTGAACTATAGTTTTGGAGCCCATTGCTCTCATTCCTTTTGCTTCAAGATTTTGGTGTTTGTTTGGTAAATTTAGAACAAAATTTCAATGTGTCTTCTCTCTCAAAAATAAATGCATTAATAGCAACAACAATAGATGATGCCAATATTTTTCCAATTCTTCATCATGGACTCTTATTTCCCTATCACATGATAACAATGACACAAATGATGAACATTTTGTATTCATACAAAGGAAACAATAGTAGAAGAGTTCATCAGATTGATGTTGGTTATGAACATGGTTTGTGTTTGTTGTGAAAAACCTAAAGGTTTTTTTTTCCCTTGTGGATTTGCAAGATCTTATGATTACAAAAGTAAAATAAAATAGTTTTAAACCATGGCCTAAGGTGGAAACATAGTAAAATGTACACAAAAAAGGAGTTTATTTGATTTTATCAAGTATCATGCATATGGGAACATAAAAGTAGCATTAAAATGGGTGGGCAAACTCATCCTTGGGTGGTACCATTAGGAACCATCTTAAGGAATGGTTAAAGAATCAAAAGTGGTCAAATCATTTTCTTGGGCCCTTTCCTTTAAATCCTTTATTTTCCATTTGTGTAAAAGATCCAATGTATAATTTTTTACAATGAGTTTTATTGCTGCTTTCAATTTACTTACATTCAACCTTGACAAGGTAAATTATGTGTTCACAAATGGGAATGTTTTTGAACTCAATAGGTTCTGATCTAACACTTCAAGTTTTTTTGACCAATTGACAATTTTTGCAATTGCGAACAACTTCCTTGACCAACTTTGTCTTGTTATGCCAGAAGTACCGACTCTTTACTTCAACAAGAGTTCTTCCTTCCCCAAAGTGTCCAATTTCATCATGTATGTCCATAATGATTTGCCTATCTTCTTCAAGTTTTGGTACAACCAAACCTTTGAACATTAAATTATCAGTAGAACAAAACACAAGTGCTCCAAATGTTGCTCCCAGCTATGGCTATGTATGTTCAAGTCATCCACAAAAACCTTCAAGAACTTATTTAAATATTCGCCAAATACTTTAGTCATAGTCTTGGAAAAAGTATTGGTGGCATTCTTCATGCCAAAAGGCATAATTGTCCATTCAAACATACACCCAATGGTATGTATCCTTGTTATAAATACTATATATTGTTGTATTTGTTGTACATCCATAATATTATTTGCTAACTTTACATTTTTCAGTTGTGATCACCTTATTATTGTAAGGTAAGAGAAAAAGAAAAAGAAGAAACTCCTTAATAGTTTTTGCATAAGCTTGATCAATGGCAATTTGTTACAAATCGTGTCCGAAGAATGCAAATGGAACAATCCTCATTTTGATGTTGTTGTAATGTCATGTGACTTGTTACTACAAAAAGTTGTAAAATGGAATTGACTTTGAAACTTTTGGATTATTATTAAAGACAAAAAATCATTTAGACTTTAAGAGGATTTTTGTAGATGAAAAGACTTTGTAATACTTGATTTCAAACAAGACATCTTCACTTTAGAATGTAAAGTATGTATGCTTGTTTATTTTCCCCATGTTTTCTTTAGAAATAAAAAAGCAAACCAATTTGTAATGCAATAATTAAGTTTTTCATAAGTACCAAGAAACTGCTAGCATCATGAAGTTTTACATGTTCCTACCTAAAAATAGATACTGTCTTTTTTTTGTATGTATGTAGGTTTGAGCTTTGTCCAAATAAGCGAATGTTGTTGAATCCAAACTTATTAAAAGTAGTGGGATCTAATTGCTTAGAGGCAAAAGGTCCTTATGACAACAAAATAGTTGCCATGTGTTTGGACACACTCATTTTTGCTAGGATGCAACATTAAAGCCTTATATTTAGGTCTCTAAGCATGGAAAACCTCACACAAAAGAAATTTTCTAGTTTTTCTTTTCAATTTCTTACAATTTAAGTTCGTCCATTCATGAGCAATTTGCTTGCTATAGTAACCATGTTTATAAGTTGTTTGAATACTTGATTGAAAGGAAAAATGAAGTCACAAATATTTGTGGGGGTTTACTTTTGTCAACAAAATGGCTTAGTAGAAGAGTGTGTATGGGTTGGTATTTTCTTTTTTAGAAACTAAAACCATATCCATGCACCAAGAAAACATTTGCTTTGCCCAAATCATTTTTGCATTATGAAGGAAATAATTGATCTAGACTTGAACACTTGATTGTTGGACATGATGTTTTAGGTGTATGTTTTCAAACATTATATCTAATAGGTATTAAACGAAAAATTTCTATATATGATAAGTGTTGTTGGGAGATATGGCAGTAGGCAAGTCTTGTCTTGTCTTGTGGTTTGTAAAAAGACAAACTTCATTGTCAACATGTATCAACGGGTGGGTTGTTGAACATCTTTTTATTCAATTTTAATACATCCCTTTAATTATGGTTCTAGAACCCTTGGGCACCAAGGGAATATAACATATATAGATGATTACATCTTTCTAGCCTTGTACCATTTGTTAGATTTATTATCAAAATGATCAACATCCAAGAACTTGGTTCCTTTGGATTGACTTGTTCCTTTAACATGGTTACAATCTATGCAAAATCACAAAGAACTAAATGACTTGTAGTAGTTAGTCATTTGTAAGAGCAACAATTAGTTAGTCAATTGGTCATTTGCAGCAACAATAAATCATTTGCGAAATTCATGTTAACTAACTCACACAAAAACACATGACAAGTGTGTTTATTTACATTTTCATTTGTTATCATGATTAGTTGAGATAACTTTAGTCAAGGAACACTCAAGGAAAAGGAAAAGGATATAGCAAATTTTGTTAATTGTTTTGGCAATTTAGACTTTCATTAATACACTCTCAAATAGTTCCAATAATCTAAACATTTAAATATTTTTGCATAATTTCAAGAGTAGAACCTTTTGGATCAATAATGTCATTTGCTTCGTTTTCATATTGTCGAAGTTTTAAATTGAAACTAATTAAAATAAAAGTCTAACAATGGTTGACCACCATAGCTTCAAGTTGGAGTTACATGTTGAAGCTCCTTAACAACCTTGCTTTCTCTTAGCCCTTGCAAATCATTTCTTTACATGAATCCATGCATGCAAAAACCATGCACATAGGTTTGGTTTTGAAATTGACATATGAAAACTAACTTTAAGATTTTCATCTCTTTTAGCTTTTGATTCTTGAACATGTCTTGGAATGAAATTCTTACACAAGAATGCATGCACTTGAACAAGCATTTGAGGATAACATCAACAAGTTCAAGTAATATGCTCGTGCAATTTGCTAGAATGAAGATGACACATATTCCTAGAAATTGCAATTTCATCTAATCCAAAAAAAGTTTGCTCTTGTGAATAGACCAACGTTCAATTAGCCAAACCATTTTCTAATCTTCTAGCAAAGCAAGTTTCTCCACTTGAACTCCTTTATAAAGTATGAAGATAAGTTCAACAAATTTTGAGTGGTTTCCAACTTACACCAACAATTAAAATTACAAGTGACATGGAAGCCACTTGAAATATAATGTTTTCTTCCTTCATTCATGGGTGGGAGCATTTGGCTTGTTGTCATTTAGAACACAACTTGCAAAGGTAACATTGCACCATTTGTTGAAGATGATGTAACCATTGTAATTTGTTTCTTGTCTTTTATCCTTAGAACATGTATGTGTTTAGCTCCTTTTGTTTCCCATGTGCAATCCCTTTTGATGGGTACAAAGTGAACTCTTGTTTGACCTATGTCACAACCCAGTGTGGAGGTATCTTTTCTTGAATCGACAATTGCATCTCCTTTGAAATGCTTGGACTTCTTGCACTTTATCAAGCAATTGCTTTTCCTTGTCCACTCAACAAAATATAAAATCTATCATTTTTTGTTATTTGCATTCTTTAGTTTCTATTGCATATGTATGGTACCTATATCACATCTTTTAGGATGTACATGGTATGGTAAGGTGTATGACATGTTTCAAATTTTCTAAAATGCAAGTATGATTTTCCTACCTACATTATAGAAACATTTGAAAAAATTTGCAAACATATACACGCATGTAGATGTAGGGTTCTAGAAAAGGAATGCAAATTATCACAATATAACATTATCATTGTAGGAGTCCATTACCAAATTGCAAAATGAAAATCATGTGATTTTTTCTAACATTAAAACCACCTATATAACTTTTAAGTAACCCTTACATGCACACAAAAAAAACACTTTGGCAATTGTAAGGAAATTGGAAACATACCTACCTACATGTTTCAAGAAACATTATATTTTAAATTGTTTCAAGAATTGCAACATTTCATTCATCTTGCCAAAATAATGAAAAATATTTTTTCAATTTAATAAAAGTATAAAATTATGAAATCAAACGTTGAACCTTTTTTTTTATAAAACAAACACAATAGCACATTTTGGGTTTTGCGATTAGCCTTTACAACTACATATTAGTTAGAAAGGACATATGTGACTAGTGACTAATGAGTTGTTAAACCCATGTCATTTCACCCATTTAGTCACAAGGGATGTTCAGTTGCAAAACCTAGTTGTTTTAATGACTAAGATTTAAATTTTTTTTATAATAATGAAAATTCACGTCATTCTTAACCTTGATATCATGTGTGAAATGCATGTCATTTCAACTTAGTTATTTTATTTGATTAAGTGTTACATAAGATGCCTTGATGGATGGATGACATGTGTCAAAAATTATAAACAAATTATGAATCATTGCATATGACCAAAAATCAACCTGGTTAGGCTAGCTACTTATGTTATGCAACTTAGGGTACTTAACTTAGGTTTAAAAAAAATTAGCCTTTAATTAGCCTTGGCCACCCTAAGCTAACCTAGGTCAACCTACCTACTACCTATCAACCTAACCTAGATTTAGACCACCTTAGGTTGATTTAAGATGAATTAATTTGTCAACTTATACTATTTTAAAACCTAGTTTAGGTTAACTTAAACAATTTTAGGTTTAGAAAAAACTTAAAATAATTATGTCACATCTAGTTGCATCTAGTTGCACAAATTTGAGGTGGTTATAAACTTGATAAAATATCTTGTAATGAAGCTACCTAGATTGACTTGGCAAAAAACCTAAAGTTAGGAACCTATGCAAACTTAATTAGGTTAACTTATTAGTAGGATAACCTATTCTAAGTATATTTAAAGATACTAGATGTAGTAAATTTTTTGTGTTTAATTGAGTAACTTACAAGGTAGCCTATATTACAAAATAAGATTCTACTAAGTAGATTACATTAATATGTTAACTTAATATGTATGTTAATAGAAGTTATGTGTTAAGTAGTCAAAAAATCAAAGAGTTATGTGTCACCTTTTTCAAAATGACTATTAATATTGTAGTTATGATTACAAGTTAACAATAAATTGTTTAGTACACATACACATGCATTTGAATTTATGATTTCAAAAACCTCATGGTACATAAAAAACTATGGCATGCCATGTCATCATCACATGGAAGATCAAATGGTTATTAATCGCAAAGGACAACAATATTTTCAAGTAGTTAATAAATTAAATTAATTCATCAAATCAATGATATGAATCATGATGTGAAGTTAATGTCACAAGTCATGAGGTGTTGCAACTATTAATCAACTTTGTTGCCATGTCGCCTACCACGTTAACATCGCACAATCATAAATTGTTATTATTCACTAAAAGTTGTAAGAATCAATGGAATTTTGTTATTACCTAATTTTGGATAATTTAAAATACATTGCATTTTTGAAAATTTGATATTTGTGTAAAAACTATCAAATCGTGATATCGACTATAGTTGCAAAACCATAATGCCACATGGCACCACAATGTCCTTTAATTATGTAATGAGTAACATACACTTGTAATTGTAATTGTAGTAAAAAAAAAACAATAATCATTTTACTAACCAATTGTAAAACCCAAGATGTGTTATGAATTATTTTGCAAAAAATTCCAAACATGAGTTTTCAGTAATCCTATTACATGATCTTACCATTTTCAATTACAATGCTCATTATTCTTCACAGCTTAAAGTACTAGAATTAAATAATTTAAATATAAAATATCAAAATTTGAAGCAAACAAAAGATTATAATTAAATTAAAAGTGGGTTAAACATGTACATATTTAAAAATAGGGCGAGAAAAAACATTCTTTCACATAATACCCCCAAACAATACTTTAATTAACATAAAAGGGTAAAATGTTAACACCTAGTGTCCATCTTGAAGTGCTAGTAATCAACCTACTATGGAGTTTGTCAATATATAATTCTCAATGTTTTGCAATTTTCAAGAAGAGGTGAACAAAGATATTTTGCCAATTGTAATGGTAGAAATGTGAAAAAATGTTCCCCACTATTGGTTTTCTTGGAAGACAATTTCAAGGTGTTGTGGGCTTGCAAATAGAAATTAAGTGTGTGTTTTAACAAAACTTTGCATAGATGTTGATTGCAATTAGAATATCTTGATAAATTATTTTCATTAACAAAATTTGGTCCAATGATGCAATAGTTGGTTGCAAATAATGCTTTACAAAAAATGATTGAATTTTTTAAACAAATTCGTGGAAGGATTATTGGAAGAGTTTGAAGATTCTTTTGAATGAGAGGAAATTTTGGATGCTTATGAGTAGTTAAATTTGGAAATAAATAAACTATATAAGACCTTTGATTTGTAAGTGATATTAGTTTTGATATAATTCTGATTTTTTTTTGTTCAAAGTTAAAATTTTGAACAAAAAGAAAAAAGAAAATACTGGAAATTTGATTATAAATTCAAAATGATTATAGAACCACCTATCTATAACCATTTACTTTTTTTGCACGTGAGAGCCGCCTTGTAAATAACCAATATATACACAACCGGTTAGCCATAAAAAATAATAATTAGTATATTGATAATTCGAACTCATGAATATATGAAAAAATAGATAACCACCCATTACTAGTTTGAATATAATGGTTAAAGTAATGGATAATCTTTTTGACATGTTAGTTTATATGACTCATTTTTATACAACAATTCATAAAAATCTTTGATTATGTTATGGATCAATTTGGGATGCTTCATCTTCTACATGTTGATATTGGAACATTTCAAATTCAAAATTGGACAAATTAATGAGGAATACATCTAATGACTATGTTATTCAAGGGCAATTTGGATAATTTAGAAACCTTTTAATACCACTTGAATGAAAGTTGGGTTTTATTGCTCTAATGTTGGTTATTATTTGCTTAAATAAGAATTAAGTTCCATATATGCAATTTAGCTATTAATTTCACCATTGGGGGTTGTTTTATCACTAGATTTGAATAGAACTTTCTCTTTCCAAAAAGTAATTGGTTAACTAAAGGTCCAAAAGGGTTTTTTCTAGTGTTCACATTTTATACTTCAATAATTTGCTAGCAACAATTTTGGGGATACATTGTTCAAGATGTATGTATGACCCATGGGCTTTAGGTGTGCTAACCAAGTGTGAGGTATGGCAAATAATGGGAAGATCAAACAAAAAAAAATATAAATATATACTAACGGGACACCACTTAAAAATCATTAGTGTAGCTTGTGCTATTGGCCCAAATAAAAAAATTGGTAACCCGACTAATTTTCACTTCCAAAACATTTATTGTAATTTGGTTGAATTTCCAATGACAAAAAAAAAAACTACTCAAAATTCAATATCTCTTGGACCTTAGTTGTGAAAATTGCCAAATCACCTTCCTTTAAGTCCTACACTCACTAAGGGCTTTCCAATAATATCAAGAGTGCACCCAAAATTACCTTGTAATTTTTAGTTAAAATAAATTTAAATAATGTAATATTTATTTAAATAAATTTTCAATGAAAAAAAAAATTGTTCAATATTCAATAACTTCTCCACTATAAGGTTGAAAGATTATGAAACCAACTCAATGCACACCTACCCATTCAAGGCTCTCCGACGTTATGAAGAGTGTGACAAAAGGCACCAACATGTGTTTGGTAGATCTTAATGCGACAAACAAAAACAAACAAAACAAACAAGCAAACAACCTTCAAAGTTACTTCATAGAGAGATGATTGATAACATGGTGGGGGGTGAAAAAGGACTTAGAGGGACATAGGAAAACATGTTATATAGCTCTTGTGGAACACAACAAATAGGTCAATTTTGAGAGACATCTCTTGAAG
>Ga0209611_10007715_pt1 | contig 17144 bp, 12 predicted proteins | sample S1TSphgellanicum_3_FD_187693 | JGI IMG/M metagenome (GOLD analysis project Ga0209611, IMG submission 187693) | Host-associated microbial communities from peat moss isolated from Minnesota, USA - S1T2_Fc - Sphagnum magellanicum MG (SPAdes) (version 2) | ecosystem: Host-associated > Plants > Peat...
TTATAACCCTTATACAACAAGGCTTTTAGAAAATCTACAAAAATGTGTTTCTTTCATATGTTGCTAGTGGCGATCGCCGCTAGTGAGAGGCTCAGATCTTGCACCTCCCTTGTGGGAGGGCTGGTGGGCAATGCCCACCCTACGAAAGAATAAGCTTTCTAGGCTCTGATTTTCGCAACAAGATGGTGGTGCAAAATCTGAGTTAATCAAATTAAACAAAAGGGGGGAAGGGAGAGGTCGGCAATAGCAGCCTCTCCCTTCCCACCATCATGAGAATAATTATCATTTTTGTTTGCTAGATATCTAAGTTGTATTAGCTGTACATCTAGCTTAATAGTAATTATTCTTATTTAGCTTTAGTGAACTTTCCTACTCAATAGTTCTTCTGTACTAAATAGATCCGTTCCGTTGAAGTGTGACAGTTGTGGGTGCGGAATGTGGGATATATCAATCGCTGCTACGCCGTCGCGAAAGGTTGCAAAAACGGCTGAGGCAAGAAGAACTTTTAAGGCGGGGAAGTAATGCAATCATCATTGAATTTAAGCCGGTTCTGGATCTGGAAGACTTAGAAGATGATTTAGAGGATATTCCTGGTGAAGAACGAGAAGCAACAGAACAGGAAGTAGTTGACCTAGCTACAGCATCACGGACGATCGCAGAATTACAAACAGAAATTAAGCTTTTAGAAGAATTAGAGCAGATGGCACTGCGAGTGCGACGTAGTGGTAAAGATAAAAAATGGGAAGAACTCTCGAATCTGTTGCAAAATGACGCCGAAATGTTCAACGTCCAAGGACATCGGCGCAAACTCCTGATTTTTACTGAGTACCGGGACACATTAAATTATTTGATAGATAGGATTCGGACGCTACTTGGACGTAATGAAGCTATAGTAAATATACATGGCACAATGGGACGCGAAGAACGCCGCAAAGCGCATGAGGCATTTACCCAAGATATCGAAGTACAAGTCTTAATAGCTACGGATGCTGCGGGTGAAGGGATTAACTTGCAAAGGGCGCACCTTATGGTTAATTACCAGCAATTCTCATTTTGAAACGATTTTGCGCCGTTTCAGCGATTCCCAGATTCGTTAAGAATTGTAAAACCCTCTGACTGTAAGGGGTTCAATGTCATGAAACCTTAAAATGAGAATTGCTGTTATTTTGACAAACAACGACCGGAAAGCGTCAAGAAACGCTTAGTTAAGCGCTTAGAAAAACTTGGTTATCAAGTTAATCTTGAGCCTGTTCCGGTTGCAAGTTAAGTAGGTGGGCGGGAAAATTTATAACTATGTAACAAAACCTTAACCAGAGCTATTGGAGTAAAATTTGATACGTTGCGTGCTGTGGTTCCCTTTTTCTCCCCTAGCTTGAACGCCATCAATCACGGCGTAAGCGAGGTCTAACTCATCATCAAATATTTGCCCACATAGTTTGTCTTTTTTCAGGTGCTGCCACTCCAATTCATTTCTCCCGCCGCCGCAGATAATTCCAACATATCCAGGTCTGCCTGTTTCTTCGCTCGTACTACGGGGTCTTGTTTTCCTTTGTGGCAAATCTAAAGCGCGTTTCCAATTGATCCCCTTTTTTTAAGCACCCGTCTTAATCTGTCGGGACTCAATTTAATTTGGCGTTAGCGAAGCGGCTCCCCTTGGGAGCTTCGCTTTCTAATTTTTGGGCTAATTGATGACTGTTGTATGTGCGTGGTTCTTTTTTAAGGCAATATAGCCAAAAACACTATGTCCGGTTCCTTCCACTTCGGTTTTCCCCCTCGACCTGGTAACTCCCAAAGACTCTCTATACCAAGTTTTTGCCATTTATGTAAAACTTCTCTGACTGTTTGTGCAGTCCAATTAAAATGAGCAGCTATTTTCTCAACATACCAACCATGTGCGTTTAATCTGATTAGCTCTGCTCGGGAGAGTGACTTTCTGTGGTACATCCACACTTCTCAGGTTCAACAGGGTTTGGTTTTGCTAACGTGTGAGGAATACCCTTAAACGAGATCCCATATCATTCATCACCTCGGTAGGTACATTCTCCGTATTTACTTATCTTAACATAGTTTGGTTTTTTCCCGCCCACCTACTTAAACCCATAATTAATGTTTCAATTTAGGCTGTCGTTATTGAACAATTTCAGCCACATATTCTTGTCGGTTTTTAGCCCAGATTTGATTTTCAAGTCAGTCCATCATGAGAAAATCTCACAACCAAACATGAAAAGTATGATAGTTTCGATAATGGCACTTTAACAGAGGTTGTCCTTCAGTAGTGCAATATAAGCCTGAAAGTCAGTCTAACCCTGATACTCTTCAAGTACTACCAAATGTCGCAACTGTGTAGAATCAGACACAGAAAGCACGTAAGAAGCGAATTTTAGCTATTTGAGTATCTCCGAAGTGCCACTTCAAAAATAAACTGCAACCAGGTGTGAGGTAGAAACGTGCCAGGACGGAAAACTGATGTTAAAGACTCACAATGGCTCGCTGAACTACTACAGCATGGGTTGTTGCGTCCAAGTTTTATCCCACCACTACCACAACGTAATTTACGTGACGAGCGTACGCCATCGAAGTAACTTCGTTCGTGAACGTTCAAATTTGGTCAATCGTATCCAAAAAGTATTAGAAGCAGCTAATATTAAACTGGCATCGGTTGCCACAGATATTATGGGGGTATCTGGACGTGCAATGCTTAAGGCAATCATTGCAGGCGATAAAAACCCGGAAGAAATGGCTAACGAACGCAGTTGGCCAAATGCGCTCAAAACAAGAGAAGTTAACACAAGCTAAAGGCAGGGCGCATTCAACCTCACCAACGCTTTATCCTAGCTCAATTGCTCTCTCAAGTTGAAAGTGTCGAGCAAGTGATTCGACAATTTGATTCCCTTTCTTGAGGAATATTGCCACCCTTTCAACCAAGCAGTTGAACTGCTCGACACCATACCTGGCGTTGCACATCAAGCGGCTCTTGTGATTGTGTGCTCCCATCGGTATCGATATGAGCCGGTTTAAAAGCGCTGCTCACGAGTGCTGCTTGGGCTGGACTTGCGCCTGGTAATGCGCGAGAGTGCCGGTAAAAGATTATCCTCCGGTACGCGTAAAGGTAACCGCAGTTTACGAACTATCCTTGTACAAGCTGCTCATGCTGCAGCGCGTACTAATACTTATTTGGCTGCCCAATTTCGTCGTATATCTGCTCGGCGAGGAGCGCTCACGTGCTGCGATCGCTGTTGCCCATTCGATTTTAGTGATTGCGTACCATCTGATTCAACGCAACACCCCTTACTCTGAACTGGGCGCTTCCTACTTTGACCGTCATGAGAAAACTCATCTCAAGAAAAAGCGACTGATTAAGCAGTTAGAACAACTTGGTTATCAAGTTAATCTTGAGCCTGTTTCGGTTGCAAGTTAAACCCTTAATTAATGTTTAGTTTTGGCTGTCGCCATCAAACGACTTCAGCCACATATCCTTGTAGGTTTTTAGCCCAAGTTTGATTTTCAAGCTAGAGGGCAGAGGGCAGAAGGCAGCTATGATCCCACGCTTAAAAACGTGGGATTCAAGCAAGGACGAGAAAGTTTCTCGCGCCCTTCGGGTGACGCTCGAGTACTCGCTAACACCAGTCGCCTAGGTCGGGCTGACCCTCCTGCAGCGCTGGTTCACTGCGCGTCTCGAAATACATATTTTCTTTGTTTTTCATCAATGAATTTAGGGGCTTCAAAAGAAAGTGGCCGAAGAGCAGACCATTAATTTTCTTACATAGCTGCCATCTGCCCTCTGCCCTCTGCCCTCTGCCTTTCTTCGGTGAAAGTGCGTTTCTTTCCTCCAGTGACAGCTTTCATTCAAGAAGGGGAACTTCGCCATCTTAAACAAAAAATCGTTTCCGGTCCTGTGGATGAAACCACTGGCAAGCCTAACTATGCAGATTCTACAGTAACTCTGCCGCCTCGCTCTTTGAATGAATTTAGTTTCTGGGTTTATCGTTATTTGGATAAAGCTCAGGTACTTTCCCCAACCCAACTTGTAGAGAAGCACTACCAAGGAGCTTATGCCTTACTGAGGAATTATGAATTATGAATTCTAGTACAGGGGGCGCGGAAATAAAGCTACCATCTGAAATATAGGAATCATATTTGATTTTTGAAATATATGTAGCACTGCCCACCAAAACCTGGATATGGTGGGCAGTGCCCACCCTAGTTAAAATTTTTCATGAATAATTTAGGATTTCTATAGGTAAAAAGCTTACAACATAGGTGTTCTTTCTTTTTACTTTTTACTTTTGCCTTGTTGTAATAGTTAAGTGTTCATGAAGTGAACTATTTAGGAACACGACTAAAAAAAAATTATCATCCTTTACAAACAAACTATCTAGAACAATTTCGCAAAAAATTGTATAATTACGGAAAGTCAAACAGCTAAACTAATTTTGAAAACTCACTTTTCTCTTTTAAACCAACAACGCTATTTGACCAACGATTTTAGATTAGGGTCTTCATACTTAATACCCTGACAAGAGAAAGGTGGGATCAACTCACCTATCCTAAATATATATTGTGGGTGCAGTAAAATGCCGGATGCTTGGTAGGAGAAGGTCGTTCATCGGGAACGACACGGCAGCGTGTGAGGGTTACCTCACCAGTCTCCTCCAAAAGTCCGGGCATTCAAAACCTACCCATTAAATTGTTGTTACTGTGTAACTCCATGACTGCTGTTAATCATCAGTGGCTGCCCGCATCGGCAGATTTAACTTTATTGCAGGATGATGTCCATGTCTGGCGCATCGACCTTGACCAAGCAGAAGCACGACTGCAACATCTGACGGAAACCCTCTCTAGGGACGAACTTAGTCGGGCAAAGCGGTTCTATAAAGAGCAGCATCGACACCGTTTCATTGCAGGTCGAGGTATTCTCCGAATTATATTAGGTCGCTACTTAGGAATTGAACCGCAACAATTGCAGTTTTGTTATCAATCTCTTGGTAAACCAGTGTTAGCTGATACCTTTATTGATAGCAGGCTGTGGTTTAACTTAACTCACTCCCAAGGGTTAGCTTTGTGTGCAGTGAGTCGCGATCGCCTAGTTGGAGTAGACCTAGAATACATCCGCCCAATTTCCGACGTCCTCAACCTTGCCAATCGTTACTTTTCACCAGGAGAATATGCAGTCATGCGATCGCTTCCGCCTCACCAAATGCAAGAGGTATTTTTCCGCTACTGGACTTGCAAAGAAGCTTATCTAAAAGCAACTGGTGCAGGAATTGCACAGCTAGAGCAAATTGAAGTTTTGCTAAATCCAACAGAACCAGCAAAGCTCAAAATAGATCAACAATGGAGCCTATTTGAGTTAGTACCTGTGAAAGATTCTGTCGCTGCCGTTGTTGCGGAGGGTGATGGCTTGCATCTCAAGTGCTGGCAATATTAATAATTCCGTAAGCTAACAGCGCGTACAAAAGTGACTCTGCAGACTCTATTCGTATTAGCCCGCCTGGGCGGGCTTTGTTCATGTAACCCCAGGCTTCTATAGGACTACTATCAATACTGCTCGGTTAAGGAAATCAGGTAGGCTGAAATCCTTGAAATAGCGTTGTCTAAGACGAGTAAAAAGGGCTTAACCGAGCAGTATTGGGACTACTTTTGATTTTTGAACATATACGTAGGGTGCGTTAGCGCAGCGTAACGCACCATCCCAAGCTTTCGGCGGTGCGTTACTCTTAAGATGCACATTTTATAACCCTTATACAGCAAGGCTTTCAGAAAGTGAAAAAAAATGTGCATCTTAAGAATGTTGCTAGTGGCGATAGCGGTAGCGAGTCTTCGAGCGTCAGCGCAGATCGCCGCTAGTTGGGGACTGACATCTTGCACCTTCGATAGGGAGGGCTGGTGGGCAGTGCCCACCATACGTAATTATAAGCTTTTTGGGCTTTTATTTTCGCAACAAGACAGAAAAATGGTTGGGTTTCGCTTTCACTCAACCCAACCTACTAATTATTTCCTAACTTGTCTCTACAACTCCTACTCCCTTCCAGCTGTAAGATTACCGATGTCAATTCTGCTCCCCTGCTCCCCTGCTTCCTAAACGGTAATCTTCGGGCGGGACAGGAGTAACTCCTAAATCCTCACGCCTAATTCCTCAATCTTGAGAAACCCACTCTCAATCAAGTAAGCGGAGTAAGTCATAAACAATTGAGAGTCTATTGGTGGACAGACAATAGAACTACCTGCAAGTGCATTTAGTGTATCTTGGCAACTGATGATGGGCCTTCTTGCTTGCAGATACAAATCTGGAATCGTCAGTTGTTCTTTTGACCAACGTTCAAGTAAGAAAGGTCGCAGTGTATACAGTGGATTTTCCACAGAAGACACATTATTCACTAACATTGCTTGCCACTGGTCATAGGGAACAAGTTCAAGTGGAAATCCGAAAGATCGCATCCAGTCAATTAACTTCTTGAAAGAAGCAGGCTGGGGATGTTGCAAGTGGAAAGACTTGCCTAGCGATTCTTTCTGTCTTGATAAATGAACAATCGCTTTACTCACATAGTCCACAGGAGACATATCCATCATGTATTCCACATCTGGAAAATATCCCATTTGGATACAGCCTTTAACCATCAAATTGATAAAATCATCTGTGTTACATACACCTGTTTGGCTATGCCCAGATATCAATGGTGGTCTATGGATAGTAACAGGAAACCCTCGGTCACGAGCTATCTTGACTAACTTTTCCGCAACCCATTTAGTTTGAGAGTAACCCAGAAAAATACCTTCCCAATGGTCGAAGTTATCCTCTTCTTTGACAACCTTGCCAGCATAAACTGGTGATTCAAAAATAGCCACACTGGAAACGTAGTGTACAGGCTTGACTTTATATAGACCTGCCATGCGCAAAACTTCCTGCGTTCCCAGAACATTCGCAGCCTTCAGTGCTGAGTAGGGATAAACATAATTCAGCATGGCAGCACTGTGATAGATGGCATCAATATTAGCTGCCAGCATTTCAAATCCTTCAGTACTGATGCCTAAACGTGGCTGACCTAAATCTCCTAGAACAGGGATAATTCTGGGACTAAACTCTTCCTCCCAAACAAAGTATTGTTGCAGATTTTTTCTCAGCTTCTGCTTGCCTTCTTCTTGATGAGCAGCACGTACTAAGCAGTAAATATCTGCATTAGTCTTCTGGAGCAGTTCCTGAATGATGAAAGCACCTAAAAAGCCTGTTCCTCCTGTTAAAAAGACATTATCTAGGTCATCTGTAAAATCAAAAGATTTAGATACAGGACGGATAGTTGGATCTAGAACAGCTTCAGCACTCAAATCTAGGGTTGCAGTCTTGACGACGGCAACATTTGTCCGACCAGTTGAGTTCAAGTCTTCTGATTCTTCAGCTAAACGCTGCGAAAGTGCTTCAATGTTTGGATAATGCCATAGCAGCATAGGAGACACTTCAAATCCAAGCATCTTCTCTGTTTGAGTCACAAGAGACATCGCTTTCGCTGAATCCAACCCATAGCTGTCTAAAGATGCTGTGATATCTATCTCATCAGGTTGAATTTTTAGTGCTTTTGCCAGGTGGGATAGCAGCCACGCTTGAATTTCTTCTGCTGTATGAGACTGTTTTTGAGTCATCATTTGCACACCTCTAACGTAGAACGAACTGGGCAATACTGACTGTAGTCATCCTGGATTTGTAATCCTTGGACTTTTAAGCTTTGAATGCGGTATAAAAATGCTGAGCCCATCATGATGTGATTAGCGACATCAACGACCCGACGATTATTTGATTCAGACAAATAGGAACCCCGCACCCAGTCATTGAAACTACCCATTGCTGGACCGCACCAAATTTGATAATCAACTTCTCGACCCTTCTCTCCAGAATGAGACCAGCGGGAGGATAATCCTAAATACCAGCGGAAAATCGCCGCCATTTTGATTTTAGGATTGTTAAGTGCTTTTCCTAGTTTTTCAGGGTTACTCTGGGATAAATACGTTGCAGTTTTTTCCCATACTTGAGCCAGAGTTAGGCGGAAAATTTGTTTCTCTAATTTCTCTCTTTCTTGAATAGGAATATCATCAATTGACTCATAGGTTCTGTATATTTCATATAGTTTCTGCGCTCGCAGAGGAAACATAGTTCCTCTTTTCAAAACTTGAAGTTTCACGCCCATTTCAAACATGTCTGCTGCAGGAGCCATCATCACATCAGCCATCTCTGCTTGCGCTAGTAATTGCTTAGTATGCTGACAACTTCCGGCTTCAACACAGGACTGATTAATTGAACCAGTCACTATATAGGCAGCACCCATCATAAAACCAGCTAAAGCTGATTGTGGCGTGGCGATTCCTCCTGCTACTCCAACTCTCACTGGTCTTAGGTAACGATATTTTTCCTGGATTTCATCTCTTAATGCCAGGATAGAAGGTAAAAGACAAACTAGGGGTCTATTGTCTGTATGACCGCCAGAATCAGCCTCTACAGTAATATCATCAGCGATTGGAACTTTAGCTGCAAGAGTTGCTTGCAACTCACTGATGAGTCCTTGCTCAACAAGCTCTTTAAGAATTTTTTGTGGCGCTGGTTGTAGAAATTTGCTAGCAACTTCTCTACGAGAAATTTTCGCAATGACTTTGTTTTTGATTTCAATTTGATTGGCTGCATTTAGACTCAGCCCAGCCGCACGGTAATAGACAATGTTGGCAGTCAAATCTAGGAATGCGGAAGCTTCTATCGTTCTGACCCCATATTTGAGGTATAAATCCACCGCACGACGTTCAATAGCAGGTTCATTGGGACTGTGAATTAAATTAAAAGCGTAAGGACCAGATCCTAATTCTGCTTGAATGGTGTTAATTGCTGCCTCTAGGCGGTTCGGACTTAAGCCACCCGCACCAAATGAACTCAAAATTTTTGCTTTTCCTAATGCAATGACCATTTCTTCAGAAGCAATACCACCAGCCATTGCACCAGTGGAGTAGGCATATTTGACGCCATGAAATGAAAGAAAACTGGGATCTCCCAAATTCTGAGTTGAGATTGGTGGAACAAACGTCAGTAGTTCTACTTGTCCTGTTTTACTATTCTCGACAGGATACAAATATCCTTCATTAGTAACACCGATTTTTCCGGCTACTTTAATGACGTAACAAGGTTTATCTATATTGAGTAATTTATCCTTGATATCAGAGTGTGTAAAAGATACGCAATCTAAAGAACCTTTCCATATCTGGTTGTGATTAAAATTGGTACGAAAAGCAAGACCATTATTTTGTTCACTTAGTACCGCATCTTGAGTTTTCACGACAGTTATTCCTTGAACTCTACCAATTTTGGATTGTTTGCTTCTCGTTCCCTGGCTCTCATGCTCTGCCTCCATTACTAGGCAGAGCCTCGATGAGTGCATTCCCAGCCAGAGGCTAGGAACGATGAAAGAACTAGTGACTAAGTAAATTTTCGGCGCAGGCTATTTGTAGTAGAATGAGTTCGCTCATTTGCTTACTAAATTCGTGTCGAGATTTTAAGAATGCTACGTGAGCTTTAGTAAAACTGGAATTATTAGCACTCAGTTTTTGATAATGAGAGTGAAGAAATTCTGGCGAGCTAACTGCATAACTAGATTTTGGAGTTGCAGGTAATTCATCAAATTGTAATTGTTCTTTGGACTCAAAACTGTTATTGAAGGCATGTTTCATGGTGACTTCCTCTGGCTGAGTATTAAATAGAGGGATGTGATGGGAAGTATTTGTGCTAACGCTCGGAATATCGATAGTTTCCTGAAGAGAATTGGTTGGTATATTTTGATGAGGTCGTGCGGTTGAGAAATTTTGGAAAAGTTTCCGGTTTTCATCACTCAAAATTGTGGAAGCAATTCGATTTCCGCCTAAGGTGACTGTTCTCGTGGTTAATTTACGTTGGTTGGTAGTTTCTTGAGATTGACTGTAGAGTGGCGATAGGTCTAAAGAAGCCTGATGGCTGAGCAGTTTTGCTAGTGCTTTGACAAGAGAAGCATGGTCGTCTACGCCTCTTCTATTGAGAGTCACGGTGACATGTTCTTTGCTTTCGAGGATTTTATCAATCCATCGAGAACAAACACCACCAGCGCCGGCTTCGATAAATATTTTTGCTCCATCCTCGTAGACTCGGTTAACTAGTCGCGGAAAATCAAGTGGTTCACAGAGGCATTTGGCAATACTGTGAGCGATCGCCTGACTTTCAAGTGTAATCGGACCGTACTCAGATGCAGAATAAAGCACAACGTCTGATATTGCTTTGTGGGTCGGTAAGGTGTTCACTCTAGCGATTTCTCCATACTCTGATCGCATCGCCTCGCAATGGATCACATGGTCGAAGGGAGCGCGGAAAGCATTACAACCTAGAGTTTTAATCACTCTTTCACAACCTGCTGGATCACCAGCAATGACGACTTCTTCTGGTGTATTGATCTGAGTTAGATAAACGCGATTCTCCTGTTTGAGGCACTCTCTGACTTGGGATGGAGTCGCCAAAATCACATAGTTACTCCAAAAGTTATTGTCTGGGAACTGTTTGACTGATGGCAATCCCCAATACTCACGCACAGCACCCTTAGCACCAGATAACCTGTCTGCAAATAGAGGGGATGAGTGTAAGGCGTTAATTCCTTGGCTAACATTACTCCATACGCCAGCAGCTGACATCATGCTTGTTTCGCCTAAGCTATACCCAAAGACAAATTTTGGCTTGACTTGGAAATCATCGCGGATAATTGCAGTGATGAATCTGGTGAATACCATGTCAGTGTCAAAGGTTGCCAAGGAATCATCTAGCAATTGCTTTTCGAGAGTTTCCAGTTGCCTAGTTGACAATTTATTCAAGCTTCTGGGAAATACTAGCTTAGAATTTTCAGCCACAAGGGTTTGAAGACTTTTGATTGCTACATCATCATGAATTTTGGGGAATAGGCGGAAGAGATTGCGAGAAATGCCAAGATAAGAATTGATGGCAGCAGGATAAATGTAAGCGATCGCTCCTTTTTTACCAAGTGGTTTAGCTGTGAAATAACTGCCTAGTGGTGTTTGCCAATCTTCAGAACGTTCAAAGGCATGATTCACTCCTTTCAAGGCGGATTCTATTTCTCTGGCTAATTCGTTTTTGTTGCGTCCTAGAATCGCTAAGGCGTAATTTGTTCCCTTACGCGCTTGAAAAGCAGCAAAAGTCAGCTTGGCAGCAGCGCCAAGAAAAGTGGAATTTTCGATAGTCGTCTTGAGAATGCTTAATTGCTCTAGTAACTCAGCGCGATCGCTTGCAGCAATTGGGAATAGATAAAAAGGCATTTGCTCCAAATACTTGCTATTGCGCTGTTGCTGGTCGGGTTCTTCCGACAAGATTACATGGGCGTAAGTCCCATCTATTCCCATACCATTAATTGCAGCTACCCTCTTATTCACTTCTTTGCCTAAAAACCAAGGTCTTGATTCTGGGGCAACATAGAAGGGACTACCCTGCCAGACATCTGTGTTTTTAACACCAGACCATTTGGGTGTTGCTGGAATATACCTGTAATAAAGACACAGAGCAGTTTTAATCAGGCTGGCAATTCCCGACGCTACATAGGTATGACCGATATTGGCTTTCACACTGCCGATGGCACAGCTGAGTTTAATATCTGGATAAGCCTGGATCAAACCTTCTATTTCTGCTTCATCCTCTTGAGGAATGCCACTTCCATAAACTTCCAGATATTCAACGTCTGTAGATTTTATACCTGCCATCTGGAAAGCTTGTTGACAGACCGAGTTGATAATTCCCGCATCCGGAGTTGTCAGACGACTAGACAATTTTTGATTTTGAGCAAAACTAATTGCATCAACGACTGCATAAATGCGATCGCTATCTTTTTTGGCAGTTTCATGACGCTTGAGGACGACGGCACCTGCACCTTCGCCTACTACCCAACCATTCGCTTTCTGGTCATAACTCAAGGTGGCGACACCCGTATTCATTTTTGCCAATTGATTGCGTAACAAGACATTTTCCACCCCGCCAGCTAAATCAATCGCACCAATGAGTACCGCATCTGCTTCCCCAGTTGTCAGTAGATGTTGCGCTACTTCTAATACCTTGAATGTGGAATTTTCTCCAGCCGTGATGGTGAATGAAGGAGCAGTGAAATCCCACAAAGCAGAAATACGACTTGCCATGATATTGGCAATGTAACTCACATATTCGCTGCTTTCTACTGCATTGTGAGTACCGTCTTTGACAATGGTTTCAAGTTGAGCAATTGCTTCTGCTGGTAGCGAGATTTCTCCAGCACTTAAGCCTTGCTGAATTTGCCAAGGCAGATTCCATCGTTGCTGTAACTGGTGAGCAGATAACTCTGTTTCTGCAGCGACGATCACTGCTACATTTGCACCCTCTTTAATTCCCGCATCTTTTAAGGCGCGCTCTGCGATCTTGAGAAGTAATAGTTGTTGCGGGTTGAGTTTAGAAAGTTCGTTAGGAGGAATTTTACTAGATATCGTATCGATTTCAAAATCCGTAATGTATGCCCCTACTGGTGGTTTACCTTCTGTCAATCCATATTTTTTTAGTAAATTTTCTTGCTCTTCTATGCCGTACCATCTATTCGGTGGAAGAGGAATAAAATGCTGTGTACCATCATAAATACTGCGTTCAAAAGCATCTAATCCGTTGCAAGCTCCAAAAAAGGCATCCATACCTACAATTGCCATTTTCGCGAGTTGCAGAGGTTCAGGTGAATCAACGATTTGTGCTGTGCTTCCCTGTTCCAAAATCATATGGGCGTTGGTACCGCCTAGACCAAAAGCACTTATGGCTGCTCGTTTAACTGGTGTTTTATTGGGCCATTTTGTGGTGCTTCTAACAATTCTATCGGGTGAAATGACATTGTTCTGGTCGCCTACCGGATCAGTGATATTAATAGTTGCTGGAATCACACCTTTAGACATACTCAAGAGTACTTTAATCACGCTCACTGCACCAGCGGCGGTGAGCAAGTGACCGACATTACTCTTGACAGAACCGACTAATGGGGTTGCTTGATATTGACCAAAAAAAGTTTCAACAGAATTACATTCAGTTGTGTCTCCCAAGAATGTGCCAGTAGCATGGCACTCCATGTAATCGATATTTTGAGGACTGATTTGTGCCTCTTGGTAGGCGCGTTCAAAAGCCAGCATCTGCCCTTTAGGGTTGGGGCTAAGCAAGTGTTTTCCTTTACCATCATTCGAGAGTCCATTCCCGCTGATGGTGGCATAAATGCGATCGCCATCTCGAATAGCATCGCTGTATCTTTTCAGTACAACCATCCCAACTCCATCGGCGGTAATTAGCCCTCTAGATAACTTATCGAAGGGATGGCTGATTTCATGATCTTCTGGATACCCTTGGATACCAGAAAATAACATCCGTATAAACAGAGGGTCTGCACAACTGATTCCTCCAGCCAGCATCAAATCAGCTTTATGCGTCCACAAATAATGAGATGCTAGCCTCATAGCATATTGTGGTGATGAGCAGGCAGCATCCATACAAAAATGAATATTCGATAGAGAAAGGGCTTGGGCGATGATAGCTGCTGGCAATCCGGATATCATAGCATTGTAAGTGGAGGCGTTCGCAGAACCTCTCAATGAAGCCAAATCGAAGTCTTCAGACTGCAAAAGCTCTCTAACTGTTGGTGTCAGTACCTCTTGATAAATGGGAGCAAATAGTTGGTTAGAGAATTTGGTAGGTAAGGAGAGAGTGCCTAATATGACTCCACATTTTGAGAGAACAGTTTCTTTCTCCAAATAACCACTATGCAGCAAAGCTTGTTTCGCTACATCAAGTGACCATTTAAAAGTATTATCTAAGCCTTCTAGAAATTCTGCTGGTAAATTATATCCACTAGCATCAAACTTAAAGTTGCGAATGAATGCTCCCTTCAAGGAATAGATTTTGTCTGCTTGCCCTTTGGCCGAATCATAAAAAACTGTTGGGTCTACTCCCATTTCCTCGACACTCACCGATACTGTCGAGTCTTTTTGCTGAATAAGATTTTGCCAAAATTCTTCAGGGTTTTCGGCATCGGGAAAAAGGCATGAAAATCCAATAATTGCTATCTTTTCCATTGTTTTAAATTGGGGAGTGGGGGACAAGGAGGACAAGGAGGACAAGGGGGACAAGGAGGATAAGGGGGACAAGGAGGACAAGGAAGCATTTATCTCACTTGTTTCCCCATCTTCCCCATCTTCCCCCCACTCCCTACTCCCTACTCCCCAGTTCTCAACGATTGGGTAGGTATAATAATTCCCTTACCTCCTAACAGACGTGAGTATACTTGCCCTTGGTGATCGTGTACGATGAAATCGGCAGTGACGCTAGTTGCTGTTTTCGCCTTAACTTCACAAGAAACATAAAAAGAAGTATTGCAAGGAGTCTCTAGGAACTGTTCATATTTTTGAATCCCTCCAGGTAAGCAAATTTCCTGATGAAAATGCTGCATCCAGATCCATAAAGGATGAGTACTTAAGTCAATTGAATAAGGATTAACCCACGCGACTGGAAACTGTCCTTGTTGTTTATCTGTAATTTCATGCCAAACGCACTCAGTTGTGATTTTTTCTGGGCTAATATTGATCACCCTTTTGAGTTCTTGGAAAGAAGCATCATGAAATAATGGAAATAAGGTTGATTTTCCTGTCTGATAAAAGTCTTTACCAGTATTGGTGATGATTTTATCTTCTTCAAGATTTAAATGTTCATAAGTAGGATGCTTAGGTAGTTCTCGCACAAGCTGAACTTGAGCAATGCTGAAGTGATAATGAATTTTTCCTTCTGAGTTTTTACTCCATATTTTTGCTAGAAAGAGAATTTCTTGAGAATCAGTTTTACCAATTTCTTGCAAGTCTAAAATATATTCATTTGCTAAAGTTTCATTGAAAGTAATTCCCTTCAAAACTTTGAAATCTGTGTAACAGAAAAACTTATAACCAGGATAAATTTGTTCGCAGGCATTGATAATCCATGACACAGCACAAGTAGCTGGTAAAACTGGCTTACCCGCAATGGAATGATCCAGCAAAAAGGGATTGGCGAGTAGTGACAGCCGACGACGAATGCGGTAGTTTCGTAGTTCTGGGTCTAATGGTGCAGGAGGCGGGACAAGTGGACTACCAATGACAACTTGTGTAGTTCCACGATTGGCGGGATGGAGTTCGTTCACCAGCATTTGTGTCCCGGTTTCCACTGGAATAATGTCAATACCTCGTCGGACAAACTCTTTTTTCAATTCCAGTGTTACCATCCCGCTGTCCCATCCTCCCCAATTGATAGCCACTACATGACATTCGGGATAGCGTTGCTTTACTAGATGGGCTGATTTGTTGAGAATTTCGTTGGCAATAGCGTAATCAGACTGTCCAACATTACCATAGAAACCTGTTACAGAAGAAAACAAAACTAAATATTCAAGTTGACTAGGTTTTACACAAGACAGCAGATTTTCCAGTCCTTTGACTTTGGCAGTATAAACCTTCTCGAAATCCTGTTCTGTTTTCTTTTCAATTAACTTATCAGCTAAATTGCCGGCACCGTGTATAATTCCGGTAATTGCTCCCGTGCGTTCAACCACAGTAGCAAGTTTCTGCTGTAAGGTATAGGCATCGGTGACATCAACGCTTAAATATTCAGCATCACTTCCAGCTTGCTGAATTGCCGCCAATGTTTGTTTGATTTCACGGTTGGAGCTAATCTTGTTATAAAACTTTTGTACACTTATCGGCGTCGGTTTCTCTCCAAGTGAGAGAAGGTGTTCCATAATACGTTTTTTTAGTGCTGGTTCGTCAAAACAATCCTTAGCTAAATTCGGTTCACTGTCTAGGAGTTCGGAACGACCTAGAAGAATAAATTTGCAAGGGTACTGCTGCGCTAATCTAATCGCACATTTAGCTGTAATGCCTTTTGCACCTCCGCTAACAAGAAAAACTGATGTGGGACGAATCTGGTTTGTTAGTGTCATAAATTCTCCTAGTTCAGTGGGTAGAATTAATTGAATGGTATTGTGAGAGTTTGTCATGGGTTTAACAACGAGAAGAACGTTTTTGTACTTCAGTTATTTGACTGTAACAGACTGACTTTTAAACGAAGCGCAAAGGGGGTTGTGGGGGAGGCCGGGGGAGTAGGGGAGGGAAAAAAGCTTATCGGAGAAGTGTTGAAAACAGAGATGTTTTTGTGTAAGTCTTTAGTTAATGAAAAAAGATGATGAAGTTGCAGTTAGATTAGTTAAATCTGATTCATTTGAATTGCTGACATTAATCATCTTCGCTGAAAAATAAAATATTTAATCCAGTAGGGTGGGCACTGCCCACCAACTTCTGCAATTGTTCAGTATAGCCATATTTAAGCGGTTTCAGGAATTTATTAATAACATCAGACTCAGATAAAATACCCAATATCGCAATGCATTTGTTAGATTTATCTGTTACTATAGCGAAACTATTAGTGTTTCCAGATAAACTATTATCTTTATATTTTCGATGATGTTTAACGCGGATTTTTTGTGGGGTTACTGGTATTTCTAGAGGTATTTCCTGAGGCGCTAAATGTTTTGTTGATACCACTACAGTTATTGCTAATACTGTCATAAGAGCCACTATCATTGGTATCAGCATACTACTACTTTCTGTAGACGACGTCGGTGTCATAACTTCTGAATCAGATTGAAGGAGTCGAATATCACCAAGATCTCTCTTATCAGGTAATAGCTTAATAGATGATTCATGGCTTCTATAGCCTTTTGCTTCTATCGTTATTTGTCCCTGAAGACTACTGTTGCTATTAGGCTTAACTGTAAATCGATAAATTCCTTCTAAATCGGTATAGACAACAGGTGGAGCACCAGAAAAATTAAGTAAGACCTTTGCTCCGCTGATAGGGGCTTGTTTCTGTTGATCAACAACGCGGCCAAGAAAATTAATTCCTTGATTTTTTTGCATTAGTTCAGGTGGAGAGTGGGGAGTGGGGAGTGGGGGAGTTGCTCACAGGTGTAGGTTTTTTACACCTGGGTGTTGGCAAGACAAGGAGGACAAGGAAGGAAAGTGGACAAGGGGGAAAAACCGAACCATACATGGTACGGCTACAAAAATACAAACTA
>Ga0209611_10007716_pt1 | contig 17144 bp, 13 predicted proteins | sample S1TSphgellanicum_3_FD_187693 | JGI IMG/M metagenome (GOLD analysis project Ga0209611, IMG submission 187693) | Host-associated microbial communities from peat moss isolated from Minnesota, USA - S1T2_Fc - Sphagnum magellanicum MG (SPAdes) (version 2) | ecosystem: Host-associated > Plants > Peat...
ATTAATTATTGTTTTTTTGGGGCAGAAACACTCAAGAGGGTAAAATACTAAAAAGCCATAAGTTGCAATTATTGGCAAACTAGGCGTAGGGAAGAAAAAAAAAGGGCCCTAATTTGCCAGCTTCTGGAAAAAAAAAAGGTTTATTTTTGCCAGATTTCTACAAGGTTCCAAAATACAAAAGGATTCTTTCAACTTTTCTACTTTCGTATCGGTCTATAGCCAAATTTGGCTATACCTTCTTGTGAATGATCACCAGTTCGGCTACATCACAAAATTGTAAAAAGACAAAAAGAAAAACCTATTTGGGAGGCATTTTGAAATTGCCATTAATAATGTTCTATAAATTAGATTGCCAAATTTGAACTGATTTCTGCATAATAGCTATTTAATAAATGACAAATGGAAAATTCACTCTTGGAAAATTTTTAGCAAAATAATAATAATTTCATTTCGAAATTTTTTTGCCCTCCCCCCTCTCGTTAAAATGTTTTTTCGATTTTTTTTTGGTCGAAAATTTGGCGAATTTCCCCCAAAATTAGCAAAACTAGTCGAATCTTACAGCAGAAAAAATAAAAATAAAATCCCAACTTTTTTGTCGAAAAAATGGCAAAACTTCTTGGAAAACAAAACACTGAGGTGCCCCATACAACTTATCACAACCGTCCAAAACTCGTCAGGATGAGAAAAAACTCAATCACAGCCGTCGAAGGCGTCGCCCGCCCGTGCGCGAATCCTGCTTTCTCCCTCGATCCCGAAGCGCTCTCTCTCTCTCTCTCTTTGCTTCCCGAGCACGCGCAGGTTTTCGGGAGCTTTTTCGCGCAGTTTGAGCGCTTCGCGCTCACTCTTTCTCTGTCTCTCCTCTCTCGTTTCTTGTCTTGCAATACTCGTTTCGTGTATGGATCTCGGCGGTGTCGTGAAAACCGAGAACTTGGTAGCACCAGTTTCTGAAAGTGCCTTGTTGCCGTTGTTTTAGTCGGGAGATTTCGAAGGAGAAGGGAGGGGAGTGATCGGGATACAAGAAAAGGGGAGCAGAAAGGAAGGGGAAGACAGGGAAGGAAGGGACGAGCGGGGGCAGGTAAGTGATGGACTCGGATCAGGGGAAGCTGTTCATCGGTGGGATCTCATGGGAGACGACAGAGGAGAAGCTCCGCGACCACTTTCAGGCATACGGAGAAGTTGTGGAGGTGGTCATTATGAAGGACCGTGCCACTGGTCGGGCTCGCGGCTTCGGTTTCGTCGTGTTTGCGGATCCAGCCGTCGCCGATCGAGTTGTGAAAGAGAAGCATACTATCGACGGAAGAACGGTAAGTGTTTCTGTCCCCCTTGTTGGAAGAACCCTAGTGAACCCTAATAGTGGAATATGTTGAGGAGAGGGTGCGAGAAGGGGTGAGAGTATGTGCGAGGCATGTGTTGATGTGTAGTGGTGTGATAAGGCATGCTTGGTCATGACTAGTGTAGTTCTTTCTCTCTTTCTTCTTCTATATTTTTTTAGGTGGAAGCGAAAAAAGCCGTGCCCAGAGATGAGCAGCAGCAGAATGTGGTGATTAGGAGCAGCAGCAGTGGCCAAGGGCCAGCGTCTCAACCTAGGACAAAGAAGATATTTGTGGGAGGCTTAGCATCTTCAGTCACAGAAGATGACTTCAGAAAGTATTTCGCTCAGTTTGGTACTATCACAGATGTGGTTGTTATGTATGACCACAATACTCAAAGGCCTCGTGGCTTTGGATTCGTCAGTTTTGATTCTGAGGACGCTGTGGAAAATGTTCTTCTGAAATCCTTTCATGAGCTCAACGAAAAGATGGTGGAGGTCAAACGTGCCACTCCCAAGGAACTCTCTGCAGGCAATGGGAGAAACACCAGTGGCTTTGGAGGCGGCCAAGGAGTGGGCAACTATGGTTCTGGTTATGGCCAAGGCTACTCTGGTGGTGGTGGTGGTGGTGGTTATGGTGGCCGGGGTGACAGTCACTATGGTCAAAATCCTGGAGCTGGCAGGGGTGCATATGCAGCCTATGGTGCTGGCGGGTATGGAGCAGCTGCCAGTTATGGCAGCAATGGAGCTTATGGTGTGGGGATGAATGGTGGCTATGGAGGAAGTGGATATGGTGTGACTGCTGGTGGCTATGGTGGTGCAGCAGCAGTGGGTGGCTACAATGGTGCTGGATATGGTAGCGCTCCAGGTGGAGCTGGTTATGGGGGAGCTGGAAGCTATGGGAGTGGAGGAGCAGCTGGTAGTGGGGGACCTAGTAGTGCACCTGGGGGGGGAAGAAGTGCTTGGGGAAGTGGAGGAGCTGGATATGGCAATGCAGGAAGTGCAACAGGGTATGGTGCTGCTGCTGCTCCTGGTAGCATGGGTGGGTATGGGAATGTTTCTTGGGGTTCAGGTGGCACTGGTGCTGGTCAAGCCACTGGAGGCAGTGCAGCCTATAGTGGAGCTGGCTATGGCTATGGGAACAGTGAGAGTGGCTATGGGTCCACTGTAGGTTATGGAGGACGAGGCAGTGGTTATGGGACAAGCACAGGTGCAGGAGGAACTGCTACTGGGAGCTATGGGGGAGGAGGGGGATATGGGGATGCATACTCTTCAAGCTATGCAGATAATAATACATGGAGATCAGCAGGAGTGGACTCCTACAATACTGCATCAACAGGGTTAGCCACCACAGGTGGTGGCAGCTACAGCATAGGGGCTGGAGCCGCAACTGAGGGGGCTACCACCGGAACAACAGGCTATGGGGGAGGCTATGGCACCACCAGCAGGCAGTCGCAGCGAGGTCCTGATTTAATACCTCAGGAGCCTATTTCAGTGCACACTGGCTAGTTAGTTTGCTGTCTAGTGCCTGTTGGGGTAGGTATTTTGCTTAATAATCATGCTTGAAGTTCTTGTAAGCAAAAAGACCCAGCTAAATTTTTACATATGAATGTCATTCTGGTATGTGCTGCTAATCTAACTCTGGAGATTCAAGATTCATCATGTGCTGTTCAGCATCTTGTGCCTCTGCTTGGCCATGTTCTGTTGTGATTTAAGGTGGGGACAGGCCAGGTTGTTTCTGCTTTGTTAATCGTCAGCAATCTCTGTGCCATCTGCTAATTTCCTGGAGGTTATCCAGTTTCTGGAAACCATAGCAGGAGATGGTGCCTTCTGGGTGTTGTTATAGTTAGAGAGAAAAGCTTCTGTCAACTGTCAGTGTACTGAGTTTGGGGTTAGGGTTTCCATGCTGTTGTTGCTCTTTTATCAATGATTTATGTGGGTATAGTGTCATTGCCTGTTACAAAACATTCTGTTCATGTTGCAGGATAGTGGATGGAAGTATTGATGTGTGCATACTGTGTGTCCTCTGAATGCAGGGGTTGCTGCTCAGTCATAGTAGGGGATGCAATCTCAATGGTACAACCAGGGTCTGTAGTCTGGATCACACAGTACGGAGGTTGTGGACCACTGCAGTGGTTGTTTGGGTTGGTAAGAGATGGAGAGCTGGTATTTTCTATTTTGTCAAGATTGATGAGGATATATCCTAATTTGACAACAAATTCCTTAGTAGAACTTCCATTTTATTCTGTTATATTGGTGGGGGAAATTATTGTGGCTCTCCTTTTTGTAGCATGCTTAGTAGAACCTTGGTAGTGCTTATCATCACAAGAATTATCAAGTCTACTGTCACATTCAGTGGGTGTTCATTCCTTGGTTTGCTTGTTCTATTTCCTAGTATGTGCTTTGACTAGTGCTTGCCAAATGTAACTGGATCTGCTCCCATTGCAGCTGCTGGGGGGAGTGAGGCTGATGAAACACAGTGTTGAGATTAAGTACCAAAGACAAGACAAGTAGCCTAGGACTCTCATGTTATGGACAAAGTGTTGATGCAAATGCCTTTTCAGAAAGAAAGTCACAGCTTTTTCTTCAGCCATGTGCTTTTATGTCTTGTTCTTTGTTCCTATCTGCTTACACCCATTAACATTCCTTGTATTTCAGTTAGATTTTCTTGATCAGACTTGCATCATCTCCTTGTCTCCTTCCAAGGTTGTCATCTGGTGTGATTGTGCACAATTTTGCTTGAGATATGCTTTAGGCTGTCTAGGGGTGGTATCTTAGGCTTGAAATACATGAACACAAGTTTAGGATCATGCCACCTTTATGTAGTATACTGCAGGGCACTTTGTGTCCATGATTTACGGCACCTATGTGATCCCACATGACAAGATTTTGTGTTCTTTTCCAAAGGCATCAATACTCAGGCCATGGACAAGCACTACATCACTGTAATCTGACTTGCTACTAATCAACAATGTACGAGTCCTCCCATGCTATGTCTGTTAAAAAATGAGCACTAGCAAGAAGGGATGTGACCAAGCAATATACCATGAATTTGCTGGAGACTGCAAATCATGAAGTGTGCTTCATATCTTTGTCCAGTCTCCCATCCATTAAAGCTTCAAAGCTTGAGATTCAGAGTTTGACAAGAGTTGATGACCACATGGTACAGATTTTATGGGAGACCAGAATCAAGGTAATGTGGGAAATGGCAAAAGAATTTCCCAGAGGATGGGGGAGGGAGGAAGCAGGAGGAGGAGGTCTTGTGTGCAGCAGGAGCGCAGAACTTAATGGTAAGTGTTGGCAAGACAAAGATGGAGGGAAAACAGATGGGATGGGGGGAGAAAGTTCAAAATGGTATGTGTTAATAGGTGCTGACACAGCACCCTACCTTATTTTCCAAGCTGCTCGACCATGCCCCTTATGTCTGGTTCCAGGAAAAAGGAAAAAGGACGTAGTAGTGCCAGTGAACATGCATGTAAACTGATGTGTGTGTTTTGAACCTTCATGGCTACTCCTTTGTTTGCAACAATGTGATACCCAGTTTTTCTCTTATAGGTGATTTCTAGTAAACACTTGGCAGGATTTTAATTCTGAAGCAATGAGTAAGGGGGTTATTAGCTCTAACCATTGTCTATTGGTGCACAATGCTATGGATCCAGGTTTTTCTGTCATGTCTGATTCAGGATTCAGCTTCCTCTCCTCACATGGTCAAACTTGGCTTTTGCATGGACTACAAATACTTCTAACCTGCACAGGTTCACTTGTCTCACCTTCCTATTCTTTCAGCCTCTGATTCCTCATGACATGATTGGACCTAGCAGTTTGTGAACCTGCATGAGTTTTTCTGTTAATGTGCTCCGGGTGGAAACTCTCCTGAAAATCTTTTGTGGGAGCAATGGCATCAGCAGCTTGTGTGGCGATTAGTCACTGTTGAAAAGGTCAAGCACATCCGACATCTTCTAGCATGTTATTTTTCCCATCTGTTTATTATGGGCTCGGCTCAGACTTTGTGAACTTCATGTATCTTAACCAAGACTCTTTCAGTAGCTGCATATACCCAAAAACATCTTGTGAGTTGAATTGTACATCTAGAGGCTTCTCTTGTGATTTCTTGGATCTAGCTGTGAGACAAAGTCCTCAAGGTTTATCCTGTGACATTTTTGACAAACACTCTCAACCAGAGTATGCAGGTATTGAAATGATTAGAATGCCTTATGTTCATTCCAATATCTCAATGACTGTGAAATTGGGGGTTATCAATAGTCAATTTTACCGATTCTTGAGACGTTGTAGTGGTAAGAAGTTTTTTGTCTTCCAGATGGTCAGTCTTATTGTCTTTCTGAAGGCTAAAGGCTACCCTTGAAAAGTTCTTCTAAAGAGAACTAGAGGGCTGCTTCTTAAAGAAAAATTCCTGTTTGGAATTTCCGCTTTTAGCATTTTCAGAATGATTTTGCTTCGGGTCCTGTAAGTGGGTAGCTTCTTGTAAGCCCACTTATTCATAGTCTTTCCCAGTTTGTCCTTTCCTTTTGTTTTTTCTTTTCCCTTTCTGTCTTTGTTTCTTTGTCTCATCATTGTTGTTGTGGTCTGTTCCTAGCCAGTAGTATAACTGAGTCTTCCTGTTGCTTCTGGAATTGCAGCAGAAACTCAGTTTGTAGGTTGGTGCCTGTCACCAGCCTTTACCCACTGTAGGGAGCTGATGAAGTCAGTGGGGAAGTTGTGGTAGTTAAGTCACTATCATACATGCTACTGTTGATGGTCCCTGAACAGGTGTGAGACTGGCATTTTTGTTCATTTCGGTGTGTGTTTTTTGTTTTTTTGTTTGTTTTTCTGTCTTCCCTTGTTTGGTTCTTTCTGTGGCTTCCTGAGGAAGTGTTAACATTGCTGTTTCTTCTTCATTGTGAGAATGGAGATTTCTCTATTCTTATGAAAGATATTGTAATGAGCTCAGCGACTCCAGCCTCCATTTTCAGGTCTAAGTAGCTAAGGCCATAATGGTGGATCTATTGGGTTGTTGGTTAAACCTCTTAATTTATTCACCAAGTAGACATTGGAAGTTGAGTGAATGGGTGACTAGATTATACATTACAAGGCCTTTCAATCACTTGTTAGTGTTCATCTTAATTTAGGGTGAAGTTGCCATATGATGTTGACTCTCATCCATGAAATGGGTTCACATTTTATTTAAAAAACTAGTGGGTTGCATGATCCAATAAGCTTTGACATAAATGCCTTAAGGATGAAATGTGTCGAGCCTAAATGTAATAGGGAAACAATTCATTTGCTCTTATCAAGCATCTAAAAGAAACACAAGGGACCTAATTCTCATTTTTTCCTTTAGACATGGGATGAACTTGTAGAGTAACAAACCCAAATGAGCATTAAAGAGGTGCAATTGTTCATGAAGGATGTCATTCTGGACTTATAAATGATCCTCATAAGGGGAGTTCTTTAGGTGTGTTATATGATCACACCTTTGGATGTAAATTACATCTGCTGAAACCAAGAATATGTGGGTGATCCTCTTCTTAAGACATGGAAATCTATCTTCCATGTTGTGTGTTTGAGGACTTGTGGATCTTGGTGACTAATGTCTTAAATCTACAATTGAACTAATGTGGTTTTATTTGGAGACGGTGTTCATGTGTTTGGATTATATCTTAAATGTGCAATTTTTTTTGTTTCATTATTAGGTCTTATATTTTCATGTTGGCATATGTATTAGGGTGTATAGGAAAGAATTGTTGAGCAAATTCATAAGGGTTTTTGCTTGTGAAAGATATGATCATACTTGCATCAAATGTGAAACAAATCCTGCAAAGATATGCATGTTGAAGGTTGATTGAATGAGCATGAAGAGGGATAATAATTTTTGGGAAATGACATTGGAGGAGAATGTATGTTGAAAGCAAACAAATATTTTAACTCTTTTATTCTCTATGGAGAATCTGAAAAATCATTCATGGTAAAAATGAAAAAGTGCCCAAAGTTAAATATGCAATGAAAACATCACAAAATTTGAAAAGAGTAACAATGTTGGTTGTTTGTGAACATTGTAAAGTTTGTGATCAAAAGTACATGAACTACAGAGCCAAAACCAGCCAGATTGCTCATGAAAAAAAGGAACATACACAAAACAATTTGAATTCCTTCTCTTGCACCGTTCTTCTGGTCTCCTCTTGATGTCATTGATTGGCTCCATCTTCAAGTTGCCTGTTGAGAAATAGCAGCAATCCATTTTGTTACTTGAACTTTTCCTCTTTGTTTTGATACTTCCAGCACTTCTTTAATTCATTGGAAAAACGCACGGGATCTCTTGATACTTCAGATTTTCAACAAGATTTTAACTCATGGGGCAATCATATCAATTTTTGCAATTATGAAAGTGCAATACTATTGGCAGAAACTGAAAACAATTCCAGGACTTCCCCAAAAAAAACATTCCCATGAACCTGAACCTAAAAAGCTTTCTGAAACCCAAATTTTTTGAAACTCTCTTCATCGGCTACTACAAATCCAAGCATTGAGATTTGTGAAACAGCAACACAAATTCATGTGGCGAAGGGGATGAGGGAGGGGAGGGGTGAAGGAAGGAAGAGAAAAATCAGGATATGGTGAACAAAGAACAAACCTCTGAAGCAAGGGTTACTGCAGTAGCACACTCAGTCTCAAGCAGGTGAGTTGCACTCTTCCCAGTTCCAGAAGCAGATTCTGCAGCCTGATGACCCACATCAGTTGCATTCTCCTCACTGGTTTGCTCAGGGAAGGAGACCCTTGGCCAATCCTTGCATAAACAAACCTTGTTCTCAGGAATGGATTTGTACACCTCTGGCACATGCCTGCCACAACCAGCCCATGTTGTCTTGCCACATTGCTTACACTCCACAGCATAACACATCCTGCCTGTCCTTGCCCTTGTCTTGTCTTGTCTTGCCTTGCCTTGCCTTCCTGCCTGCTACCAACTTGAGCAAATTGTTAATTTAGCACCTTTAACACCCAAAACCTGAAATTTGACTCTCAAGAAACTCTCTTTCCTTGCTCACACATACATACATACACACGTACAAACAAACATAAAGACATATATACACACATGCACACATAAATACACACATAAACACACACTTTTGCAAATCAGGGAAAGAGGAAATGCTACCTTGTCTTTGCTGCATTTGACAAATGCTCAAAATATCCTCAAAATATTTACTTACAAAATTTTTGATGATTCTTTATATGAGTTTTTGCAATAGCCTTTGCATAAGTGGGTTCTATGTATCTTTGCAATTGCTTCTCTTGTTGTTTTCCCAAAGGTGGACTCTATGTCTCTTTGCAAAACTATTATCTTGAGAGGTCATTGCACAATATTAATTGCCTTGGGAACGGGGATTATTGTCATCTTGAGAGGTGACGTGCATAGTATAACTGTGGAGGTTGGTGGGGAAATCAATAAAGGTGCAAGTTGAAAACATTTTAGTGTGGGGTGAGGGGATTCTCCTTCAAAATGACAAATGTTTTGCAACTTCTACACATATGGTATGCATGCAAACATGATATAGCATGCACTTGTGAAATGACAAAAATATTTTTCTACACACATAACATGCATGTACAAAACATGAACTTGCAAAAAAGGACAATGATGTCAAACACCCCATCAAATGTTTTGAATTGACAACTTCAAATTAACATCCACTTGCATGAAATTTATATGTTAGAGGAAGTTGTGGTGGTGATGATCGTGTGATGCCTGAGGCAAAGAAGGCGAAAAGAAATACCCCAAGACTTTGAAGTTTTTGTGTCATCTTGGTTAGAAAATTTGGAGCAATTTTCCATAACCGGGTTCATGTGCAACAATTGTGGTCTTATTGGACCTTAAGTTCACACCAAAAGAATAGAAACCATTCATGCACACAATATTCTCCATCCGCCCATGGGAAATACTACATGTTGTATCTACAAAGTAAACTAGTTTTCAAAGTTTTATTGTGGCCCAACCATGATTGTGACAATATTCTCCATCCACCCAAGGGAAATACTACATGTTGTATCTACAAAGTAAACTAGTTTTCAAAGTTTTATTGTGGCCCAACCATGATTGTGACAATATTCTCCATCCACCCATGGGAAATAGTACATGTTGTAGTCTACAAAGTTATTTAGTTTTCAAAGTCTTGTAGCCAAACCATTGTTGTGATTGCACCCAACTAAATGTTCTTTGGATAGATACTTGGAATTTGGACTAGGGGATACACTAAATACCTCCCATTGAGCTTTATTTGGAGCATTTTAGAGTTTGTCTTTTTGTGCTTTGCCTAATTTTATGTTGAACCACACTACACAATTTTTTGACTTTTAGATGTTCTACAAAAATACAAAAAGAGCATTAGTTATTTTGTTTAGGCCGAATTAAAACCTAACATCTCTATGTTGAGAAGGAAAGTATCAACCAATAACATAGACTCAAACATTAAAAAAGAATCATGTTTTTAATTTATTTTAGAAAAAAAAGTCATACTAATCAAACTTTGTAACATAATCAAACAATTTGCATAGGGCTGAACATTACCATCCATTTTTTATGTCGAACAATGCTCATTTCTGGTGTTTAGCACTCCACTTTGATCATGGCACATAAGTGTGTCCTAATAATATAATCATAAAAAACTCATGTTCAATTTTTTTCTTCTTTTGTTTTGTTGAAGCACGATGTGCAAACCCCACCTAACTAGTTGTTGGCATTCCCAAGTCAAGCTTAATAGTAGAGGGCCAATAGGACTTTCACTTGCACACCAATGGGTTTGAACCCAAAACCTTTTTGACGGCCAAGGGACCTAGAGGGCTACATTGCTGAGCTGAATGACCCCACCTAAGATAAAAATAACAAGTACAAAAAGGCCAAAGGCCTAGGAAGGCGAAGGGCCCAAAAAAAAAGGTCCATGGAATTGGAATAAAATCCCAAGCTATGGGTGAATTAGCTAAAAACATAATAGTGTAGTGTGCTTAAAGTAAGGAGGTGAAGTCTTTGTGTGTAGAAAACCATGCATGTAGTACCTCCTTGGAAAAGGGCCTGATAATGGGCAAGGGGAGTTGAGGGTTCTTGTGCCTAGAATAATAAAGAGAGGGGCCCAATAATGGGTTGGGGGGGTTGAAGGTTTTTGTGCCCATGGCAATAAAGGAAGGGCTCTTAATGATCAAGAGGACATGGAGGATTAGGCTCTTGTTCTTCCCCAAAAGTTAAAGGTTTTTTAGATTTCATAATTTTTTGAACTTTTCAAAGTTTCTTTCTAGAGAAGTAGTAGCTAGCAAACTTGAAAGGCTTTTGTTTAAATGATTTATGTACCTTTGGAGTAGGCCTTGGGAAATGTTTGTTGTTGTTGAGAGGTGAATGTGAACTTATTAGAGGTGGTTTGTTGGTTGTAGAATAGAGAGGGTGGGTGGAATTGATGTGGATGCAATTGTAGGGAGTTGCTTGGGAGGGGAAGGATTTGAATTGTTGAGAGGGGTGATCAATGATGAAGCTTTGTGGTATGAACTTGATTTCCAGTTTCATTGTTTCAGCTTAAAAGTCCTTGCAAGCATCTTGAAAAAAGGTGTCCATTGCCAAATCCATCTGAATTTTAATTTGGTTTAATGATGTGTTTTCAACAATTGCATCTAGTGGTTGGTGTTGGCTTGTTGATGGTTTTGTGTGTGTTGCATCTAGAAATGGGTTTTGATTCAATAATTAGTCATCTATGTCATCAAATGATGGAAAACTCCTAGGGAATTATGTAGGTTGGTAGCAGTGTTTAACCATATTTTGAAATATGAACAAGGAGGGGGTCTGATATATCATTTGAGTGATCCATGAAAAGTTGCAAAGATACCCCCTTTGGACCAAATTGTTAAGAAAACATCCTTTAAGGTTTTGAACTAAATTTTAGCATTCTTGTGTGTTGTGAATTTCACGTCAAGCTTCCATGCCTATGTGGATTGTTCAATGCCAAACTCCAAGCATGACTTTTCTGAGGTGGAAAATTTCCTATTTCAAGTCATGCTCACAACATTGACATCTAATGTGCCACAAGATTCCAGCATGAAACATGTTCCAAGGTGTTTCAAAGTGTATTATTGGATTGTAGATGGTGTTTTCAAATTGGATTTGTTGAAAGTTGTTATTGTGAAGAGGAGGTGGGTCACCCCATATGAATGACCAAGTTAAAAGCTTAATGGGAAGTCTTGCTTGCCAATGAAAGTTGTTGAAACTCAGCCAAGTTTCAAAAACCCAGTTGCAATTCAAGAAGAGATGTTCAAATGTTTCTAATTCTTGTATTTCACATATTTATAATCTCCAAATTGACCAATTTTCATTCACTACTTGTCCATTAGTAATCCACCTATTAGTATCAACCAAATCATGGTTGAGGTCTTCCTAGGTATCCAAATGAGCTAGATGCGTGTGAATAGTTTTGTTCTTTGGCTAGTATGGTAGCCTTTTTTAGCCAAAAATGCATTAATAGGAATCTCAATCCCTTTCCCTAATGTTTGATTTTGTATTCCAGTTTGGTTGAATAATCAAAGATAGTTGTTGTTTGCGATTTTTCTATTTTTTTCCAATTCCACTCCAAAGGGTCAAACCTTAAACCATTTATCTTCCCAGTTGGTAAAGAACTAAATCATTTCCTTTGTTGAAGGAGGAATGGGGTTTTTGTATCATAGGAAATGTCCCTTTGTTCTCTAATGTAATAACATTCAAATTTGGTGTGAAACATTTGGCAATAGGAATTGAAATCCTTGACCAATTCTCATGAGTTGATCCAAAAGGAGCTTCATGTAGGGTCTAACAAATAGGGTGGTGCTTGGTGCATGAAAGATTTGGTGAATTGTGTCCAACAAATTAAGTGAAATGTTGGCAACCCATTATCCAAAAGGAAGTGTTATTTGTGGAGGCAGCTACCAAGGTATGTTCCATATCATATATTTCCTTCTTTGTTCACACTGTATTGAATGAGAAATAAGTTTGATTTGTGACGTATAATTTTGATTTTTGAAAAGGTTTTCCATATGTTTGTTCCAAAGTTCTAGAGATTGTAAATGAAGTTGATTCCTTTTGTGGATCGGTACATGAATGGTGAGTTCTTTTCCAAGCCCCATTACAAACCATCATAAATAGTAAGAAATATGTTTCCAAATAAGGTTTGTATAACAATAGTTTCAATACTAAATGGCGATTGTTGCGAGCTTTACTAAAATCTAAAGAAGACCACACCATTAGAATGTCTTGTCACAATATTGATTATTTTTTTTGAAATTGTAAATAGTCATGATCTAGTGGCTATTGGCATTCCAAAGGCCTCCATTTGTTTGGCAAGTGGCAATTACACAATGTTTGATGAATGTTTTCCATGGGGCCCATCCTGTTCGGGAAAGGTGTCTAATCATTACTTTTGCTTGTAAAACATTTTCTTGGAGTTTTGGGTCCAAAATCTTCAATCCACATTTGGAGGATGGTAGTATGATTGAATCCCATTTGACATTTGTTCTTGATTTCTTGTCCATGTTTATTCCCCAAATGAAATTTTTGATTAAACCTTTAGCCTTAAAAAAATCTTTTACTTTAAATGTTTGTGCAAAAAAAAAAGTACCAAATTGAAGCCAAGAGCACCTAGTTCACCATTAATATTTTGCTTGTTAATGACAATTTTTTTCCTTTCCATTGAAGTGTATTGCTTCTAATTTGGTTCAATAACTTAACATCCTTCCCTTCTTGGTTGATTTCTCGTCAAAAGGGAAGCCCAAGTATTTCATGGCTTTTCTTTTTTTGAACCATTTGAGGCCTTTGTCCTTTCCTCACAACCATGTTTTAACTAAAGGTGCTATTCACAATGCCATTGAATTATGGAAATTTAGTTTTGCACCTAAGGTCATTTCAAATAATTTTAACTTAATTTGCATTATTTTGTCCAAGTTGTATTTGTTCTCCACCAAAAACAAAGTCATGTTGTGTACAAACATTTGGGACTTGGCTTCAAAGCCATTTAGGAGTATGAATCCTTGGATTCCATGAGTAAAGTTCAATAACATGTGTCCAAGGATGTATGTTACAACAAAAAAGAAATAGATGATGGCTTGTGCATGAATGTGAAGCTTGAACATGGAACCTGCATGGATGAATATGTTCATAGATGAATGAATGTCATTTTTGAATGAATGAATTACATTTGTGATTTGGTTTAAATAAATAAAACATTGGATGAAATTCATCCATGATTGAAAGATAAATAAATTCAAATTTATTTATATCCATCCTCATTTGTTGTCCAAATATTAATATCTCAAATTTGAATGTCATTTAATGATGATGGATACTAAAATTGTGATAATATGGGAAAAATATGATGATGGGACCAAAATGATTAAATTTTTTTTGTTTATGAAATCATTTTCATGAACAATGTTAATCAATTTTTAAAATATTTTCATGGAATGAGTGTTACCCTCCCTCCCCCACCCAATTATTGTCAACAACATTATATATTTACTTCCTAGAAAATTGGGGTGCCTTGAAAATAAATAATTATTAAAAAATTCCCATTGTCATCTATGATAGTAAGTTGTTTAAAGAAAACTAATTAAGGTGCCTAAAACTGAATTTTTTTAAATTTCAAAAACCCATTATTACTAATGACATTACATAATTTAAAAATATCTAAAACATTTAAAACCAATTGTTGTCAAACAACATTGGTTAAATTTGAAAAAAGTCATGGCACCTTTGATGAAGAATGAAAAAAAAAACCCCCCACTATGGCCAACAATGGTATAACTAAGTTTGAAAAAAGTTGTGGAACCTTTAAAAAAGGGGGAGGAAAGAAGTCACTACCATCAATGACATTGGGTTAGTTTCCCTTAAAATCAAATATAATAATAATAATTTTATAAAAACAATAATGACCATGGGGTGGGTGTTAGCATAGTAACAATAATATAATTAATATATTTTAAAATAATGGTATTTTAAACCATAGCCATGAAATAGATCTATAATGGAATTTACATTATTTTATTCAATAAATGTTATATCATATATAATTAAATTGTGTTTCATGAAACTTTAGTTAATTAAAGTTATGGAAAAATTATCCATAAAAATTTAATGATAAAATAAAACATTCATCCTTAATGAAGATGAATGTTTATGTTCATCCCCATGTTTGCTTCTAGGTTTATTGGTACAACATCATTTTGTGATTAAATTCTTAGGTTTTATTCACATGTGTATAGGGGAAAAGACATTTTATCATCTCAAGTTTCAACTTTAGGCTTTAGCTTAGGTTCTAAACTCTTCATTAAGACAATTACTAGAACAAGTCAAGTCACAGATTTGAATAGTTTCATTGGTCACAATCTTTTTGGTTTGCATTTAAAGATTAGTTTACAATGTTCATACAACATTAATTAATTAATTAATTGAAATGAACTCTTGAAAACAATTTAGGGCTCCCATTCTAACAATTTGATTGGCTACATAGGTTTTTTTTCAACACTAAGAACAAGCCTATTACACAAATCTTGTATATATTGTGTACATTTTTCACACTAATCCTATTAAACCTTGTTTATATACATACTATAGGTCTTCGGAAACTTCAACAAATGTTTGTCAAATAAATAAATAAATAAATAATTAAAAAAATTGGAAACAAAAATCCTTCAAAAAATAATAATTTGAAAAACACACATTTTGAAATTTTAACTTTTACGAAAATAATATCGTTGAAGTTGCTAAGGTAGTAAGATATTGTAGACAATAATCATATTTTATGTGCACAAATGTGAAATTATGAATTTTCGGGTCATATGTATATTTTTTAATCAATAAATTAAAAAAATGGTAATTTGTTTGTCACATTTTTACTTGGAATTTAGAAGGGGGGGGCATTTTTTATGCTAGCTTTTAAATTGTTTTGGACAAGTTGTAAAAACTAGAAACTTGTCGCCATTTAATGTTAAATCATTTTTGAAAGGTTGGCATTTGATGCAACATTAGCAATTTGCAAAAAAAAAAGAAAAACACCATTAGTTTAAAATCACAAGCTTGAAAAGAACAATTTAAAAAAAAAAAAAAACGGTTAAAAATCACCCAATGTAAAATTTAGAATATCGTATTCATTAATTGGATTCAATAACAAACTAACGTATAATTAATTAAATTTTAATTCCTAACTTCAACACTTGGTTTTTAAATTTTGAAAATTTTGACAAGCAATGGTTATAAAAAAATAATAAACACATTCTTGTTACGTTTATGGGATAGTTGATGAGCATGAAACTTGAGAAACTTTATAAAACAAAGCATGTAACAAAAGAGAGAAAGGAAGAACAAAAAGAAAGGACCCAAGTTCGAGCCAAAAGCACACAAACTCAAAGAGGGTCACAAGGAGGCAAAGGAACAAATTGTGCATAGAAGAATCCTTACCTACAATGACGATGTGCTTCAAAATAGAGACGATTTGTGCTATCTACAAAGCTATCAAATTTTTGTGCCTATAAAAAATATGTAAAATTATGAAAGGAGGGCCATTGGTGTTGAATTTTGTTCCTGTCTTTGGTTTTGGCTACAAAGAAAGTCATTGAGAAAAAAAATCAGCTTTGGAGGGTTGAGAGAGAGAGAGAGAGAGAGAGAGAGAGAGAGAGAGAGAGAGAGAAGTTCCATTTGATGTTTGGGGGTTTGCAGAAGAATTCCAATCTCCTCTTTGGATTGCACCTCCAAGAAGATGATGATGATGATATTCAAATCCAGATCAGAGCTTGCTTTGTTGGCTCTGTCCTTCAGGGTAGAGAGATATCATGATGCACCCAGAAGCTGAGAGTTTGGTTTAGGAGATGAAAGAGATGGCAAGGTCCTCAAGAGCATCATCAAGACTTTCTTGGCCGCGGGTATTGCATCCATTGTACTATTTGCGTAGACCACGGCGTCTCTTCATCTTGCTTGGTTTCTTTCTCGCTACTACATTTTTGCTATGGAATCAACATAAGCTTCCAGTTCTGCAACAACAGCAGCAGCAGCAGGTTATCTATCTCTGTAAATTGAGAGAGTCCTTCAGCTTTTGCTTTTCTCTCTTTTTTGTTCTGTTTTTTTTTCCTTCAAATTTTTGTTTTTAGGGTTTTGGAAGTGACAATGAATCTTCAAATAGCTTCTTTCTTTCTGCCAATCTAGTCATTATTGTCTCACTCTTTTTTCTTTTCTCCAATTTTGCAGAAGTTGACATCAGAGCTAATTGAGCAAGATCTCCAACAACTCTCAAAGGAGGCAAGTGTGAAACTTACATATATCCTGTATTCCTTCACAATAATGACCGAGAACTTTGGAGATATCAAATCTATCAAAACACTCACTGATCATGTTATGATGATGATGACTTAAGCACACATTCTCAACTGCATTCCAATTGCAGACATACCCCTTTTTTTTCAAATATTTGGAATCAGCCACAAGCTGTTGTGATCTTTATCTCTTTGGTTTGCCAGGATGATAAACACAAATGGGTTGGAATTCTCCCATGAATTTTTTCTGTTCTGAAACAACAAAAAGCAATAAGCAGATAAAGAAACAAGAATGGAATAAGACAAGCATATTATTTGCCCAGAAACTTTCTCAGAAGCCTCAGGGTAGGGTTTTGGGTATAGGGTTTATTGGTTTATAAATGCTTTTATCTGGGAAGCTTAGAAACTCAATCTTCAAAAGTGACAGGAAGCTTAAAGAGTCTGTTTTTATTATCAGGTGGATGAGCTATCAAGTATACTGATATACAAGGCGACCAAAGACATGGAATTTGCTGGAGATGCAAAAAACTTG
>Ga0209611_10007717_pt1 | contig 17144 bp, 15 predicted proteins | sample S1TSphgellanicum_3_FD_187693 | JGI IMG/M metagenome (GOLD analysis project Ga0209611, IMG submission 187693) | Host-associated microbial communities from peat moss isolated from Minnesota, USA - S1T2_Fc - Sphagnum magellanicum MG (SPAdes) (version 2) | ecosystem: Host-associated > Plants > Peat...
GAGTTCATCAGCTCCCAACAGTGGGTGTAGATAAGCATATAATAATCTTCCCAAAAACTTGGGCAAACCATTATACACAATCTGTGTCCTGAGTTTCTGTTGCCTTTCCGGAAGCAATGGGAAGACTGAGGCGTGATGTTGGCTAGCACTCAAGAGACATTGCTAATCAAAAAAGTCAATAGTATCCTCATTCAAGCTGCAACAAGCTTCTGAAGGAAAGAGCTTTTATTTCATTTTAGCATGTCCCTGTATATGCAAGCAGTCCCACAAGAGAGGAAGGACTGACTCCTGCAGATCTTCAACATGAGATAACACCTCATCTCAAACTGATATCTTCTGGCACACAGAAACAATCACATATCACAAAACAATGAACTGGCAAATGAGGCTTGGTTTTCCAGTCCAATGCCACCATAAACTAAGTGAGGTTTTTTGACGTTAGAAGATTGCCTTAACATCTTTGGCAGCATATTGCTCAAGGGCAGAGGCCTGTGCTTTATAGATGGAGACATTCTTGGACATCACATCCTTGCGCTCCATGCCTTCCTTGCGAGGAAATCCTCCAACCATTACTGCAATATTCACATCCTTGCATGCTTCCGCCACATCTGTGGTTGCAACTACACCTGTTCTCACCAAACACAGTAAGATCTGAGTCACAGCTGCTACTGTGGGATTGGATTGTCACCACTTAGATCTATAGTTTTGGACTTCGTCCAATGTATGTGAGATTGAATAAGCTAGATGAGCACATAGCCATCAAGGCTAAATTCTTCAAAGTTGGGAAGAATTGTAAAGTATCTCTGGGAAAGGCATGTGCCCCACCATTTAGATCTATAGTTTTGGGTTTCATCCAATGTCTGTGAGGTGGAGGAGCTAAATGTGCACGTAGCCATGAAGGCTAGATTCTTCAAAGTTGGAAAGAATTGTGAAGTATCCTCTGGGAAAAAGGCACATTCACCACTACCCATGCCATGCTGTTTCTGGAAACTTCACTCAAAAACTTAGGTTATACAAAATCAGAAATTGTGGGCTGAGTTCCAGAGATACACAGATCTGAAAAACAGAAAACTGCAGTACCGCATTGCCATTTGCAACAGTCTGGAGATCTTTGTCAAGCAATGCCGATCAGCAAAGGGAAAAAGAGGTAAGGGCAATTGGAGTGAACGAACCTTTCAGAAGAGGGAAAGCAGCATCTTGGAGTTCCATCTTCACACCATTCAGAGACTCCACAGCAGGTGGAATATCCAGCATGTGCAAGATAACAGGCTGGTCTGGCCCCAGCATGATTCCGCGTGCGATCATCGGCACCAGAGCATATCCAATTTGCCCTGCAGTGCAATGAAGTTCGAGGACTTTCATCAGCTCCTGTTTGCAGGTTCGTTGCAAAGAGAACAACAGCAGAAAGGATTTTGAAATTCCCTAAGAGCAGTCGGTCACGTGACGCTTCTGTTCGTCCTGAACATCGTTGACGACGATGATCGATCCCCGATGCATCCATTCTCGCGTTCAGTTGTGGTAAAGGGCAGAATGTGTTCTCTGATTTATATAACAACAACACTAGGCAAAGGATCTGGAAAATTCGAGATCCGTAACAAGCAAGCATCGGAGATTGAAGAAAAACAGCGAAGTAAAAGCAAAGATTCATTGTTCCACAAACATCTCATGGATCTCTCTGAAACCTTGAGGGACTTCCGAAACGGAAACGGTCCGTCTTGGAAATGTCTCAAGGCTTCAGAGATCTGGAGAAGCGATCTTTCCGATAAAATCGATCTCCTCGTTGCAACTCTTCGCAGAACTTTCGCTAGGAAGAAGACGAACAAACAAGCACCGGGCATCTTATGAAATTAGCCTCAAGAGAGAAGAAGAAGAAGAAGAATAAGAGGTCGCGATTTGGTCGCAATACGATTCTTCCCCCAACATCCGAATCCGAAAGACGAAGAGAAAAAAAAGGAAGCGAGGACGATCGACAATGAAGAAGGAAAAAATGACGCACCTGCAGCTCCCGTGACAAGCACGCGTACTGGATCCTTCGCCATCGCCGGCTGTTCTCGCACTACAACAAAACACAAGAAGAAGAAGAAGAAGAAGAAGAAGACGCAGCAGCAAAATTATCAACCAAAAGTCCTTCGCATACGATCGATCCTGTGCGCCACAAATGAAGAGAGCTCTCGTTTGCTCTGGGCTTCAAAATACCACGAGGAAAAAGAAGAAGAGGAGACGAAGATGGATCGGGGCCCGCGTTCGCTTATGGAATGTAGGAAAGAGCACATTGGAAAGATGCCGTTGTGGAAGACATTATTGCAGAGTCTTTTGTGCAGCAGAAGTGTAGAAAGATTAGCTCAGAAAATGATGATGTGTGAAGTGTTTCCCAGCGCATTTGTTTTGATCATACTGCGCTGATTGCAGAATCGTAAAAAGAGATGAGCAATTGTGATGATCGACATGATCATGGAACACAAATGAGTACTTTATTTTGCACTTCAATACTCTATTACATCAATCACTGAAAGCACAAATCATGCACACAATTACACTGCAACATCCATGACTGAAAGCACACAAATCATGCACACAACAACACTACTACATCCATGACTGAAGAAAGCTTACAAATCATGCACACAACAAAACTGTTACATCAATCACTGAAAGCACAAATCATGCACAGAAGAACACTGCTACATCCATGACTGAAAGCACAAATCATGCACATGGCATTGCTGTAAGGTACACATTTGGGCGGGGGTTTGGTTCACCGTGTGAATAAGAATGTCAGGCATCATCAGTTGTCATGAAATCAAGTATGGTGGTACCACTTCCGTCACCAAATCTTTTGATGTCAAAAGGTGCTGGTCCCAGTATCCAGTAGAAAAAGATAAACCCTAAACCTAAACCCTCACATCGAAACATGCAGATTTTAATCCAAGTCTTGGAATCCAGCAAAGACTTTATATAACCATCATCTGCAAGAAAAGCTTGGAAAGTAAAGGTGCACAGATCCACCACTACAAGGACCTTTTTTATCCATGTATGACATTGTGGAGAAATCTCTACAACAAAGCACTTCCTGAATGGGTTGACAAATCATAACATTGTGAGAGTTGCTCAGAAAGCAGCAGACCCATCACCTTTGTCATGAATAGCAGTAAGAAGCTGGCCATGACTTGCCACTGGCTTCATCAGCTTCCAATGGGGCCAGCGTAGATTTTAAGTACTCGATAGTCTGGGTAACAATTTTTCAGGCAAACCATTATAGAAACATCTGCATTCTCCAACAAGGATTGTGCAATTGAATCAAACAATGGAAGGAGACTGAGATTTGTCCAACTGCTCAAGGTGCAGGTGAGGTAAATCATAGGCTCAACAATACCAAATTAGTTTCTCAAACACAAAACCTGCATTTAACTGTTTAGAGATCAACTTGTATAAACTCAAAAAATTCTAAAACTCTCACTTGTCACCGATCTACCTTCCTGAAAAACTAAAGAAGAAAAAACAAAAGAAGATGGCCCACTTTGTGGGTCCATGATCTTTCACATAACCCTGTGAGAGCGCTGGGATTTGCACTGATTTCCTTCCCTGACATGATGCAATGGAACTATCTGAGTGAGAGCTTTTGTCGAAGGACATCCATTACTGATCCAAAATCATCTGCCACCTGAATTGGAGGATTTGCAAACCTGCTTGAAATGTCTGCAAGCTCGCTTGAATGATATTCCACCTTGGACTGTGTGAACTTCAGCCCATGCGCTGTGCTCACAACTACAGTCCTATCATTTGGCCCAATAACTCCCCGGTCCCTCAGCTTTTGCAAGGCAGTCAGTGCAACCCCAGTGTGAGGACATGTGAACATTCCACATTTATCAGCCTGTGCACAGACATTCATGATCTCCTCTTCTGTTGCTTCCTCCACAATGCCATCAGAGTTCTGTAGTGCATAGATTGCCCTGTCAATCGAGACAGGATCACCAATCTGAATCGCAGAGGCAAATGTAGGAAGAGCTTTCACAGGTTTGAATTTCTCCCACCCATCTTTGTAAGCCCTGTATAGAGGATTAGCATTGGCAGCCTGAGCACAAACCAGTCGTGGCATTTTCTGCGTGAGCCCTAACTCCTTGCACATATAGAAACCCTTGTAAAATGCATAGATGTTCCCCAAGTTTCCTCCTGGTACTATCACCCAATCGGGTACCTCCCAATCAAACTGCTGGCATATCTCAATTGCAGCTGTCTTCTGTCCCTCCAGTCGCAAACTGTTGAGAGAATTCGCCAAATAGATTGGAAGCTCTGCAGTCACCTCCCTTATCAAACGCATACACCCATCGAAGTCTGTATCCATGCTCAGAACCAATGCTCCATTGGCAATTGGCTGCACTAATTGGGCTATGGAGATCTTATTTGCAGGGAGAAAGACAATGGCAGGAATCCCAGCAGCTGCACAATAGGCAGAGAGTGCTGCTGATGTATCACCAGTGGAAGCACATCCAACACCAAGCAAGGGTTTGCCCAGTCTCCTCAGCCTGTTCACTTGTGACACCAACACTGTCATTCCAAGGTCCTTGAATGATCCTGTGTGGCTGATGCCACAGTGCTTCACCCACAAATCTGTCATGTTCAACACCTGTGAATTTCAAAGAAAACTATCAATTCCTCTCAACATCACTCTGCTTAAGAGCAATCTCTGATCAATGTGACTTCAAATCTTGTTCACAGTGAAGTCAGACACAATTCAACAAAGTCATTTACTCAAACTTGACAAACTAGACAACATGATTGAGAAAACCATATATAAATAAGCTGCTTAGCAGCTATCAGTGTTTATCCTTCAAAATTGTGCCCAGCCCACATATTAACCATTCCATGTCAATGAAAGGGACACCAAAAAGACCAGCATCTTCTTCAGCATAACCCCAGATTCAAAACAATTGACAATTTCAGGGAATGAAGAAGGGAAGGCATCAGTTGGTGATGTGAAAGTTGACAGGGTTCTATTTGAAATGCCAGCCCCAGGGATTTCCCAGACATCACTGGCATCATCAAATTTCACCACAAAACTCAGAATTCAGAACACACACTTCGGAACTATGCTTTGCTGAATGTTGAGAAGACCAAGAGAAGAAAGAGACGAGCGTCTGGAGCAAGAAGAAAGGGCAAAAAGGAAGTTGTGATTGTTGATCTACCCACAGTTGTAGCATTTTGCATGCTCCAAAACATAAGGGGATTGCAAACCAACATCTACAGCAGAGTTTTCCAGCCATCAATGACCTACAGCTCTCCAGATCACAGACCACAAGCAAATCTCAAGCAATGTTCTCTGAAGGTTAAACCCAAAATCCTATCTATCCATCAAATGTTCCAACAAGACCTACATTGCACTAGCCACCAAAATTCAGTAAACTGAGAGCAAGGTTTCTGATAACAATTATGTATTCCTGTCAAGAGAATTGCTCAACTAAAGCAAAAGCTACATGACTCATATAAGTGCCTAGCTGATGGCCAGTCTTGATCTCAGATCAAGACATCCTTTATAGGAACTTCAGCAAGATCCTTTGTAGCAACATCTTGTTCAGAACCACATAATGCCAACAAGAAAGTGAAACAACAACCAGTAGATCAAGACCCTTCATCGAAACACCCTGTTTGGAACCACATAACACAGACAAGAAAGTGCAACATTGAACAGCAGATCAAGATCCTTCATAGGAATACATTTTGTTTGGAACCAAATAATGCCTACAAAAAGTGCAACAACAAAACAGCCTCTGAGAATTGAGTAAGTGAGATGACAACTCTTTCTAAGAGTAGATAAAATGAGAGGTATATGTGCAGTGAGCTCTCTAGCATCCATTACCCTGTATTTTTCTGTCACTGCATCTTCTCCAAAAGCAACAAAACCCATAATAACAGCACACCTCATGAAACCAAAGAAAGTGCAGTTGCAAAAACCATTTGCAGATTGTGAATCCTGTACCTGTTTTCCAAACCTCTCAGCCCAGAACAAGTTGGAGTTGCCCTCAAAAACACTAACAATGTCGTCATCATCGATCTCAGGCAATACCCACTCCTTCTTACTCCACACACCGGATCCAAAGGGCCATGTAGTCTTGCCAACCCTAGAGTCGAACAGGTTCCTCCAGTACGCTCCGTCGAACTTCTTCAGAGCCTCCATGTCATGTTGCACGTCCAACAGAGCTCCGGTTTTGCTCCTGTAAATGACCTCATCCAGCGAGTACTCTTCCTTGGAAAGTTTCCCTGGGGAGAATGGCACGTACTTCGCGGAGAAAGTGGTGGGAGAGCTCAGCAAACCGTGACGCCGTGCTTCATCTTTGATATTCTCATCAGCATGTCTCTTCTTAGAGCTTGAGGAGGAGGAGTTTGGCGTCGCTACTGAATCTGTCGCTACTGCTTCCAGTGTCACCGTCTTCTTCTTCGCCGTCGAAGAAGAAGCGAGGTTGTTTATGTCTGCGAATCCGTTTCCAGTACTCGAAGCCTGGATGCTTCTTCCACCACCGTTGCTAGCTGCTACCAATCCTTGTGTTCTGAATGTTTTGGTAAGCTTGAACTGATGTGACGACAAAACGGCATTCTGATGTAAGCTGCCGGATGCACAAGCTTGGAGCGAGGCACTTGTCGGAGCCACTATATGCGCTAATGCCATCGTTGCTCCTGGTTCTTCAAATCTAACTCCTCCTCTCCTCGATTAGAGCTTTCCTCTCTCTCTCTCTCTCTCTCTCTCTCTCTCTCTCTCTCTCTCTCTCTCTCTCTCTCTCTCTCCTGTTTTCCGGTTGTGACTATTGCAACGGTCTATGGCCTTGAGAAATGTCAATCTGCCACAACGACAACCGCTTCACTCACCTCTGCCAAAACTGCGACACAAAAACCAAGAATCTTCCGCTGTCCGACTTCTGCTTTTCTCCGTCCCTTCTGAAATTCCCCGTTCGAAAACAAACTCCGGGACAACTCTTGGAACTCTTCTCAAAAGAGTCTTGAGTTCAGAGGAGAACTTCAGCGGCTTCACTACGGTACTGAAAAGAAGTACCTTCTCCTCCTGCTCCTCTTGTGGTTCCTCCTTCAGTGTCGCGATCAATTGCGAGCCGCGAGCACGAGAAAACCCAAGTGCACTCGTTTTTTTGTTCTCTCGCGAAGCTCGCCGCGATCCGTCGTTATGAGAGAGAGAGAGAGAGAGAGAGAACGAAGGCTGTTGGGCTTTCGCGTCCAAGGCGGCGGCGGCGGTATACCACCGCCTTTCTACGTGGATGCAAAGTCATCACATACGGATGATAAATTCATCCATCCAATCTCTATTTTGCTTTTTCAAATCGAAGAAATCATAGTTGGAATTTTCCATTCTTCTATAAATTAAAGTAAATGAAATTAAAACTTAAAACTTAAAAATTAAAAATCTTTTGGGATTTTGGATTCTGGGCTCACCCTAAAAATTCCATGTAGAAAATGGGCAGCTTCAACAAATATCTGTGGAATAATTAATTAAATTTGAATATTCCTTTGTAAAAAATAGATTTTTTATTTTCCTTCACAAATATTTTTTTCTTTGAATTTTTTTTTTCAAAATTCCAACATTTCAAAAATAATTTAATTAGTGTCAAAGTTGCCAAAGTATTTCAATAGATAAGTAGGTAGGAAGGTGAGGGGTTTGTTTATGGAATAAGGTTTTTTTTTTTTTTTTTTTTCCCCTTACAAATTTACCTAAATAGGTACTAGTAATTGGATGTGGCTTATATCACCTCTTCATTATAATAAATCACATATAAAATCTGATATTTCCCCTTTTTGCTAGCCTAAATTTAATATTGTCAAATCCATTTTAAAGCCAAAAATTCTAACACCAAACTTAATGTCTTAAATGCACATTGTTATTTGAATGCTCATGGTGCATTTAGTATAAGGTAATGCATTTGTTGTTAAGGCATTATGCCCTAAAAATGGTGCTTTATGCAACAACCAAGGAGCAACGGTTGAGATGTATTCATAGCATTTCAATGAGTGGTAGAGGTTGCCTTTGGAGGGAAAAAAAATGCCCCTCTCTTTGGATCTTATGTGAAATCGTTACTCCATCCTAGAGTGAGAAATTTTGCTTGAGAATTTACCCCAATTTGCAATAAGCTTCTCCTTTGAGATATTGTTGTGGATTTCAAAGTTTCAATGACAATGGTACATTAGAACTAGTGTAGGGAAAGCAACTTTAAGTTTCATAAGTTATTATTTTGTACAACAATTACAAGAGACAATTCCACATTGGAACCTTTCCATGTTTCTCTTAAATTCATATCATTACCTTTCAATCTTCGCATTCAAAGTTGAACGTTTTTGTCATCCCAACACAAAATTGTCATGCAAGTTAAGTAAGAAAACACAATTTAACATAAAATTGTCTGCAAGATGAATATCAAACGACACAAAATTAACATGAATTCATATTTACAAGATGATCAAGACAATGCAAAACATTTGTCTTACCAGATGATTAGATAACACAAATTGTGGAATGTAACATGAATATCAAACAACACACAATTTACATAAAGTTTTCATGGAAACTTTGATTATATAATTTCACAAATTGTCAAAACATGATGAGTAAACATGATCATAAAAAATACATTACACCATTACAAGTCCCGAAAGTTTAGAAAATGTTGAATAGGATTATAATTTAGGAAATAGGGAATAATGCACAAGTCTAAAAAATGTAGGAGAAGATTTTAAGCAATTTTGGGAATAAAGATTATTGCACAAAATTGGACAGGACTATAATTTGACAATAACACAACAACCCATCAATTTTCCTACCACTTTACACACTTTTAAATTCTAATGCATCTATGCAAATCTATTGTGTATATATGTAGTTGATTGTCATTAGTAATGTGGAGTAGCACAAAGCCCGAGGTCTAACATAATCCAAACAACAAGAAATTTTAGCATTTTAATAACAACATTGTCATTTGAAGCGTGTAATATACTACAACCTTGATAAATATTTACTTCTAAATCACACATATTGTCAAATGCTTCATTAATGATGGGTTGTCAATTTGATGGAAACTACACTACATTTGAACATTCAAATGGTTAAATTGGGTTTTTTATTGGAAATGTAGGTCAAGGCTTATGGTTCACAAATTACATCTATATACATGAAACAATTGAAAATCACTAGTTCTTTCACCTAAATTGAAGGTGGCCCAATGACGGTTCTTCAAGAGCTTCAAATTATTCATCTAAATTATGAAATACCTTGTTATATTTCTTAACAGAATTTTCATGTATATAATTTGATGGTCTTGATTACTAGTTTCAAGTTGCAATGTGTGTGTGTTTTTTGTATCTTTTGAAGTACCCGTGCAACTTAAGCCCCTTTACAATAATCGTTTTGTCAATGGTGAAAACATGATAAAATATACATTAAAATTTGATGAACTAAATTTGAGTTTTAAAATGAGACAATTTTTTTCATAAACATATGAAAGTAAATTCAAAATATATTAAAGGTTAATTATAAAATTATTTTGTTTTTCATTGAGTTTATAATAAGATGAATGCATAATTGGGATTTGTTTATGATAATAAAACCAAGGAACAAGTATTTTTGAAACTAACTAGTTAGTATGGTGTTCAAAATTACATTTTCATTTAAAAACTCAATGAAATATATATGTATTAAATTTGAATATAAAAATCATTGTATAAAAACTTCTTCTTTTTTTTAAGGATGAAACATACTTTACACATACTTGAAATAAATGTTCCATTGCAAAAAATAGACTTCAAAAGTTATTTGCAATTAGAAAAACTTGAATAAATTTACTTTTACAATGAAATTTTTTTAAATTAATACACTAGTATTAAAAAAAATTATCATTCAAGTAAAAAATTGAATTTATAATAATTTATGTTTAGGTATGTTGAACCCTATTAATGATAATTTTATTAATTGTTTGCATTGGCAAGGCAAAGGGTTAACCATTCAATAGTGTTATCAATAAGTTTTTTCCCAATCATTACTTGAAGCCATTGAGTGATGATGTGACCATATTGATGTACATCCAAGTTATGTGATCCACCCTTGTCAAGGGCATTTATTTTGTTGCATTTTCATTTAGTAAATACCAAAACCCATCTTCATTTACCTCCATTAATGCAATGTGGTCCATTGTTTTTAAGAATAACAATTATGTTATTATTTCATTTGGGAAAGATCAAATATATAAAACAACCATTATGAAACAATGTATTGAATTTTGGAATATACAAATTAATGAGTTTTTTTGTATGTATAATTAAAATATTATCTTTTTTTATTTTTGAAAATAAAAAATATTGATAATTCAATGTTAAATTTTTAATTTTAGTATCATTATGTGATTATTAATAAGAAAAATGAAAAGTTACATTTCATCAAATTAGAATGCACATGTTTGATATTGAAGCTCACCATGAATTTTCAAAGCTAACATGCTGAATTTTGATTGATAGAATTGCAATCAAAGTTTGGCACACTTATTGTTGGGTTTTGTTTGGTCACTTGTGGATAGTTTTTTTTTTAAAATTTAGGTTTGTTTGTATGTAAGAAATATGGGTTCTTACTCAAGGAAAGGTGGGTTAGTGTAAGGTCGATGCAAACCATATATTTGAAAGCTCAAATTTCACAAAATTTCAAAGACATGTTGACTAATTGATTATTAAGGATGTATGATTTTCTTTGTAATGCCATTACATTGTGTCATTGATTGAGAATAAAGATTATGAAGAATAGATACAAGTTGTTTCTATCACATTGAATGTCTAGTATTTCATCATTTTGATCATTTGCTTAAACATAGGTGCACTCCAAAAAGATTGTTATTTATGAGGAAAGGGGACATTTAGGTTTTTTAAGCCTCATAGTTCTTTTGTGGCATGAAGTGATCAACGTGATTAAGTCTACATCGTGGTTCATGAAAATCATTGTAAAAGGAAAAAAATCAAGGTTAACAAAAGAAGTGTTCATGTTCAAAGTTTACAAAGGGAATTGGAAAGTGCTCTATGATCAAATAAGCACCATTGAAATTGTGCCTTCCAATTTTTTACAATGTGAATTTTGTGGTTAATCATTAAAAGGACTCAATGCCATTTGTGATAAAATTTGTAAAGACAAGTTCAATGCAACCAAGAAATACACTTTTGGACATGCTCTAATATTTGATTTAGATTATATTGAAAAGTAAAAAATTTGTTGTTAAACAATTACCACTAGGATATTAATATTGTTGCAAACTTTTTCGGAAAACCTTCTAAAGCTTGTATGGATAATTGAATAGCCATCCATAAACTAAAAACTTCAATATATATGTTGTGAATAGGGTATAACCCTTGTTATTCTTATACATAATTGGGATGCGTCAAATCCGTCTAAAGTTGTGTGCTCAAGATCATGCTTTTTGACAAAGTTTCTATTTCCATAGTTTACAACTCCTCCAAAGCCTCAAATTGATGAACTTGTCATAGCAAACAAAAGTAAACACACCTCACAAGGTGGAGACCATATTCTAATTCATTTTGGGATTATGAGTGTAGCAGTGGCTACTACATTGTGTTCACACAAACTAAAAATGATGCCACAAAACTTGTAAGAGCTTTGAAACTTGGTATTGTTAAAGCTTTGCATGAAAATATGTTTATTTATGCATGCTATAGGAGTTGATGAAATTAGTGGAAAATAGTGGATACTATAATAACCATTCACATGATAAAAATGATGGTGTGATATTATGTGAATGACATTGTAAAATTATGACTACATTAAATATTTTCCTCCTTTTTTTCTTTTGTTGGAACTATCACAACAATTGCCTTCAAAGTGCTATTGTGAATTGTTTTTTGCAACCTCATAAAAAAATTACAAATCCCACTTTAAAAAATATGTATCAAATTATTTCATTTTATCTTTGATACATATATCACATTTTTATGATAAATATATTTCTCATTGTTTCAAAATTCCAATGCAACATCAATCACAACATTTAAAAAAAGGAGATTCAAGTTCACTTCACACACTTCACAATGCCAATTTTTTCACACCTCATCACCTTAAGCATAAGAATTTAATTACACCTTCACTTTTCCATAATTGATTGCCATTCATATAAGCAAAATGACAAGAAACATTGTCTCATATAACTCGAGTGAAACTTGACATCTATGTGATTAGAAAGACAACTTTTCTTTGAAAGTAACTAGTATGTCAATTCTAGCAACATGACAACAACAATGAATGTAATCCATTCCATAGCAAGGCAGCAAATAGTGTAGATTCATGAATGTACTCCATTCCATAGCAAAGCTAACAAAGATTGCAAAATTTGCAGTACGAACAAGGAATCCAAGTATATAAAGTTAGAACCCAAAACTATAGGTTTTAACAACTTCAAAATTATGTGATGCCATTAAGCCTAATTTAGCAAGGTGAACTGAACTAGACTTCCTTCCCCATGCAAAGTGCTATTGAATATACTAAGATGCTTGTTCATCTTCACTAGTTTTTTTTAATGGAAAATTAACCAGTTTGCATGCATTAAGGCATCACATCTGGGAGGATATTTCTCTTATGCATATTCCTCCTCATGGGGATGATCTAGGATTTGGAACTTTTTCAACATAGGAACGACATCGACAATCTTGTCTTCAAGGAGCTTCATATTGTGGGCTTGTGCTTGGCCATCCACGTGTGACAAGTTTTTATCGCAAGCTCCAATAAGTAGAAAAAAAAAGAAGCTTGCTCCAAGGTGAGATCCACCTCTTTAGAAGGATCATAATGTGATCCCACAATAGCTTTAGCCATTGCTCCATGAATTGCTATAAAGCCATAGGGATCAATTTGTCCATTTGGTAACTATGCGATGCGCCCTTTGTCTTCATTTCTCAAAGTGTCCAAAGCCTACTTCCATTCCTCCTTCATAGTCATGGATGCATTTAAAGGGGGTTTTGGGATGTGGAGGAGACGGTATAATTCTTCTCGAGATATTCGGGTGTAATTACCTTTTGTATCCCTCATTTGTTTAGCAACCTAGCCACCAAGGCTTGGCTTTTGTAGGGTTTGAGGTCCCTAGGCTTGGAGAAAAACCTGTCGTGTTTCTATGTCCTCTTTAGGGATTGCAAAGGTATCCAAGATTGCGTCCATCATTATCTCTATCGATGGATAAAGTGTGTAAATTGTTGCATCTTTTCCTAGGAACAATTCCCTGGTAATATATGGTAGTTTTTTTTGCACAAAAACTCAACATTTTGTGGGAATTATTATGGGTAAGAGGAACATAAAAACCACATTTTAATTATCATGAAGATACAAACCACATCTTCATCCTAGTTTTTTTAATCATCTTATTAAAAAATTTAATTGAAAATGGAAAAATTGAATACCTTGACATAATTCTAATCTACACATTTTGGAATCACCTTGCTTTTCTGAATAGCTAGGTGCAAACTTTCAGAAAGCCTCTCTAATGTTTTTTCTTGCGAACTACACTTCTTTTTTATTTTTTCGAAGAGAAGGCGATCAACTGCAGACATTCAAGTTGACCTTCTTCCACCATCGAGTAACGCCTTTGTTTCTGTCCTATATTCTGGCAAATCTTCGAGCAATCCATTCTCTTCTAGCAATTCCTTTTAAAAGTGATTTGGTTCGGTAAAAGGATTTGGTGATGCATGCACTCTAACTTGTAAAGAAGCATTGGGGCCAATAGGATTCAACATCACACGACGTGTGTTTAATTTCTTGCTTTGCATTTTGGGTCCAAAACGATGCATCTTGAAACAAAGTATTGCATGAAAAACAATTGCCTACATGAATAGGAACAACAATAGTTACTAATAAACAATCTTGTGCATTGCTTAAAAAATTCACAAGTAAAAAAAAAAACAAAATTTACCTAAAACTTATTTACCACTTCTGAACTTGTAGTAACCACATCTAAGTGATGTTGCAAGAAACTCTACAAGCATTCAAAAAACACTATATGTATTACAGCTGAAACTAAGTAATAACAAATACTTGACCAATAGTATCAAAAACCTTGCTCCTAAAAGATTGCAATCTTATAACAAGGTGAAAAAAAACCAAATACTCCTGGAACAAAATGCAATGCAAAAAAAACTACATAGTAAGCATTGACCACTTGATAAGGGAAGAGATTGACATTCCACAAGAACATAGAAACAAACAATTTAACAAAAAGATTGAAAACATCTATAATCCATTTCAACACAAATTAATAAAAAAGTAGCAAAAAAGAATCATAAAGAGACAAAGATTACTTAATGATGTAATGGAATTTAGTTTTAAAAGCTTGTCAAGCACCTCCTTCAAGCTCATTTATGTTCATATACAAGATTGATTGTTAGTGAATGGTAGTAAGAAAAACTTGAAAATCCTTGACAACTCAACAAAAGCAACCAAAACATGCAAATCATAATAACCAAAGGAAACAAAAAATTGCACACGGGCAATTTAAAATGTATAAAAGAAGATTTCCCATTCTATCCTTCATCCATCCTTCCTTGCATATTGTTTCATCCTCTTTTCTCTCCTATTTCAACCCTTTTTTTCTCTATGCTTCCTTCATATTTCCTCTAATCTTGTTTAAACCCTAAACCCACTATTCACTCTCCCACTATTCTAGGTCAAACACACTATGAGAAGTTTATAATTCTAGTCTTTTTGTTGAAGAAGATTTATAAAAGCTTATCCATAAGGAAACAACAAAGTATGTTGGTAGTTTGTTTCACATGTCTTCAATGATGACATCACAACTTTTGCTGACTCGTCATCAAATAATACATCTTGCATCACCCACATTGAAGGGTCAGGCTCTTTCCCAAGTGTGGAAGTGCTGCTGGAATCATGATTAATTTCATACTTTTTTACCGTGCACCACATTGAAGCAATCTGCTTTCATGCTACTTGCAGTACTTGCTAGGAAACCACAAAACCACATGGTTCTAGTTGCAAAGACTACACTCACAACTATAAAAACAAAACACATGAAAACCTATCCAATTCTTACAATTGCAACGGCCTTATTATACTACAAAGTTGTAACCCAATACTCGCAAAGCAACTTTGAATCTCTGAACTCTTAGGTCAAAATAACAAACTATACATTGCGAATTTTTATGTCCCAAGTAAGTGGCCCAAAATTGTTAATCAACTTCAAGCTACAATAGTAGTGCAATTCCATTTAGACTGAGTAGAAGATGCAACAATTGCGGTGTTGCTAGGAAGCTTTAATCTGCATTCGCACTTGCTATTTTCTTACATTGTATAGTGAATTATGTGCTCTCATGGATGAGCTCCAAACCAAAGCCAACAAGAGCAATGATCATCTGTGAACCTCTGAAGTTGGATTTAACAACTAATCCTTTCAAGGACACCAAAAACCCCTTCAAGAATTGTTACTCATGCCTCAAAACCGTTACACTAGAAACCAAGAAGTATTGTAGCCAAGTCTATCACAAAATCCTAATGTCTGAAGGTATGACTATGAAGTTGCAAATCTAGCAAGTGCTAAGGAGGATTGTAAAAAATCCCTAAAATCAGAATACATACCACCACAAGAAGAAACACACAAAGAAACATTGAAAGAAAGAAAGAAACAGACAAAACCACATGTGAAGCTACTATAGGTGCTGTTGTTGCTGCCACTATTACTAGGTGTCTACCAAAACACATGGAAAAACTTGTAGTGACCTTTACACGTGAAGGAAAGCCTGACTTGTTCTAAAACATAGATATTCAATAATAGACCTAGTATCTCATATGAAATGGTGCAACAACTTGGAAGTTATAGCATAATAGAGATCAATAACATACTTCATGCTATCCAAGTTGTGCCTAATTTTTTAGAAAAAACCCATTTCTTTGTAAATAACTTCAAATCTTGAAATCAATTAAGTAAGGTGTGCTAGTTGTGACTGATTGATGCCATTAGATTAGATTGGTTGACCTGATCAGTAAAACATTGTGATCCTACAATTTCTTTTGTGCCTCCGTCATTTATTGACAAGTGGGTTTGTTTAGATGCTTCAAATTTGTCTTTTCAAGAGGAACTTGACTTGCTCAAATGCAATTTCTAATTTGAAGATAATTTAGGAATGGGCTTGCTGGTTGGTGTTGTGGTAATTGTTGTTGTTGTTGCTCCACCCAATGTTGCAAATTTTAATTGTTCCATTACTGTGCCAATTGTAAGTATTGGCATAATTGTCATGACAACATTTTACGTAAGATAAAGGTCTATCAATAAACCCTTTCGAATTTTTTACCCCCCCTTTGGCCTATTGGCCTCAAGGGATTTCAAATTTCGAAAGAATTTGTTGATAGACCTTTCTCCTATACAAGCAAACTTCAAATATATGGAAAACCCACTAAGGTAAAAACAAGGTAGATATGAAATATTGACCAGCCAATCGAATAGGGTAAATAAAAAGGCAACATCAAACAAAAATTGATCAGCGAAATATGGTATGTGATAATTTTACCTTGTTTGATTTTACCACAGGTATTTGCAAGGGGTAATAACTAGTGTTGGATGGGTATCACAATTTTATGATACTCACTAGGTTTGGTTTTCACAAAGTAATTTACAAAAGAGTCCGGTTCTCCCCCAAAAAAACATTTTCAAATTTTTTTACATTGAACAAGGGTATCAACATTTTTAAAAAAAATTAATTGATTCTCACAATGCCAATTCTTAGAAATTTGAGAACAATCAATTATCTTTTGCCAATTTTCACAAACCGGGTATTATTTTATATTTTTAAATTAAAATTAAAAATTGAAATTTGAATTAAGATTAAATAATTATTGATTTAATTATTTTAAAAATGACAAGTTTAGCTTTTTGAAAAAAAATAAAAATCAAAGGACCTCTAGTTCAAGATTTTGAAAATTTTAAAAAATAAATCATAATTTAAAATAAACTTTCCAAACATCATGGTAAGTCACGGTAAAACGTGTTGAGAGCCAAGCGCAATGGTGTAGATGGATTGAGATGCTCCCGTGCTGTTTTGTTAAATGCAAACCATGCAGTTAGAGTTGTGTGAGGGTTCCGGTTAAGTACGGCCGCAGCATCAGTGCCCTCTTG
>Ga0209611_10007718_pt1 | contig 17144 bp, 10 predicted proteins | sample S1TSphgellanicum_3_FD_187693 | JGI IMG/M metagenome (GOLD analysis project Ga0209611, IMG submission 187693) | Host-associated microbial communities from peat moss isolated from Minnesota, USA - S1T2_Fc - Sphagnum magellanicum MG (SPAdes) (version 2) | ecosystem: Host-associated > Plants > Peat...
TTTCAGGGAGCAGGAATAGTGGTACATGATGCAGGGGCATATTGTATGGCCATGGCTTCCACTTACAACCTGCGGATGAGACCTCCTGAATACTGGGTGGGTTTCTTATCCAAAGTCCTGTGAATGTTTTTTGTGATGCCCTTTGGACTTGATCAAACTGGTTAAAGTTTCCAATCCTTTGGGATAATCTGGGCACCTTCAGGAACAATGTGAGAAGTTTTGAGTGAAAGAGAGCTTAAGCTGTTCTAGCTTGCTGCATGGATTGCATTTCCGCAAAAGATTAGCAACAGCATGCAAAATAACAATTTATAATGTCAATTGGGTCAAAAGTTTCAGCCAGCCTGCTAGCAAAGCCATAGCATCCTTCTGGTTTTGTAACTTCATTTGCTAGGACTTCACACACACATATATATATTGACTACAGAACTGTTTCATTCAGAGGCTATTGCTATGGTAACTAATTTATTGATTGAAGTTGGTTATTATCACTAAAGTCAAATGGCTGACATTGTCTTCTCATGCAGGTGGAGGAGGATGGCAAAACTGTGACAAAAATCAGACATGCAGAGAATCTTGATGACCACCTGCGCTACTTTGACGGATTGTGAGATGAGGCCTGATTTTGTTGGCATTCTTGTTTAGAAGGTTTACTGAACTATCCTCTATTGACTATGAATTTTACCCTGAGTTTTAAAACATTTTAAAGGCTTTCAACATTTTTGTTTATCCTGAAGAGTGCACATCATTGATCTTCCATTCTAACATTTTGAGGAGACTTGCTTTGAGGAATATTTGGTAAAAGAGGGTCTGCAAGTACTAGGCTTTTCCTATTGAGAACCACCAACACCTCAATTGAGACATTGATGCAGAGTGAGGGTACAACAGAAAGACAGTTTATCCGAAAGTAACTTCATACAGGAAGGAACTGTTTGCCTTGGTTATATGTATGCCAGGGTTGAAGGTGAAACTTTTTTTTTCTTGTGTCAACCAACAGGCATCAGAATTCATCTCCATCATGTTAACAAAACATGTCAACAATTACACCATGCATATACCAACTCCTCTGCTATAGATAACAGCAAAAGCATTTGAATTTTGTACTCAAATCGTAGAGATGAAAGTAAAGACAGGCTTGACCAAGTTTGCACCAAATGACTTGTACAAAATGGACTTCAAAATGCAAATAGATTGCTGGTTCTCAACAGAAAGCTTGTGTCTTCAGTTCATATAACCAGAGGGCCCAATAGTCAGGTGGCCTTTACTCTTTATATACATAGCAAAGAGATTGCAGTAGAAACTCGTAAACAACCTCTCAAGGTAACTGTTCTGCTGATTCCAGCAAAACCAAAAAAGACACCACAAAAATGAATTGCAGTCATAACCTCATGAGTGTTTACTCAAAGACTGTCAGACCATCTCCTTCATTTTGACCAGCAGTGATGAGATGCCACAAGTCCTCACTGATGTCATCAGCTCTGGACGGTGCCATGTATGTGATATCAGCACAAACTTTTGAACAAACCACTATACAAACATCTGCATCCTGAATTTTTGTCTTGTTTCTGGAGGCGAGCAGAAGACTAAGTTATGATGTTAGCTAGGACTCCAGAGACATACAGTGTGACTGCAACTGTCTATCTATGCTGAGCACCAATTCAAATTCCGGTAGATAATACCAACTACAACAAGAATATTGGGGAGTAACTTCCAACTCTAGGCATTCAACTAAAATTAAAATAACATGACAAAAAAACACTTACTGACTACATCAAAAGCAGGAGATGCTTTGATCAAGGAACTAGGGACAAACGCTTTTTCCTTAGTGAGCAATAAACTGAAAGTGTCTGAAAGGTCATCAACCCCAAGGATCATCCCACCCCTTAGGTCCTTCCCTCTTGATGAAATCAATGATGCAGTGAACTGTCTCTTGGACACGATTGGACAAACTGTGATTTCCCCATGGGATGGCCACCTTCTCTGCACCACCCATGGCCTCACATAATCTGCACAGTTTGTCAGAGTGGTCCACCCATAAGCTCTGAGCCTGAATTGAGTACATTGTTCAGAAGGTTAAAGGCCTTGGGACACTGCAGACTCCACTGAACATACTTTGGAAACTCTAACACTATTTTGACTGAGAGGCCCAAGATTTGAGCATCCCTTTGTTCTGAGACCCATGGTGAATGCTGCTTTGCCTCATTGGCAACATCCTTCTCCATCATTTTAGCTCTCTCAAATCAAAGCGTGCAAGGATAAAGCAATATTCAGTCACATCTGATGTCCCATACAGAGTCAAGATCTGGTTCAAGAAAGTATGCTCACATAACCCCTCTTCTGGAATGTGCATCATTCATGTAGCACTTCAAATGTGAGGAAATTTCTGTGAGTCATGGCAAAGAATTCCAGCCTGGAGTTCAAAGTACATACCTCTTTAGGAGTTTGGCTTTATCCACATACTCAGGGATGTATTCATCTGCCATTGAAAATATGACCTACAAACAAATGAACTGCATAAATAAGCAATTAAAGCATGAAGTTATGCTGCAAAGGTGAAGATGATCTAGTTGAATACATCAGTAAAGCTTCAAGGTTTGCTCATATCTTATAAATAATCCAATTGAGACATCATTGCAGTGACTAACCATGTAAGCCTATAAAGTAGTGAATTTCAAGTAGGCAGACCTGACAAGGGACTCTAGACATGTGGCCCAGCCTGGTCCGCAATTCTGCATCTGATAGATCAGAGCTGAATAAGTCATCATCTCCCAAGTAAGCTGCGAGGGACCGATACCTTCACCATAATCAGACCAGAAAAAACTTCAACAGTGGCATGCTGAGGATTTCATACCCTTTTTCAACTGCAATACGTTGCATACATGATGGCCAATTACTGTAAAACAGTAACTGTTCAATAGAGAATAGCCACAGTGATGTGACAAGCTGCTAAATGAGGTCAAGAAAGAGATTTTGAGAAATCAATATCCAAACAGCTGACAATATATCTATGAAATTGTAGACAAACCTCCACAACAGCAATTTGAAGGTAACATGACAATGAGTGGTGTCATAACCTTGAGACTTGCTCACAAAGTGTCAGCTGCAATGACACACTAAAAGATGAGTAGGAGCCAATGAAGAGATTGATGCAGAAAAATGTACTTACCGGGAAGCAGTGATGGGTGCCTGAGGGCTGGCCTCATGTGGCATCAAGTCATTGCCTTTGCCTTCCTGTATCATCTTCTCTGCCAACTCAAGCATGGGCTGGGTACCTGGCAAGGTTGCCAAATACTCTCTATCACTAACTGGAGCCTGCAGTTATGAGGACACACTACAAGTGATTAGTCTGGTTATCCATGACTTCTCCAAATATCATATAAGATTTCACTATCTCCAGTGGCCTACCACCATGGGGGGAGCACATGCAGCCAGTCACATGATTAAATTTCAAGCAATCCTTCACTAACAGGCCTCTGAGCAGGGACAATTTGCTCACAAAAGGTAAAGAAAAAAGCCATGCGAAAATAAGGCACCTGGAGAATGGCACCCCGAACTGCCCTTGAACAATGGCCACCTGTCCGCAAATAGTGCACAATATCCTGCACCATCCAGCATGTGAGGACAGAATAAATTTCGATCTGGACACCTGATACATGCCATAATGTTCTTTAAATGTCAGTGGAAAATACCTCATACAACTTCAATGCCTCACCTAGGCAGTAGCAAGGTCACTAATCACTGTGCTCACTAGAGTAAAAACTAATTGCAGTTGAGAGTTCACTTTATCTGCAACCTTTAGCAAGACTTTAAACATTAATTATGATCCACAGAACTATGGAAACTCTTGATACTATAGTAAAGACCTCTATCCTCTCCAATTGGAACTGGATCAGAAAGATAGATACCTGACAGCCAGTGCTGTGACCAACAAGGACAACACCCTCTGATTGTTCTTCATATATGAGATAGTTGATGAGTTTCTCAATCTCAATCGCATCCTGTCAAACACATTAATTTCTAAGGATTTTTCAGTGAAGTGCTATTCATGTTTCCTCATTTCCACTTGGTTAGACAAACTTGATGACCATTCTTCACATTCTGACTCAGACCATATGACCCTAGGATTGTATCTATTTTTTCCCATGTAAAGAAAACATCCTTGTAATGCCCATTATGTAGAATATATTCCACCCAAATGAGGCCTGTACCTCTTTCAAACTTGAGGTCCCATATCCAATGTAAGATGATGACAAAAGTGGCTGGACCAGGGACCATTTCTCTTCTTGTAAAGCATTTGCAAGTGGCACCACATAACTGCACTTAAGTACAAAACCAACATCAAACCATGTTGTCGTAACTGTACAGAGGATGCAAGCAATGAGGATGCCACTTGCTCAAATGCAGCATTATGAAGACCAAAACAATGCAAAGTAGAAACAAGAAATACTCACTCAGTTGCAAGTAACCCATCAGTTAGCCCTCCAATGAAGATGACTTGCTGCTTGAAATCCCCTGTCCGGAATGCCACCTAAATGCAGTGAAAATCTTCAGTTTCAACTGTTGCAATGAGGACAAACTCTAGGTGGCTCCAGGGAACTAATCCCTGAAAGAATTCTCATTCTTCACTAAAATTAGGGCAAGGGGGTCAGATAGAGGCAGAATTGCAAGTGAGAGTCAAGGCATGATATGGACAAAGTCCCTTAAAAACTTAATCTTAGGTCAGGTACAAAAACAGGAGTCTTGCAGTGTATCTATTACAGTATATAAAACTATTCATTTTTGTCTACCTGAAAAAAGACTCCCTATTTTCCAGCTACAAATGCAAGGACGTTGTGTACGTAACCATCCGATTTCCATCAAAAGCTTATCCACAAGTTCGATCCAAAAAGTTGCAAAGCGATAAGAGTATTAACCAAGCAAATAGTTAGTCAAACAAATACGAGAGAGAGAGAGAGAGAATGTAATTGAAAGAATGGAAAAAGCAAACAAGGCTCCAACAAACAAGCGTGCAAAAAATTGACTAGAGCACAGACAAAAAAACGAAAAGAAAAACAGAGGGAAATAAAGAGAAAAAGCTACTACTACCGCAAGTGCAAATCTCTAGTGAAATAGAGAAGTCTTTCAAATTGTGAAGATGAGCGACAGAGAAAAAATAACGTGTATAAGGGAAAAAAGGAGAAACAAAGACCTGAATGGACTTGGAGCCATACTTGAACAGTGTGCCGTGCAACTGAGGGAGCTTGGGAGCCATCACAAAAGCTTCTGTTTCCTCAGTTTGAAAACAAAATTTAACTTGAGAAAATTTGTGTGTCAGATGTGTGAAAGATGCAAGAATCCCAATAGATCACACAATAGAAGCAAATTGCTCACCCAAAAAAAAGGTCTTTCTCTCTCTCTCTCTCTCTCTCGACTTTCTACCGCCCGACCGCCCGCCCTCTCTCTTTCTCTGCAAACACACGACAACACACTGTGTTTCCAGAGCGTTGCAGTGGTGGACTGTCGAGGCGACGGACCCTTAATCATTGGGGTTTCGGAGAAGACGATCCTTAGTAGCGTCGTTTAGGAGATCCGAGGCGTGATAAGGAAGGTCCTCTGTGAGGGCCGCCTCTTCAGACTTTGAGGCCTACCATAAAAGAATTGAATAATCATTTAATTTTTCCCAATTGGACTCAACTGAGTTATCTATTTGAATTGTGTAATTTCTATAATTTTAAAAAAAGGATGTGTAATAGAAATAGGGAAAATGAAACCAAGCACCTAATAATGAATGTAAGGACCCCTTAGAGATGTGCTAGCTTATGAGTAAGGTGCCATCCTAGCCATAATATATTAGCTAATAAAATCTTAAAACCAAGTCACTTAGTTTCCCTTCCTTGGGAGGGTCTGGACAATTTTCTTGTAACCTTAAAATTAATTAACATTGTGAGGGTTTTAACGTGTCATCACTTTAAATGCTATATCTCTATTAGTCTTAGACTAGTGGTACTCGTGACCTTCAGACACCCATGGTTATGTCACTCCAGTCACCTTGAACGTGTAGTGGTTTCGACTGATGTTGTGTGGGTATCAGAACCAGCCGTGTGTATCCTTGGGTTATCAGTCCGGGTATTTACTCTCTTACCTGATGTGAAAAAATCCAAAACCTCAGTTTTGACATTTTGAATCTTGATTCTTGAAAGTTTTGAAAATTTTCAAAAACATGTTCCTCTATATAATCGTCGGTTCTTTCGGTAGTGGGGGGGAGGGGGAGAGAAAGGTTTTTATATTCATCTTTGATGCGGTGGAAGAGGGATGCGATCCAACTATCATTCCTACCCTTCAGACAGCTGCAATGCTTTGTGAGGATGGTTTGTATATAAAAACTATGATGGTTCAACCTCGTCACAGATTGACACCAATTGTCCGTTGCTTCATCGATCGCTCTCTCCCCCACCCCCCAAAACCCCGTCAGACAGACGGATGTAGTGAATTAATATATAAGATTGTTTAGTATAAAGGAAAGAGATATTAGAGTTATCCGTAAAGTCATTCGATTAGGGGGCGAGAATAGCCACTTTCGGCATAATAGGCATCAACAGCTTAACTGGTAATGCAAATTTTACAAAATGAAATAACTGGGACCCAAACTAACCAATTTTGGTGATAAATTGAGTTTCATCCTGTCTTTCCTTTTTCCTCTGAGCGCCTCTACTGCTGCTACATATATTTTTACTGCTCCTACCTGTACAAGTATTATAATTACTCTCGAACCTTGTGCATTAAATGCTGAGTTTCAGCATTTCATTTTTAGGTTTAATAAAATTTCCATACTTCCGTGGATACCACTGAAAGTGGGGCATAGGGGGTGAAAGAGAGGATGTCATTAATGACTTTATTATGCCTACTCAAAATTCTACTTCCGCAGCTATTGGCTCGTCCTGGGCCCCTTATTTTTGGGAATGCGCCAATCTGGGTGCTTGATGTTTAATCTTACATTTAATATTGAGAGCCACATTAATCATGCATAAATCTTTGGGCAAACACTAACCAAGAGCAACAAATTAATAATGACTTTCCTAGAATTTGTGAAATTCTCGTAAAGCCCCCAAAAAGAGTACAATAATTGCCCAAATAATTGTTCCCAATGTTCCCAGCATATTATAGGTCACACTCTATTCCCAGTACAATTCCCAACATTCCAAGAAATCATTATAGATTACCCTTCATTTTGTTCCATTCAATGCTCCTAGTATAGTTATAAAACGTTTCTTAAAGTGCCTTCCAGTTTATTGTTCATGTTCATAGCAGGCCTCCTTTGATGGAGGAAAGATTGGGGGAAGTGTATATTGTATTAGAGCGTCTCCAGCAATGCTCAGTATGGGACCCTGCAAAATATTTCTCACATCCAAGTTTAGTTATTTACTTTTTTGCAACCCAACCTATAAAACTGAAATTGGGACAGCATATAGGTGGGGGACTACTAATAGCAAACCACCTGGACCAATCATTATGAGGGGCCAATCAGAAATACTGATCAGCAGTCAGATCATATTTAGTACAGTCTTTTTTGCAGGTACATAGTGTTGGTGGACAAATCATGTTGAGCCAAAACCATTTTCCTGAGCCAAACCAGCATATTTTGACTTTTCATCTAATTTTACTCTGCAGGGTCATATACTGAGCACCACTGGAGATGCCCTTAATATTCATAACCATCCTTCATGAGATTCTCAACATTCAGATGGGCTATTAAGTCACAAGTTACAAATCCATAACCTTTCACCTCCTTTTCATCAGCAACCTACTAGTTAGCACAAGGTCCCTAGGCTCTCATTGGTCCAATGATTTGTAACCCTTCGCTGCTTGGATTAAGATTTCACAATTGCTCTCTGCATGAATGAAACGGGCGCATCTCAATTCTCACAAGGAATGGTTTTGTCCAGTAACCAGCTCAAGCACATTGGCTGCCTCAAGTGAGTCACTATGAATAGTCAAGGCATTCACACACACCTCAACTATTTGCCTCAAGCAGGTTATTGTGAATAGTCAAGGTGCTCATGTGCCTGGACTATTCATGGGAAACCTAATCCATATGTGTATAAGACCTTCATTCTAACCCTTGGAACATTAATTACACCTTGAAAAACTATTCATTGCCTTTCTCCCTCAAGGGAGAGGGGTTAAGTGGGTTAACAAGAAGGGTGCGCCCCAAAAGGATTTGAGCTTTAAAAGAAAAAGTGCAATGAAGAAGTTGAAAGTACCAAAGAAGCACTAGCTGATCCACACATCCAGCAGACAATGTGCCAAGAGAAATGTAGGTCTTACTCCCCAATGAAATTCGCATTATACCTTGCAAAGACCAGATCAGCTATGGGAGCTTCTTTATCCATGTGAATGCTGTTTGAGAATTGTTGCAGTGATATTACAAGGTCTGCATTTGAAGCACTAGCCTACATTATGTTCTGATCTGCTTCAATGTATTGACATAGGTGTAGCGAGCAAACAACACAAACAACCGCCGATACCTGTCACCACAGCCTCTGACAGTTAGACAACATCAGACCCAAAATGGGGAAAGAAATAATGCAAAAGCTACTCTAGATAAGCAGGAATAAGGATGGCTTCTATATGCATGTGCAGTTCTTCCAGTCTTCTGAATGAGTCTAATCCAACCCCAAAGGAAACCTGCTTGAAATATCACTGATTCAAACAAAATACTCAAGACTTCATAAAGAGGAAAATAATAGAATCATACCAAACCCATTGGCTCTGATGCCGACTCATAGCCATGATGCTTGTGATTGGACTTGGGTTCAGAAAGCAGTGCATTTCCCTTTGATCACTGTGAACCCAAGTAAGCGCTGATACAACCATCTCAAGGGGCCCACAGAACTTCCGCATGATATTTGTGCTCACCTGTAAACAATGCATTGTGCCTCTAGCAATTGGTCAGTCTGTCTGGATAACAGTAATGGGAAATTGTTGAGTGACATCTTCTTAACTCTGTGTGCAAGACTGCAAGAGTTATGTTGAAGATCCTCTGTTGCAAGCAATTCTGTCTTTTAGTAACTCAATTGCTTTCCAACTGCCATGATGGCAAACAGGAGATTTTGTCACTTACCTTTTGTGAGAACTATCCTACATCAAAGATCATGTTGTTCACAAAATGATGAGCTTTTCAGTTGCTCTCTCTATAATCTAATTGCAAGCAATCATAACTTTATTACTTCACTACAGAGGTTCAATTGATATTTGGTGAGTAAATACTGATCCAGCAGATGAAAGGAAATGCTCATCTGAGCAGGGATCCTGTTTGCCTACATCATAATGTCATACAGCATTGTGTACAGAGAGGCAGATGCTTACAAGCTCCCAGCCCTGAACAGTCTCCCCCTTTGGACCATTCTTGTGATGCAGCCTCCTCTCTTCTTCCAACAGAAATGCACTGCACCATGCAATCACAACCACAGCCATCTCAGAGATAACAAGTTGAAACAATCGTGAACTCACTGTGTGCCTTCCAAAACAGAGAAAAGAAAAACCACCGATGCCAGAGACACTAACTCAGTCTGCCCATACTACACTCATGATACACAAAGCAATGAACATAGTGCATGGAATGATATGCAATATGTTGATACATGATGTTCATTGCTTTGTACAGTAAAGAAAATTCTTGAAGACATGACTTGTTTGTCCAACAAAAGAGGGGTGGTACCAACCGGACACCAGCAGAGACGGATCTGTGATTTGGGTGGCCAGATACACCATAACTGTCAAAAGTTAAGATCTGGCCACAGCCCATGGGCAATGGCAATCAGTAATACACAGTGAACAATCTCTGCACGCAGGAGTTTCAAAGATTCATTGACACATGTCATTGCACACAGGACTAAAGACCAGCTGCAAAGTTAGATGCACAGTAACCCTGTGAACCTAGAAATGCAGAACTGCACCACTGCTATAACAATCATAACAACACAGATCCTTCAAGAGTAAAAGAAAATGGATGCTGAAAATTGACCTGTTTGACCATACAGATAATTCAGTAGACAATTACACAGTAGAGGTGCATGCTCAAAGGACTGTTTTGAGAACTTACAACATGGATGTTATGAGTTGTCACTGCCTGCTGTAAAAGCTTCAAAATTAGTGGCTGATCCCAGTGGCACCCAAATCCATCCTGTGAGATTACGGGGCTTCTGTCAGAGACTGGAGGAAGCAATACTCCACTCACAGAATACACCACCACCATGCTCCCTTTATCCTCAATTAGTAAAATCTTGCTGGCAGTGTAGGTGGACAAGGAATCTAAAGGTCTTGAAAAATTCCATGAAGAAATTCCTGAAAGAAACAGTTCAGAAACAGAGGATTTTGATATCACTCACTTGCAGAGCGGGATGATCAAGAACTTCTACATTATCTTCTGGCACCTGCGCCCTCCCTGTTCACCTATCAACTTGCACATCTCTGACAGAATTCTCAATAACTTAGAGGCTAGAGCTGGCTGCTCTCTCCTCAGGTTTCAAGCAGACATGCAACTTCTTGGGCTTCTCTAAACCAGCTGCTCAAATAGCCCAGTGCTGAATCCAAATCAAATGTGGTTTGAGCTTATATGTCAACCAGCAATCTCATCAAGACCATGCTTCAAACGGGAATGACATCAGGACCAAAATCTACTCTACCCTATACCCTAAACCCTAAACTGTCTACAGGAACTGGAAAGGGGAGTGAATTGTTATCCACTTTGAGCACAGAGCAGGCAGCCACCATCTCCAGCTTCCGGCGAGCTCCAAGTCCATCGGCATTACCTACTCAGACAAAAGACCACCATCGTCATCATCGTTATCATCACGTTGTGTCTCCAGCAAAGCGAAGATCGAAACTAAGAATGCTTACACTTTGAGGGGAAAAAAGACTTCCGATTAGGGACTTGTAGTACTCCAAAGAGAAAGTTTCTTGAAAAATCTGTCTGTCGAATTGAACAAACCTGTTGACAGACAGATCACTCGAATCGAGTATCCACCGAGCTTGGACAACGACAGCAAAGTCGGGCCAAAGAACCTGTGCAACCGCCACCGTCCCCCTGTTATTCCTTCATAGTACGAAAGGAAAAAAGCAGAACAACTCTGCCAGATCTGCCGAGACCCCAACATGTAAAATAAGAAACTCGAGTCAGGAGATTTTACATGGATTCATCGTCAGGATGTGCCACAAGCAACAGCACGTTCGTCTTCGTTCTTGCATTCTCTGCATGTGTGGAGGGGGAGACATCACACAAAAGCAATCAATTCCATGTCAGACAAAGACCTCGACCTTAAAGCAAAGACAGAACAAAGACAGAGACGTCCTTGGAAGTTTGGAATGCGGGAAGGGAATATGAATGTAGCGTCCATCTTTACTTTGGGAATCGGGGAGGGGACGAAGCAAGACGGTCGGAAAACACAACAAGCATAGCACAGGAAGCGATACTGCAACTCCAAGCGCCATCCATCCCAACATTATTGCAGACCTTATTGCAAAGGAAAGCTTGTGCAGTGAAAGCAGAGTCCTCGTGCTTGCACCAACAACAAACAATGATTGTGCGCACCTCTTCAAGCCCTTACTCTAAGGCTAAAATTGAGATGAAGAGCCCTCGTTTGGATTCGAGCTTGCAAAGACAAACGATTGTTGTCCGAAGGTCTTCAAACCCTAACCCTAAGGCTATCAGTGCTTTTCTTGCTTCAGTGGGACACCGGCAGTGGACATGAGAAGACAGATGCAGTTACTCAAGAGGTGCAGCAGCAAAATTTCCTTATTTGTTTTGTCATTCTCTTGCATCAATAGCTTCAGGAGGTGTCTGCAATGCTCTCTGTCTCTAGATGGCAGTTACTCTTATACCTTTGTGTATGCAACAACTGCTCTTGCTGCAGTGGAAGAACCTTTGATCTTGCAACAGCCATTTCAAATGACAGTGACTCAATACTGGTAGCAGTAGTAGTAAGCCTTGATGCAGCAGAGGTTTTGGAACAACTCCACTCAAGATTCTCGTCAAGCAGGTGTGGATACAGGGTATCAACACAATCAACTGAAAATAGTCGAGCTTCTGAGAGAAACAGCAGGCGTCACAGAGATGGCAACAAACATGTTAGATATCTCTAAAGAGGAGCTGCTCCAAGATATCCACTATCTGTGAAAAATGTGTTCGATATGTTGCCATCACCAGCATCTGTCATGTCCCCCAGCTGATCTGGTTTCTACAAAACGTGTAGTAATTACCGATTTCCCATTCTGAACGTTCCACAATGGAAGTGCTTGATAAATAAAGAGCACCATTACGTACATTCTTGTTTACATTCCTTGGGAGTATCCAGGCAGAAAGCAAACAAACAACAAGAAAATACCAACTTGCCAATTGCCTGTGTCTAAAACACACTCAAGATGTGCCTCAGTCCTCACAATGCTTCTTACTCAGGCTAATGCAGAATTTCATGACAATCATGTACATGGACATTATCCCTTGATTTGGTGAGACCAGAAGTCGCAGAGATTTAGCACCAACCCTGCCACCAATTTTTCAAGTTTGTTTGGGTACCCAGGTGAGTATTGTACATCTACAATAGTCATACCTCATCAACATAGGTTCAAAGTTCTCATGACATTGATGAACATAGTTATATTTGAGCAAGTATTCCCTTGTTGGAAAGATGTGAGTGGTGAACAGACATAAGAACAAAGCCATTGATAGAAACGTCTCAAACTTTTACTACTTCTGTCGTGTACCTGTCAGGGTGGTACTGGGGACTCATATCAAGTGAAGATGCAGAATCTCACATCTGGCAAATATGGTATTATCAAGGAATGTACAAAATGCTCCTCTTGCTCCCATTGGCTTTGAGGACCTGTCAATCAGAACTAGCTTAGTTGACCTCCCAATATGTTAGAAAGAAACTATAGATGGTTTGTTACAAGGCATAAGCTTTAAATAATTTTGTATCCTTCGTTGGTAAGTGTGAAAGATGCTTGATTTATGTATATGCTTTGTTAGTAGTGTAAAAGATGTTGCCCAAGTCCTGCACTCGGTTTCCCTTGCCCCAGAATGAGCCAAGAGAGAGCCCCATAATAGCCATAACCACCACAGAGCATGCAGGAGGTACTGCATGACTTCCGCCAAGAAATTGTGTTGCCAGGAGCATGGCAAGTGTAGAACTTTGCATGCCTGTGCAAAGGGAGATTGTTTTTGACACCTTCTCATCTTGCCTGCACCCAGAATAAGCAAGTCAGTTTTACACCAACAGAGCTAGGAATCCACAATGAGCCCCAGGAAAAATGCATGATGGAAAACGAAAAAGTTTTTCTAATGTTGTTTTTGCAAAGTTTTTGTCTAGAGTTGTGGTAGACAAAAAGACATTGGAGCATCCTTTAGAATTGCCATTCCAAGCCATGACAGTGTGAAAACAATGAGACAAACTTAATAGTCAACCCTGTGAGCAGCAAGGAGTTGCTTTGGAAGACTGACCTCCACCAAGGTATCCTTGGAACCCAGTAACCAAGGATAAATGCACTCATATGGAATGCCAAAACAGGGAACAACAACTTAAAGCCTTCTATTGAAACAATCTGGCTCCTGTTTAAAGCAAGCGGACTTCCAATACACAAGGATGTGCAAACCATAGCCACTAAAGGCATAAATTGCCGCACTTTGTTGACAAAGCCCTTTGCATATGTGTTTAGTGCCAGTCCTAACATAATTGGAGCAATGACCACCTGCACCAGAAGGGTGTCTGGAAAAATGAGCACTGAAAGAATCAAACAAAGGACAACAGCACATGTCACAAATGCTCTTTCCCATGGTCAAGAACAAGCGAACATTGCATACCGATGATGCCCAATTGTGATGATGGGCGGGATAGCAAATTTAGCCACTAAGTGATATACTTTGATGCATATAGTCATACAAGAGAATTCACCTGGAGGATAGAAGAGGCCATTGCAACTACATCCACAGGAACAACAGAGCCAATGAGAAGTCGTGTCAAAAGGGGAGTAACAATAACAGATGTGATTGTAGTCAAACTGGTCAATATAATACCAAGAGCAATATCACCATCACTCAAATAGGCTGCATAACTTGATAATTGGGCTCCTGCTACACATGATGTAAGAATCAATCCAGCAGCAAATGCAGCAGGGACATTGAACACTGTTACCACTAGTAGTCCAAGAGCAGGCTTCACCATATATTGTGTTGTGTAACCAATCAAGACAGGAAGTGGCCTGCAGCAAAATGTTGAGAAACTTTTCATGATTAGTTCTTGGCTGAGAAACTTGCATTGAGGTCTTTGAAATTCTCCACCTTAATCTCTTAAGATGTGTGCACCTCCTTCCCTGTCTTCTTATGGAGTGTGAAAGCACAGAAGTGCAACGGCTTGGCACAATGGAACTAGAGTTTTAAGTCTCATCTCCCTTCAACAAATGTGGAAGTCTGTAACAAAAGTAGCAATTTTCATTGGCATACTTGATAATCTAACACCATGATGATGAAAATCTGGTTCAGAAGCTGCCTACCTCTTGAATGCAATAGCAAAGTCAGAGACAGAAAGTTGAATGCCAATTGAGAGCATGATTCCACCAAGTGCAGGGGCATAGTAATCCTTACGAACCCTGCATCGGACATTCAGACTGAATTTAGAACAGTCTGCTTATGTACTCTGTTAAGACCAGTGACCTATCAAATTTAGAGCCAAAAACTGACAACAAATTGCAGCAAATTTATATGAAATGTCAGAGATTAAGATACACATACTGCAAATATTAACTCCTATCACCCATGATGTGATCAGAATCACATGCTTGAGGTGAAAAAGTAGAAACAACTCCCAACCTCACGAGGGTCACGCTGTTTTAAACTTAGGGTTTTTCTAATTGCAAATTGAGTCCTTAGGGTTCTAGGACTCACCAAGCAAATGACGCTGGCTGGATGAGGGCAGAGGCTGCGGTTGCAGTGACTATATATGGAAGCATTTGTGATAAGGACTTTGTGAGATCAACTTTGTTTCCATGCTTGTCCTTCTTGGATTTGATACCAAATGAAGCTAATGAGACATTGCCTTCCCTCTTGTATATGCCAACTCTTCCCATTTCACGTGCCATGCATAAAACCACAACCAGGTGGTTCCTTCTCCCTTCCTTTTCTTCATCTGTGTTGTTCTCTGTGTGTGCTTTCAAACTCTGTAGCATGTGCGCATAATGGGGGGAGCTTCTAAGCATCATTAAACTGAAAGCATTTTCTTGTCTCAACCTGTGCCTTCTGTACTCAAACCTTCTCAAATGCTCTGCACCGTTGCAAGTCCTCTGCCGCCAAAGCTTGCTGCTGCAGTGAGAGACACTGGCACTGGTGGAGGTAGGATTCAACCTAGTCGAGCCAGTGAACGTGAGCTTGGTGCCACATTCCAAGCGGGGGACGCATGCTGCCGTAAGAGCCGCTGCCGTGATCCCGACCGCCGACATTGCTCCCGCTTGCAAAACAGCAATCCGAACCAACGCGGCGCATCCGAAAAAAAAAAGCAACCTGCAGGTCTACGTTTCTCTAAGAAACTCCATCACTTGTTTGCATGTGTTCTCATCGTCTCGTCGTCTCACAGCAGCCTCGTACAGTTTGCTGCACAGCAATCGCCGGATTTTTTTCACAAACAAAAACCACCTCGTCAAAGAGAATCCTTATCTCCAAAACAGCAGGCTCCGTCTCATCTCCCTCAATGCAACACCACACAAAACAGCAGCTCAGCCTGATCTTCCTCAAACTTTTCTCCATCTCTAGAAGGAAAAAAAAGAAAAAAGAACCGAAAATTAAACACAAAGACACACGCAAGCAAACGCGAGAAAGCTCGAGAACTTCTGATCATGGCACAGCAAGTTCACAAACGCAAACACTCTGCCTGAAGAAAACAACAAAAGACCAAAAACAAAAGGCAAGAAAGAAGAAGAAGAACCTAATTCAACTCGCCGCTCTCCGTCCCCTCCACTGCCGCGCAAAAACCAAAAGTTGAGAAGATGGTAGATAAATACTCACAGGTATTTTGCGGTATGAAAACGCGAAGCTCGTCAGGTCAGAGTGGGATGAAGACGCGAATTCTTCTTCCTCTTGTGCAGGTAAGAGGAGAAACTTTTTTTTTTTTTAAATCAAAAACAAAAACAAAAACCAAGACAAATTGTTGCGACGCAGAAGAGAAAGAAGATGAAGAAGGGAGTGGTAGCTGCTGCTGCACTGTGCAAGGAGCGCAACAAAATTTTCGCTCGCAACAAAGGACCAAAAATACAAAATAAAAATTGCGACAAGATCTCTGAGAAACGAACACGCGAGAAAAGTACACGAAAACTGTACACTTCCGGAAAGAGCGCAAAAAGCGCAAGCAGAAATCCACACAAAATTCAGAGGAGAAGAGAAGGACCCCCAAATAAATAAATAAATAAATATTTCACTTCAGAATCAAAACAATCTTTAAAAACCAAGTTGATGATATGATGCTGATGAATCTGAGTTTTTTTATAAAAATTAAATTAAAATTTTATATTTATATTTTTAAATTTATATTTATATTTATATAAATATATTAAAGTTTCGTCAAATTTCGACCTGAAAAATATGATTTCAACCTATACAAAGGATTTTTCATGGACCAAATTCGCCAGATTTCAAACAAAAGAAAAGAAAAAAAAGAATCCAAATCGCCAGATTTTAATGATAAGTTCCAGTAAGTAGCCAAGAATCAATAGAAGGATTCTGGTTTTTCTTTTCTACTTTCATGTCTAGTATGTAGCAAAATCTGGCTAAACCATCTTTGGGGATGATTGCCACTTCAGCTAAATTTTAAATTTAAAAAAAAAAAAAAACCCCCATTGATGATCTAGCCCTTTTTTTGGGATGAATTTAGTGATTTGGCTAAAAGAAATTACAAAATGGCTTGAAATATGTCTCCTTTTCTTTTATTTTTCCAATCATCACATTTCTTAGGGTTTTTTTTTTTTTTTTTTTTTAATTTTTTTAAAATTAAAATTAAAATTTTTAATTTTTTTTCTAAATTTTATAAATTTATGGTGGAAATCTAGGACTTTTTTTATAAAGTCCCCCAAGAAAAGTTAATGGACTCTAAACATATATTCATCAACAGAAAATTATTTTGGCCAAA
>Ga0209611_10007720_pt1 | contig 17143 bp, 7 predicted proteins | sample S1TSphgellanicum_3_FD_187693 | JGI IMG/M metagenome (GOLD analysis project Ga0209611, IMG submission 187693) | Host-associated microbial communities from peat moss isolated from Minnesota, USA - S1T2_Fc - Sphagnum magellanicum MG (SPAdes) (version 2) | ecosystem: Host-associated > Plants > Peat...
TTGTTTTTTTTTTGGTTTTGTGCCTGAATTTTTTTTTTTTGAATTTTTCTCTTCTATCCAACCCTTTTATAAAAAAAAAGAAGACAAAAACCACACCTGACTCATTGTATGTTTTTTGTGTCCAAATTCTTCATTACCTATGTGCTTCATTGCCCACCCATACATATATAGAGGGACAAAATTTAAGACAAATTTTGTGGTCCCTAGTTAGTTCGTTGTGCGGGGGAAAGGGGAGGGGAGGGTAGGTTTGAGACTACAATTTCATCCAAAAAATCAAAGTTTGTTGGCACCCATGAAGACAAAAACAAAATTCTGAAAAAGTCGGAAAGTAAAAGGAAAGGAAATAAAAAAGGGGTCAGTGGGAAATATTCAATCCAGCACTGAACATGTGACAAGTGGATGGACCAGATCTATTCATTCAAATTTTAGGTGTCTATTACCTACCTACTAGACACTTCTACCCAAAGGCTGGTTACTTACCTACCCGTAATTGAACAGTGCGTCTTTTCTCAGTGTATTAGAGTTATCCGTAAAGTAACCCTGTCTTCACCCTGTCTTGGGGCCTCCTTTCACCCCCGATCCCCTCTTGCAGTGGTATCCCGCAAAGTAAAAGACATTTTATTAAATCTCAGTATGAAATGCGGCAACTCAGTGTGAAACTCAGCAGTTAATGCACGAGGTTCAGGACTAATTATAGTAGTTGTACAGTTAGGAACAGTGAAAATATATGTAACAGCAGCAGCGGAAGCGCTTAAGAAAAAAGGCAAGTCAAGATGAAACTCAGTTTATCACCAAAATTGATGGCTTTCTGATTTTCATCCCCACTTGAATGCTAATGTACTTTTATGCGGGTTTTTTTAAAAATCTCACCCTGTGTATGACCAAACTCAGGGTTCTGGTGCTGTGTTTTTCTTACTTTACGGATAACTCTATTCTCCTGACGATTATACGTCAAAAGAAAGGTCACACGGGAACTTACTACTTGCGAAGTTGGTAAGTTCCCGGCCAGACTAGAACAGTAACTTCGAGGTTTCCAAAGTTTCTTCTCCTCATTTTCCTCTTTCTGTCTTTTTCATTTCTTTTACTTTTCTTGTCATTTCTTTGATTAAAAAAACAACAAGAAATCTGGAAAGATTTTTAAAAAAGAGATTAAGGGAAAAGAAATGCTCATTTCTTCATGCTCAAGAAGGGTATGTCTATAGACCCCGTCTGAATTTGAGGCTCAGGACGCAAGGCTAGTATCCGGAAGGGCCTATACTCTACATACAAACCCTTGCCTTGTACTTATTCTACCTACCTTTGGGTTTTTGGATTTCATTGGAAATTTATAAGCAAAAAAAAGGAAAAGGAGGGAAAGTAAAAGAACTAAAAAAAGGTACTTAAGTTTGGAACCATGTAGTTATTGCCAATGCATGCACCTGGATTTTACTACATGAACTTACTTCAAGGGCAAATGAGTTTGCATGGTAATTATTGATTTATCCGTTCCTGGCTTACTGTCCTGTTATGGGATTATTGTATTTTTAATGCAAAACGTACCTCTTAACTCTGGTTAATTTAAAAGACTCCCTGGCACAATGTCTTGGTATTGCTTAACACTCAACTTCACGTTCCCAATTGATTATGCTGGTATATAATTTAATAAATTGTACCTAGTTACCTACCCAAGAGCTAGTTAAATTATTAGAAAAATTTAAAGTTTATCTGACTTTTATAATTATGAGAAAGGATTATTTTTGGCTTCATGGGTGGGTTGGAAGTATTGGGTTGTTGAGGTGCCTAATGTTTGAATTTTCGAGGCATACTTGGGGGTTTTCTTTTTACATTTGTATTTTGTAGCACTAATGGCAAGGCCATTTGTGAAGGCAATGCCCATATGACTACTTGCCCCAAAAAGAATGGTGTGATGATGCATGTGACTAAACTTCAACAAAAGAAAATGAAAATTTGGGGAAGAGTTTTGAATTTGCGAAGGCAACTTGTTTTTCATACTTACACATCTTTAGAGTAACTCCATAATATGTCTCGCAAGGTCACTCTAATGATATTTTACCTTTGGCAACCATAGGCAATATTCATGTGCACATTAACCACACACTCTAGTTGGCATAAGAAACCTTAGTCCCATTAGGAAATTTGTTTCCCCACGTTATTATGTTGTACCATATTGGGCATTTAGAATACTCATGCACAAGCTTGGTTGACAAGATGTCACAATTGATTGACTTTGATGTTTTGATGGTAAAGAGCAAGAAGGGGAAGAACTCCATTGCAAAGAAGGATAAGCAGTTCTACTACAATTTTTTCATGATTCACAAGATCCACAAAAAGTATTGGGCAGAATCGAATTCAAAAACATTACAATCAAAATCAACCTACTTGTGGTGGTAAATGACCTTTCAGATCTCTTGAAACAAAAATGAGTAGTGATTAATCAAGACATTGCCAAGCTTGTTGGGCACTACAAAACAATGGTGGCACTTTGTGAATAGGGGACTTTAAAAGATGTTTCACATAAGGTACTAGAATTTTAAAAATCAAACCACCCCCTAAATCAAACTTTCCATACATTGTTAATTCATATTGAAGGATGTTCCTAGATGGGCGTATTTTCAAAACGATATGAAAAAGACTACCCATTTGGAGTGACTTACTCTTGTTGAGCAATGTGCATGTGTTAATGTTGACAATTAGAACAAATTGGAAAGTTTGGAGCCACTAATGATCAACAACGGTTCTAGTTCTAAGAGGTCAAAGGGGTCATGAACTACAAAGAAGGAACAAAAGTAATTGAAGTTGAGTAATTCAAAAATGCAAGTTCATTCAAGAGCCACCACATACATGGCTACCAAAACATTCATAAAACAACAATCATGGAAGACAAAAACACAATGGCCCTATTCACACAATACATGTTTCTCAACTTGTAAAGGAGGCCAAGGAATATTTCATGTTTCAAAAAGGAGAATAACTTGGAAAGTTTCAAATAAAGCTTTAAGCAACCAACACAATGCAAACATATAAAAGCCCTTCCAAGGGAATTTCAAAGATTGACAACCCCACATGGTGAAAATTCACTAGCATTTGATACTTCACAAACACATGTGCATAAATAGGAACTTCAAACATTTACCAATTCACAAACTTCACCACTATATAGGTTGGGTTTTAGATATGTTTGATCTTGATTGAATTCAAGCTTTATTTTAATATGTATTGTCGCCTTTTGGAGTTCACAAATGTTCCACAAGGTTGTTTTGGATATTATAATGGATATTAGATTTTCAATATCAATGTTCCTTAGCAAAAATCTTCAAAAAACAAACCCTACTTCAAATGTGAAACATCAAATCCAACACCAATTAGAGGTTTTAAGTTGTAAATATATCATCTTCTATGATTAAAATGAACAAAATCTCACACCTTGTAAAAAAGCTCTTAATTGTGGCCATGTCCCAATATTTGTTAGAGACATACCAGAACATTGTATCATTTTATGACTTTACACACATATATTTAATATATTAAAAATATATATTGAAGGTCTTTAACAACATAAAGGGTAATGTGTGACTATTCATAAAAATATAAAGGTCTTAGAAGACATTTATCAATTATTTATGCATTGTTGACATTCTAAAGAAAACATAGGGGTCACCTAAACTACATTATTAACCTTTGCAAAAGCTGTAAATTACATTACATTAATGTGAATTCTTAATGCACCTTCCAACCCTCTTCTATTCATTCTTGTCAACTTCAAACAAAGATGCAATCATCCCCTTTTGTTTTCAAACATTTATTCAAAATTCAATTGATTTTTCATTATATTGGAGTTTTTTTTGCTTTGTTAATTATATTGTTGATAATTTGATAAGAATGAAACCATTTTTCTTTAATTCCAAAAAAGGAAATTTGAATATCAAATCTTCATAGTTTATTTATTTCATTTCAAATTTTGGTATAGATTGTTCATTTTAAAACTTGACAACGAACATTCTACAAATATACGTTTTGGTTTTTTTTTGGGTAAGTTATGATCAGGTATTTGATTAGTGTAATACCCACTAATTCAAGATCTTTAAAAAAAATTTAATTGTCAAAATCACCAAATCTAGGTTTTGAAAATAAAATTAAACCACCAAATTCCATAAAAAATTAATAAAATTTTTACCATTTTCTAGGTTTTTTTTTTCACACAATAATATTTAATTCTTAAATATGGTATAATACCATGTTTTTTTCATAACCACTATTACATATCAATCAAATATTTTATTTTTTAATATTCATGGTTATCAACTTTGATATCTAACCAATGTGAGGTGCAATTTTTAATTACCTTCCACCCATGCCCCCCCCCCACACATTGGTTATGACCTTCCAAAGTTGAAGGGGGTTAGAACGTCTTTTATATTTGAAACATTTGATAATAATTTTTGAAACTTGGACCTATTGACTACTTCAAATTATTTTAAATTTTAGATGCATACAACAAGTCACATGTGACAAATAGTCACAAATGACATGACAATATTACAAACTATTTTAGATCAATATACATTTTAGAGTTGGGTAGATATTTGAAAATTTTGAATACTAGAACTAGATATTATCGTCAATATCACCTTAAACCCTTTCAAAATATGAAAAAAAGTGATATCCATAGTGATGTATTGACCCCCAAATCTCAAAAATATGTGATCCAATCAATTAATATTCAATATGAATTTTTTTAAATAAAATTTTGAAATCCAAACATGATATCAAGTTTTTGCCCAAATCTAGATATCATAAAACACAATATTGGTAGGAACTTGTTTTTTCCCATCGATTTGTTCCATTTAATTTTTTTACACCTTTGTTTCATTCTTTGGCCATACATGTGGCCCCCCTAATCATACAACTAAATAACTCCACTATTATTTCATCTACTGGTATTAGGTTATGTATTATATGTGATAACTAACTATCCAATTTCTTAGACCAAATGGGGATGATTCATGATGTGAATTTCTTGGTGACAAATGTATTTTTTCTTTTTTTCCTTTATATATTTTTTTGTTTTGTTTCTTTTTTTGTGTGTTTTGTTTCAAATTCCTTTGCTTGTTGTTTTTCTTTGTCATTACCTCTTTTTTTTTGGGTTGTTTTTATGTTTTAATCTATATTTTTTCTTTTGTGATATATATAGGTCTTTTCCTTTGTTTTTTGTTGTTTTTTTTCTATGTGTTTTGTTTCCATGTTTATTTTTTTTCCATGTCTCTAAAATTTTTTTCTACATGTTTTTATCTATTTTTATCTTGTTTTAAAATATATTTTCCCCCTTATATATATATATATATATACACACACATTTTAGTGTTGTATTTTTTTAATATATTTTTAAAATTCCAATTTCCTTTTTTTTGGCCCATTACCTATGGTTATGCATCTTGTTTACACTTCCTCTTTTTTTTCATTATTGATGATTATTGTGGTTTTGTGGTTATTGTGTAAGGATTATTCTACAATATTTTTTAAAAAATTGCATAATACATTGTAGTAAATCTACAGTGCACATCACAATTAACCTTTAACCCTAAACCCTAAACCCACATCATTCGTTTATTTTGAAATAATTTTTATTTATAAACATTTACATCGCATTTTTAATTTGTACATAACATCAAAAATATATTTGATAATTTTTGTACGACATTTGTTTGCTTGAACTTTCTCCATTATTGGCCTTATAAAACACTTGCATGAAACATGGAAGGGTCAAGTGTAAATGAAAATCAAATAATGCAACATGAAAAAACAATAATATTCAAAAGTGAAATTGAAGAAATGGAAGGAATTGAAATGGAAGGGTGAGGTGTAGTTCACCTTCTAGTTTGATAAAATTGATCAAGTTTAATGTTGTCCTAGAAAAAGAATTAAAGGGGTACAAGGGGGAATTTGATCACAATTAATTTTTAAACTTGTAATTTTATCTTAATGGATTATTGGATTTTCTAAATATATTATATTATCTAGAAATCTTAAATATTGGATGGATATTAGGTTGCATGATATTTTTAATATTGATATTAAAATATCAATGTTTAGATAAATATTATATATTTTATATATTTAAATATCTTTACATGATATATTAAATGAAAAAAAAATAAAACCAACAAATATTGATAAACCAAATAACCAAAACCAATGGATGTTTTTTTTTAAAAATATCCGCCCGACATTGGTACATTCCACTCAATTTTCAGTATAATACTAAAAAGCCAGTATAGTGGTTTAAACCATAGGTATAATGGACTAGGGTGTGGTTTAAATCATGTGGCAACATGACCATTCACAAGACACCCAACACCTTGTTTGTTAACTACTCAATGTTTTTTAATAAATTATTAAAATAAAATTCTAAACCACATCCACTTGGTATAATGGTTTAAACCACAAATGTAGTGGTTTACTCCACCCATTATGTTCAATGGTTTGTGTTATAATGGTTAGTGCATTATGTTTAGTGGTGTGATTTAGTGGTCCACTATGTTTCTAGTGGTTTAATGGTATGGTGTATGGGTGATTTCCATTGTGTAGTTCACTAGTGTACATTGTCTTCAAGTGGTGTGCATGTGGTCTTATGTGTATATGGTTCTTGGCATGTTCCATTTTGGTGGGTTTACAATTATCCCAATTTGGGTCAAGATTGAATGTTCATATTTTAACAACCATCAATACAAAACCACATTTATATTGTGCAAACTCACCTTGGTGGATTGATTGTCACCACCTCCCTTAAGCTATATATATATGGTAACAAAATAATATATCAATTGAAGTTGAATACATTGTGGCCTTTAGTGCCTTCTTAGAAAGATTAAGGTGCTATTGCAGATGTTCAATCCAAAACACCTTTTAATAAACTAACATGTATATTTTAGTTGGGTTAGTTAAACAAAATCCACCAACATCTTGGTAACTTCTTTATTTGGGGTTGGTGGAACATCTTCCCCATTTTGACACCCTAGCTATGTCATCCATGAATACTAAAAATGGACACATGTCTAAGGATTCATTGCATCATACAAATACAATAGCCATTGGGAATTGGTTGTGATTATTATGCAAGGTGTTTTATTTATTCACAATTCACATTCACATCTAGTGGACCTAGAAGATTAATGAAGTGTATAAGTCTTAATCTCAACCTATGTCACTAGATTACCTTGAGCCAACATGTTGCATTTTCCTTATACATACACATCACCAAACTTGTAGGGAAACCTTCCAATTTCATTACCACAGTGTGCATACACATCAACTAATCTACTTCCAAAAAAAACATTTGAATTCTATCCACTTTCAATGGTTTGTTCATTTGTTTTTCATTATGTAAATTATATAACTAAATTAATGATGATATGATAATTAAATATGTGAATTAATTATTTTTATTTTTATTTTTTGAAATAAAGATTTGAATGATTTATTTTGTTCAAATAATTAATTATCAAAATATTTTTTTGATTTTCTGAAAAATAATTATCTGAAACATACATTTTTAATTAAATATATGATAATTAATAATTTGGATTGATTATTTGAATTAATCAACCAATGAGCTAGTTATCTAAATTAAATAGTCTAATTCGAATAATTAGTTAGTTTTTGAAGTAGGATAATTAATATCAGATAGTTAATTATTTAAATTAAATAAAAATATTTCAAATAATCAATCTAATTTTTTTAATTAGTTCAAATAATTAATTATTTGACTTGAGATAATTTAATACTAGATGATTAATTATGTAAATTCATATAATTAATCATTTATTATCTTCATTTTATATATATATATATAATTGGTGAAATAATTATATGAATCAAATTTATTTATAATTCATAATAATTAGTTGTCAGCTTAATTAATGAGTTCAAAATAATTAAGGTAATTACATGTTAATTAATTAGTAATAAGTAATAAAAATTTGAAAAATAATTCTTTCTAAATATTAAAAATATCGAAGTATAAATAGGCATATGCATATGTACACGAAATTAAATGTCGAATATAATATACACATTGCTTATAGTTTCACATCTAAATTAATTATATGTATCCAAATATATATATATATATATATACACACACACACACACACACACATATATATAATTAATGATTTGGTAATTATTGGTGAATTAGAAATTATTATAAATAATTGAACGAATTCATTATGAAGTATCGTCAACTTGGATAATTATTTAATTATTATTATGTATTAAATAACTAGTTTGATGATTAATGTAAAATTAATTATACGAATATGTATCCTTATTAAGTTTTAAATAGTTGCATTATAGCCATAACATAGTTGAATAATAATACTTTAATAGTAATGCAGTAGTGGCCTTACTAATTATATCAATGGGGATCAAAGTAAAAATTTAATAAATAGTATCCCATAATGGGTGATGGAAAATGTGTACATGTGGCATGATTTCATGTATGTACATTCTACATTAATTACAACATAATTATTGATTTAATGACCATTTACAATAGTTTTTAAAAGTAGTTGCCACATGTAATTACAATGCAATTCCTAAAAAAATCAAACATAATTAACTACATATATATGTATGATGTGTATAATTACCATATATAATATCCATTTTCAATTCATTTGCAACTTTAATACAACTAATTGATATTTTCTAACATGGCAATTTAGTAATTATTATCGTGTATTTTTAAGGGATAGTTGCATAATAGTTATAATACCTAAAAGATAGTTGCACAATAGTTGTATATGAGTTGTTTTTGAACTTTAGTTGCAAGGTAATGTGATTTCAATGGATGCAATTTCTCATAATGGAAGTTAATTACAACTTATTTAAAAATGAACTAGGAATTAATTACAAGTTACTTATGAGTGAACTATGAATTAACTAAAAGATAATTACAAGTTAACTACAAGTGAATTACAAAGTCATAGATGAAAATCCATGTGAATGGACTACATCATCATATGATCATGTCCAATATCAACATCCATGACAATAACAACTTAGTTACTAAAATGCCCATAAAATCAACTAGTTTAAGTGGAATTTTTTTACCCTTCACAAGGTCCTAAAACACTATAACATTCCACCTAGTTGGTCATTAACCTAGGTTTTTAATATACTAACCTACCTATCATACATACTTACTCGAGCTTATTTAGGTAAATACATATTTAAACTACTTAAGTAGGTTATATATTTTGTGCATAGCCTTGGTATTCCGAAGTATATTAGGTATGCATATACCTCTCTATGTACCAAGTGTTATTTAACTTTATTAGGTATGCATATTAACATGTTAAATATGAGCATAGGTAGGCAAAGGTATACTTAATGTACCATCCTATACACTACATATGAATATCATAGGTATCCATACCTAATACACCTTATAGTACATACCTAAGGCTCACAACATATGATAATGGTATGGGGACCTTCTAGGGATAGGGGTAAAAATTAAACATCTAACTTTCCCTTCAAAAGTTCTTTCAAACTTTGTGCCTCATTTTAGTAGCACCTCATAGAGTTGGTGTTTCATTGAAGTGTTTTTTCCATTCTTGTTTATGTTTTCTTGAATATTGTCCACAATCTTTTTGAAACCTTCCAATGTTATAGGTTTTTTTTAGTTAGAATATATAATGTATAAAAAGTTGCAAAGCATGGAAGATTAGACCAAGAATGGAAGCCCCTTGAATGTCAACTTGTCCATAACCTTTTTGCAAGTGACCAAAACAAAGGAACAAAAAGTTGCAAGGATCTTTTGGATGTAAACTTGCCCATAACCATTCGACAACTTTGATCAAAACAAAAATCTTGCATGCCTATATTTATTTGCAAATTTGTTATTTGAATTTCGTTTTGAATTCGATGTCTTGAAGTTGAAAATCAATTTGTTCCCATTATTGTACATATTAATCTACTTTGAATCTAGTTGCATTTGGTTGACAATTGCCAACTCTTGTGTGAATATGAAACCAATCGTTGACATTAATTTTCTCCCTTAAGCTTTTATGTAAATTTAAAGTCTAATTTTTCAACATGTACACATGTACACAACCCAACTTTGCTACATTGTTATGGGGGTGTTGAATGCATGTGTCGAGACATGTGCGCACGAAAATCTTAGGGCATGTATGATCATGGGAAAATCAATCTATAGTTGTAACTCAATTTGTAATTAAGGAACAACTAAATGTTTTGTCTTTGAATTTCATGTTATAAGTTATATAAAGAAAACATGTTTTCTTATGTTCTCACATCAAAACACATGTGCCATTTTGGAATGAATTCAAAAGAACTTAACCCTAAAGGCAAAATATTATAAAATTTAAAAAATATTTCAATGATTATTTTTTTGTTGATTTAATCTTGTGTTTTCCTACCTATTTACCTACCTAGGTAAATAAATAGGTCTTGATGCGCTCCCAAGTCCCTAGTTAGACCCAAGACGGGTTTAAGTTACTCACATAACGAAATTGTGAGGAACTTGGGGCACGCTTTCAACTCTCATCACTAGAAGGGGTAAAGGGCATGCTGAAGCTCTGGGATGGGATTAGGAAGAGTGACAAGCTATTCACTTACTCAAACCTGCATCAAACCAACCAACAAGTTGGTTAGTTCACTTTCTACAGCACCCTTGGTGTTAGGACAAGCCACGGGCAACATTCGATTCACTTGACTCATCACGGCCTGGACTCAGGGGAAGCCACCACCTTCCCCCATATAGTATACTTTGTGCCTCTTCATGGCACCCACATCCAAATGGCTTTTTGTCCCGGGATTCCCAAGGAGGAGTCCTGAAACTGTCCCAATTTGGACTCCTAGGATTTTGCACGATCATAACTCCTTGCTTAGACCTCTAATTGGGATGAGGTCTAAAGCAAACTTGTAACTCTCCTTGAAAGCTTTTCAACAGTGTGTTACATTCCACTTGCACGCACCAGGGTCGGGTCAATTCCTAACTTTTAGTGGTCGGGAGTCAAATTGGCAGTTTGACTTTCGGCCTTTCTTTTCATCATAACTTAAAATGTCAAAATGGCCCATGCGAGCCCATTTTCGACATCAACATTTCAATAGCTTTCCAATGATATAAAGAACATTCCAATGTGAGGTGTTTTGACCCCCACACTCGAACTTTGAAATTTCGAGAGTCTCGGAGGACTCCCAAGTTCCAACTTTGGGGGTGTGAGTTTCATCCTCACACTTTCTCAAAGTAGGGTTGCGACAGGTCCTAAGTAAGTACATAGGTATGTAGGTCTTAAAACCTACCAACTTACCTACCTATGGTTATGTACGACCTACTTAACTATTATATATATATATATATATATCCAAAATACAATTAATATGCTATGTGGTAAATTTTTATTAGGCCACATGTTAAATTTTTAATGGGTTAATGATGTTAGCATGACATCATGCATGTAGATATAATGGAGTTGCATAATAGTTGAAAATGATTTGTTTTGACTGTATTGCGATTGAATTGCAATGAGTTGCATTATATATATGATGAATTCTAATTATCCAACTTGTGCAGTTTGTCTATTAACATTCATGGCATATAAATATAATGAATTACAAGTGTCCAATGCAACTCAAAAATTGAATTGCAAGGCTAATTGTAAAACACCATTTTTGCATAGTGTCTCTGTTCATTCCATATTCATTATTAATTCATTTTTATTCAATTCAAAATTTAATTGATAACTAATTCATAATTCATCCATAATTCACTTTTGATTCGTTATTAATTAATTGATAGTTCATTTGCAATTAAAAGGTTCTCAAAATGGTTCTTTGGTCAATGAACATATGGAAACCTCCATGGAAGCTTCCATGAACTAAATCCCCAAAAACTTATAAATAGAGGTAGAATCCCCCGTTACATTCAATTTGTTCAACATTGGTTTGAAGCATGATCTTACATCAAAACCTTGTTTTTATCTTTGTGTTTATATATTTTTACTTTATCACAATAGAAATTTATTTGTACCTTGGTCTTACACATATAATGTTATTGATTTTAGCCTTTGTGTTCTTGTCTTGGTTTTTTTATTTCTTGTTTTGAATTTAGATTTAGATCTATCCTTTCATTGTTCGCCTTTGTAGTTTTTTTGTTTGTTACAATTATTAGTGATAGATTATTTAATGTCTTTTAATTTATTTTGAGGATGAAACCATTAGGTTAATATTTCATGGAAATGAGTGATTGGTACTTATTTGAATAAATGTGGACCTTATGTGATCTTGTGAAAGGGGGGATCAAGAGAAAAACCTGCATCATTCTAGTATGGATTTTTTCATAAAAATGTGGTATGAAAAAAAAATAATGCAAATGGTGTGCAAAGTGTGTGGAACTTGTGTGTATCATGTTATTTTTATTTTTATTTCTTTCTTTATGTTTTACTTTCCTTTTAGAATGTCAATAGTTTATTATAGTTTGATGTAGAATATTATAGTTTTCACGTTAATATATTATACATCTTTGTGTTACATTTAAGACTTGCTATTTGGACCATTATAGCTTGTTGGAAGTTAGTGGTTGTAGGATGGTAGGAAAAGTTTATAGGTCTTTTGTTGGACGGTAGTAGTTGAACCAAGGTAAGGCAATGAGCTTGGAAAGTACTAGTCAACTATACTAGTTGTTGCTTGAAATACAACTACTTGGGTTGGACCGTAGTTATGTTCCTACGTTTCCCCTTGGATAGTTAGAAATTCTAGCTTGTTTTCATCTTTATTTCACTATTTTGTTTTTGTGGTGGAACTTGCTTTCCACATGGTGATCTTTGAAGATTGCCATTTCTTTTGTAATTTTTGAAAGTTTTATTCAACAACCCTTCTCCAAGTTTCATTTCTTGGGCTACTAGGCATGTGGTTTTACATATGCATATTCTAGTAGTGTGATCTTATCAACGATGTCATCACTTTACAGATGAAATTGTATGTGGTTAGATAATGTTAAGAATATTGACTATTTGTATTAAACAAGATTTGTCTTGAAGCATTATGTGAAAATATTTTTTCCCACCTTTATTTTTACCTAATTTGCTAATATGCACATATTTTAATTACCATATGTATAAATTTTGTTTACATTCAAATTCAATATAATATTTTCATTTAAAATTTAAAATTTAGTAAACTTGGAATTAAAGAAAAATGAAGATTTCTCGTTCAAAGGTAGATCATTTGCATAACGAGTTAGGACATTTAGGAGTAGTTGCCTTAATCCCTTTTATCAATTCACTTCATTACATGCAAACAATTGAAAACAAATGAATCTTTTGCAATTGATTTTTTAGGTCAAAAAAATTTGTGGTTAATGCAATTTCCAATGCAATTTAGACATATTATGCAATTAAACAACATCAATTACCAATACAACTTGTAATTTGAAATATTAATTGGCCAATGCAAGTTCAATCTTCAACTCAAATTATTGACACACAAATGGAATGATAGAACTAACATGTGACAACATTGAAAGAATTTGGTTTGAAGTGGGCAATGTAAGGTTCTTCCCATGAAAATGTGCAAAGTTATAATATTTTACATGGAGTTTAATAGGAGATGGGTTCAATAACTAACGGAGGAAATAAGATGGAACCTTGAGGAGGTGTTAACCACTCTTCACATCGACCCATATAATGTGATCTTGCAAGAGCAAGTTTGTCACATTCATAGCTCTTTTAAAGACTTTTGAAAACATAATTATGAAATGATAACACATTATAGCTTATAAAAGGCGAAGGAAAAAAAATGACACCATGTTTAAAGATTTTTTGCTAGAGTTCATGAATCAATCATCACCAATTTGAAGAAGCCGAATGGGTAGTTTAAAAGGATGTGGGAGAATTCAAGAAAAAAAAAGTAATTTTATCATAACTTTTATTATTCACTAATAATAATGAAGGGAAATTGACATATAAGAGAACAAGTGTTCACATTCATGTCAATCAATTTTTTCTTGAGATGAATGCCAAACTAATTGCCCCAATCATGTTATGTGAATTAGAATTGGTAATTAAATGCATGGCCAAAGGCAAAACACCATGTCCCAATGGGGTAGCAATTGAGTATTTTGTCTAGTTTTGGGATTCCATGTGGTAAAAGTATTAACACGTGATCAATCAAGCCCTTCAAAAGCATGCCTTTGCCAAGGTTGGAGTTAAAAAAAAGGCCCATCACCTTGCTCAAAATCACATACAAGATTTACACCAAAGTTTTTAAATGTATATAATAACCAATTTTGATGGATGTTATCCACCTAAATCAAACTACTTTCCAATTGTTTAGGTACATTTTGAAAATATTTCTTTTGCAATAGATTTTAAACAAACAAAACTTGGTTTCGCTAAAATTAGACTTCATTAAGGCATATGATAAAGTACCTTGGAACAATATATTTGGGGTGATAGAAAAGGTTGGAATGGACCTTATATTCATTAACATGGTTTGCATTATTTTCAATAACAAAAAAAAATCTATAAATGTGATTAGTGCATTAACAAAGTCATTTTCAATTATATGGGGGTACAAGGCTATCCTTGTTGCTATACCTATTCATTTTTGTGGGTAAGGCTTTTAACCACATCATCAAAGAAGTTGTGGGGAAAAGATAAATAGAAGGTATTTATCATGTATAACTTACTTGGCAACACAACAACATTAGATTATTTTGCTATATGTTGATGTCATGTCATCCACAATCAAGGATGAACAACGAAAATTGTCAATAGCCTAGTCAAATTGCTATTAAGATTTTTAAAAATTTAAGGTTTTCAAACTAATGATAGAATAATAAATTAGCTTATTTGCAAAATCCATAGGAAGAAAACCATCTTGGAAATTCAAATGATTTTCAATGGATTTAAGAGGATCTTTCCAATCTCCTTGGCATCCCTTTCAACTTCAACCTTCATGTCCAAGATGATTTATTTTGGATAATTTTTTTTAAAAACTTACAAATTAATATAAATTGTTTTTTTTTTAAGAAGTCATTTATTATCAACAATGTTTTTTGGTCGACATTGTAATATTTATTGTTAGTGTGGCCTAATTGTAAAAATGATATTAATAAGGCTCATGCAAGGGTACAAACTTTCTTGTGATCAAAAAGTGAATTTATCCCTATACAAGAATCGACTTGAACATATATTATTGCTTGAAACATAAGAAGGGAGGTTAGGGATCAAAGATCCAAAGGACATGATGAATGTTTTGCTTACAAAGTGAATCTTCCTTACAATATATCAAATTGGAGAAGCCAAGCATAAGTTCATCCCCTGACATCAACTAATTAATCACACATGACCCTTTAAGCACAAAAGGTGGCATTTTGATTTGTAGTGGAGCTTCATTCCAAGACATGCAATTTTTACTTGGTTCAAAAATTGGGAACATGTTTACTAAGTCTTGGAAAAACTCTTGAGTAAAATTTAGTTTTTAGAACCTTTCTAAGCTCAAGCTATCTTGGAGACTATTTCATGTTTGAAACAAACATGAAGTTTCTTCCCCCTTACTTTGAAAAGTTAATCATTGTTACCATATTACCATCACATTTGTAGTAGGAAAATAGTCACAAAGGATGTTTCAAGTGGATAATACAAACATTATGCTAACACAATTCTTAGGACATTGGATCCCTACCAAAGTAGTCTAAGTGACTTGTGGCACACAAGGTGACAATTTTAGAACTTTTTGGTCCATTGATAATCTCAAATTTGATCTCAAATACTAGAAATGAGGACCAAAACAAGGATTCTTCAAGTACATAATTAAAACCAAAACTCACTTTCTAAGTCCATTGTGATGAAGTGGGCAACATTTTTCTTTTATCATTCTTACCATATTGGAAGGAGGTGGGGGCCAAAAAGAGGTTAAGGAATGAATTTGATTTTATTGAATGGTACTCATATCATAAGGATATGATGATAAATTGTATTGGAAATGTGAACAAATTAGCTTATTGACATTATCTAGGTATTCGTAATGATCAACCAAAGAAAATCTTGACAAATAGATTCTTTGAGTGCCTTCGAGCCAAAGTGGCCTCGTCATGGGTGGCCTAGTCATATTCAATTGGTGCAAATGTGTAAATCTCCTAGGGTAGGACCTTAGAAAAGATTTTTTACACATTTATGTCTAGTTGGAGGCAAACCTCCAAAACAATTCAACTCTTTAAAAACAATTGGACATGTTTTTTTGTGGTCTTGTGCTATGAATTTCCAAGGCCTTGAAGTCTTGTAGATTTGGAGATTTTAAAATATGTCAACTCATTTCAAAAAGCCTAATTGAATATGGCATATATGCATGGTAGAAAACCATTATGTTGAGAGAACAAGGCAATTGGGGAGATTCATGAGGGTTTTGACAAATAATGGGGCACTCACTCTACACTTTGTTTTAATGATAGCTTGAAAGTTAGCGAGACTTACCGACTTCCAACTAGTGTAGATATTACATGGTGATTCTTCTCCTTTGCCCTCAATTCTTGAACGCCTTGTGGGTTTGAGGTTGTCCTTTGGTTTCATTTTTACAATGAATTAGTGTTCTAGTTATGTTATATATATATATACACTAGTGGGTACTCGTGACCTTCGGGCATTATGAAGTCCTTCGGTTTTTTTAAACTTGGTTCATGTTTTAATTTTTTTTAGAAACTTTTATCTTTTTCTTTTTTTTTAATGTGTTTTTTGTTATTATTATTATTTTGTATAATAAAAATAAAGTGTTTCTTTTTCACTTTTATATTTTTGTTTATTTGGATGCAAGTTTGAAGTTTGGAGAAAGAAGATACAACTCATTCTTTTTCAAGTAAGGTTTTTCTTCATTATTATAAGTTTTATTTATTTTTATTTTTTACTATTTATTTGGTTTCTTCATTTTTGTAAATTTTCTTTCTTTTAAAATTATTTTACTGTATTTCTCTTTCCTTGTTTCATTTGTTTCCATTCCTTTTTTATAGTTTTTGCGTTTTTTATTTTTTTTGTGTTTATGTTTGTTTCATGTTTTTATTTTTTCTATTCTTATTTTGTCTATTTTCATTTTTTTCTATTTTTATTTATTTATTTATTTAGTT
>Ga0209611_10007722_pt1 | contig 17140 bp, 14 predicted proteins | sample S1TSphgellanicum_3_FD_187693 | JGI IMG/M metagenome (GOLD analysis project Ga0209611, IMG submission 187693) | Host-associated microbial communities from peat moss isolated from Minnesota, USA - S1T2_Fc - Sphagnum magellanicum MG (SPAdes) (version 2) | ecosystem: Host-associated > Plants > Peat...
CCAAATACATACATACATACATACATGCACATATGTTTATAATTTTGATCCATAATTGAACATCATGCCATCTCACATGCACAACAATAAAAGGTGGGGCAAGTGTGAACATCACTTGAATCTTGAGGCTCTCATACTTTGGATCATAGAGCCAATAGTCCATTAAACATATTATATACTTGTACACATTTTATGCACAACTTTGATGAATTTTTTAATTGGATTCATCCACCTAGGACATATTACTATTTATTTAGATTTATTTCATGCATTTAATGGGTGAAAATTATTAGATGACCTTTAGTATCACCAAAAACATGCATCCATACCTAAAGACACAAAATTTTAAGAAATTATGTGGGACACATGATATTAATGAAAAATTTTGTCCAAAATGTTTTAAATTTTTAATATTGTATTAAATTGTGTTAATGAACACACTTGCAATTGACAAAAATTATTTTTCAAAATGTTTCTTTCTTTTCCTTAGGTCAAGTAGATTAATGGTGTTAGAACATTAAGGACATGTTTATTATGCAAAATTACATTAAAGAGTTGGAAGTCAGTTTTCTAAGGTCATAATGGTTCACTAGCTCTAGTCTTTCTCTTGTTTGGTGATAGAACATTATACTACAAATTGTTGTGAACCCAGTTGAAGTGTGTGTAACATCTCTCAATCCCAATTATTAATAATTTTTTAAATGATTTTATAATGTCACATGTGTAATCATGTGCAATGTCAAATAAACATTGCGTAGAAAGAACTAATGCAAATATTTGAATCACAAGATTCAAGATGTTGTGACAAAAATCTAACATAAGGACAAATTACATAAAAATGAAAGAAAATGAAAATGTCACAAAGCACATTCATATATTCAAATTTTTACTATAACAATTATCCATTGTTGGATCACCTATTAATGAAAATGAAACAATATTTTGTTTTCAATGCATAGCATGTTGATGTGACAGGTTATGGAACATTAATTAGTTCACTTAGAAAACAACTTAATTTTAAAATTACATCTTTAATTGTAGACCTAATTTCAAAAAAAAAAATCTTATGAAAAATGTCAACATTATTGCTAATAATCCATGAACTTTATATGCAAAAACAAAGTTTGCCAAATCAAGTATATATTTTAATAAAGGGAATGCATCAAATGAAGTTTCATCTAATAAAATGTATTTGATCATCCATGAAAAAAAGTTATGTGTTTTTATTGCAAAAACTAAGGTATAAGATAAAAGAAAGTTAAACGTAATTACAAGTGAAAAAGTTATGACCAAACATACTAGTGTTGTTGAAATGAACCACATGTTATATTATGTGGATGGGTTCAATATAAAATTTTATTTTTATACATCAACACATGTTACACAACATGCGTTTTGACCAAAGTTCATTCATAAATTATAATAAGCAACTTGGTCCAAGATGATTTTTCTTTTTTGGAACTAATTGAACACAAGATATTTGTGAGGGAGAAATTAACATTAAGTTGAATAATGGTGATATTAAACAAATTCCTAATGTTTTGTAATGTTTTTGAACTTTTAAAAAAATTATATTTTGCCAAATAGTTTGTTGTGGCAGGAGAAATAAACATTAAAGGTGAACATTGTATGATAATTAATGTTAATGGTCAGATGGTGGAACCTTGCCATGTTGAAAATGATTTATATAAACTTGGAAAAACAAAATGTAAAGTTTGAACAAGTTTCAGTTATTGTTATTCTTGTTACATTTGAATTAACACAATTGAATTATGGCATCACAAATTAGGCCATGTATAAATGAAAGGTGCATACAAAAGTTGTAGCAATTGTTTACATGAATAAATGTTTTTTGTGTTGAACAAATACATATTTGTGAAACATCAATTGTTGAAAAACAACATAGACAAAGCTTTCCCAAGAATGGAAGTCATAAAACATCTCAATTGTTGGGGATTATACATTTTAACATTTGTGGTCCCCTTTATGCATACACACATTTTGAATGTCAATATTTCTTAACATTCATCCATGATTTCTCTCAATTCATCACGATATTTATTGAAATAAAATTTCAAAATTTTCATTATTACAAAAAACCAAATGGAAAATCAAACATGGAGAAAAATTTTGATTCTAATATTTGACAATAGTGGAAAACGTATACCCAATGAATTCAATGCTAATGTGAACCCCATGGAATCAAACACTAATTTATAGTTCTTGACACAGCAAAACAAAATGGATTTTTTGAATGAAATAATAGAACCCTTATCAAAACTACAATTGCAATGTTAAACCATTCAATACTTTCCAATTCATTTTGGGGTGAAATTTTAATCACAACAAATTTATTACAAAATAGAAACCTAACAAAGCTCTTTTTTAAAAAATAATGCCAATTGAGATATGGAATGGGAAAAAACCACATTTTTCGCATTTACATGTATTTGAAAGCAAGGCTTACAAGTTGATGAAAAAACTTGACAAATTGATCATCATATCATGTGATGTCATATTTGAAGAGATGAATAATTAAGTCCCAGCTACAAAAAATATTGGAGATTCCATTCTTGATCCCAATGTCTTTAAACAACATATAAATTATAGTTTAAAAATGCATGATTTGTGCAATGGTACCAACTATTCAAACTTTAGTCCCCATCCAAGCATCTTCATGTTCACAACTTAATTTTTTAGCAATTGCACAATTTGGCAAAGATAACATTGGACATAAAATTCAATAATTGCAATTCAACCTTATACATGTTAAATAGATCGTTATGTTTTAGGAAGTTCAATATTAGACTCCTTAAATTGCTTCTACTTCTAGTTCTAAACATAATGGAAAAGTTATTCCAACTTCTATAGAAATACTTCATGAAACTAAACCATGTAAATCATTATTTCCCAATGCCTAATTTGCATAAGAAAGCGTCTCATACAACTCATTGAATTAAGTCTAGCAAATGTACTCAAACAAAATTTGTAAATGAACACCAAACAACGATGTTGGCCCATTCCATCATTTATGTTCCTTTCACCATGCAAGAAGCATTATTAAGTTCCAATGTTGAGGAATGGGAGAAAACAACTCAATTTAAACTAAATTCCATCAAGAAAAATAACACATGGACTTTTATACCTTTACCACAAGCGTGGAAAGTATTAAATTCTAAATGGATTTTCAAAGTTAAACTCAATGCCCATGGAGATGTTGAGAAATACAAGGCAAGATTGGTGGCTAGAGGTTTTAGCCAAGTTGTTGGCATTGATTACATGGATTTTATTTTTCTTTTATTGTGAAAATAAAATTTATTCGAATTATATAATTAACATTTATCATCTAGTATAATTTAAAAGTCCATCAATTGGACACAAATACAACATTCTTGATTGGCATTTTGGAAGAGGAGATCTATTTTTAAATTCCAAAACTTGAGTCCCAACACCCAAAAACCTTAATAGTATTTTCAAACTTCACATTTGAGTCTTTTTATGGACTTCACCAATCAAACCAAGCATGATGCCAATGCCTTGATGATTATCTTTTGGCAATTGGTTTTGAAATGTGTATAATTGACTTTAATGTCAATATTTAAAAAAAAACCAAATATTTCATTATCATCACAATTTATGTTGACAACACAATTGTCATAAGTAATAATTTGAAACTTTTTGTTAACATTGAAACTTAAATGGCTTAGATGTTTAAAATGACATTGTTGGGTGATATCCATTTCTTATTTGGAGCTCAAATTATCAGACATTGCATTGAATGTTGGTTTTTTTTAGTGAAGAAAAATATCTCACGTGAGTTTTCAAATGTCACAACATGGAAAATTATAGCATCATATCAAAATCCCTTTGAAATTTACCATTAAACTATCCATAATAGACATTCCACAAACCAAAGAGGAAGAACTTGTCATGGTCAAAATTCCTTACTAACAAGTTGTGGGTAGCTTCATGCATACAATTGTGCATATGTTGCTTGATTGTTCCTACACAATTGGTTGTTCAACTCAATATTTGAATAATCCATGCCAACACCATGTTGGCAAACTATGAAGAAGGTTTTGTGTTAAACATAAATCATACTTTGCTATGTAATAACAATAAAGTGCAAATGGGCATAACTTATATGGTTATACCAATGATGTAGACATCCATCACTCCACTTTAAGCTATTAACTATTCTTTGAGTTGAACAAGTGATAATCTAGGCAAGTAAGAAACATATTGTTACTATATGCAACATTGAGTTAAAACATATGACATTTTCCAAAGTTGTAATAAAAGTTATAAATAATTTAAAAGGTTAATTCATGACTTAGTTTTTCCCTAAGTGTATCTTATTATATTTTGTGGGGATAATCAAAGTGTTTCTTACATTTTGTTAGGTATTAAATATTACAAGATAGTAATTTATTGTGTTTTTGGAACTAACTTAGTGTGAATATGGTTTTGATTTTTGTGTGTTTGAAGGTGGGGATGTTTATCCCCATGGTATGATTCTAAAGTTTCATCTTTTGTGTTTCAATAAAACTCACTTACGAACTACAAGGATCCAAGTTCAAACACAAACAAAAAATCACAAAACACAATCTTATTAATATGCATGTTTTCATATGTGTGGCTTTGTTAATTTTGATAATGTTGGGTGCCAATTTAGTAGTGCATGACATGTTATTGAAACCCTAAATTTCATGAAAGGAACACATATATTGATATTCAATATCATTTTTTTCAAGGCTAAGTTCATAATAATTTATTATTGTATTGCATTATATCAACACAATAAAAATGACAATTGACATAGTAATTAAGAGCTCGAACAAAACCAAGCATGTTTATTGCATAAACAAACTTGAATTCATTGAACTTGAACACCATAAGGTTTCAATAACTTCAAACCAAATGCAAGAGGAAAGTACATTTAATTATCTCACCTGAATTCAAATAATTATTGATTTGTTACACAAGTTTGAGTTTTGCAACATAACAAAAAAACCATAACATGCACCAATTTAACAAAGTAAACATTCATAATGAAGAAGAAGAATGCTTATCCTAATTACTTTTCATCCACATTAGCATTGAACATTTTTCATCTAGAAATGATAGATATTGTGATGTAATTTTTAAGGATGAAATTAGACATTGAGAGCATGTTATACTATATAATTGCACTAAAGATTCTAAAAGTTAGTTTCCTAAGGTCACAATAGTGCATTGGAGTCTTCCTCTTGTGTATATAAAATGGTGATGGAACATTATAATACAAGTTGTTGTAAACCTAGTTGAAATGTGTGTAACACATCCTTTTTTTTTTCTTTTGCTTGAATATCATGAATCCTCTTATTTTAATTTTTCACAAACTTGTGGTTAGATGCATTTTGCTATAATATAATTGTAGCCCAATGTATGACGTAATCCAAAAAGTCCAAAACAATACATGAGGTATATTATCACTAGATGAATTATCATAATTGATTGATTTATAAAATGGTTAATTGTAAATACATACAAACGACATCTATTATTCAAATCTATACAAATTTCCTTCAATTTTTAGATCTAAAAGAATAATATGTAAATCTACACCAATATACCACATGACATTGATTTTAATGGATATATTTTATGGCAAAGGGTGAAAGCACATTATAGTGACCCCCTTTGGGGTGTCACATTGTAATTTTTTCAGGGGTGTGCTTGTTTGAGTGTATCCCACCTCAAACTTTCAAAAGATTTTCACAATAGTTTTGCATATTATGTTAGAATATAACCTAGACAAGAGATTAAAAAAAAAACTATTTCATTTCATTTTATAAAATAAGAAATTGAAATATATTTGTGGAAACGAATGTAATGTACCTATGTACTCAAACACAAATATACTCCAAAAATAGTTTAAATGAATTTGAAATGTACTATAACACTAGACCCAAAAGTGCTCCAAAGGGGATCACCATAGTGTGCTTTCACCCAAAAGAGAACATCCAATTCACATTTGTTCCAATAAAATATTTTCATTGGGTTATTAAACATTCATCTACTTTCAAAGATATGAAACTAATTTGCATGATTAGTTTTACAAAGTTAAATTATAGGTTGGATTGTTTTGGTTCAATTGTAAAGCTCAAAATATTATGTACAATTATATTGATTTGATCCTTTGTCCATTTCAAATGGTTTTGGTCATGGGTTTTTTTCTTTCTTTCTTTTACCTCCACACATTTTGTCATGAATCACAATATTTTTATCTTCCTGATGATTTGATATCAAAGTTGATGAATTTGGCATTCATCATCCCATGAATAATTATTATTCCCTCATGTTATTATGTTATTATCAAATTGATGAAAAAATTGAATTGGTTTTATGAAAATTATGGTCCATTTGAACAAAAATATTGAATGACATTGCATGCAACTTGAACTAAATTGAATTGAATTCAAATTCTTAAACTAAATGGGATTTGAATTCAATTGAATTTATTTCAACAACTTATATAATTCTTAAAACCTTGTCTATTTGTATGTGCTATTCATACCTATCTCCAAGCCTTAGGGCAAAATGATGAGTATTTATAGATAATGTAGCCCTAGAAAATGATACCTGGCAGCTACTCCTTAGAGCAGCTCAGTCTAAAAGGATCTGAGTCCCTAGCTTGGGTGTTTGTATCTTGTGGGCAGAATAGGATATTTTTCCTTTGAGCTTCATTCTCCTTTTAGGCTGAAAAAGCTCCTACCATTGTGGCTGTAGGGTAGAAGTAGTGAGTCAGGAGTGACTCCTATTCATGATCTCATACTTTGTGAGTAGCACCCAAAAGGTAATCACTGGACTCATCTTGTCATTCTGAATCATTCTTATGGAGTTTTCTTCAAATCTCATAAAGATGAGTCAGGTGTGATGCCTTGTGACTTGATAGGATATTGCAAGTGATGCAAATGATGAGACTTTTTTGGCTTCAGTGGAATCATCCAGTTACCCATTTGATACTGCATGCAAAGGGGGCTCCATGGGTAATTCATGGCCATGTACAGTGGGAGAGCAACAGATGCTTACAGAATGGCTAGGTTCAGAAAGACCCTGGCTGCTTCTGCTATTGACATTGGTGTGTTTCTTCATCTATATGTGTACTGTGGCATGTTTTTGTGGTTGCAACAGAGTTGGTGATCTTGAGGACTTGTCCCAAGGTCCAGAACTGAGATTGGTTCTGGCCCTGTATTTTTAGACTGCAAACTTTCCTTCAACAAGGCACAAGCAATGTCTGTTTTAACAAAGAGAAATAGGCATGCTTTCAGTTGAAAGTTCATAGTTTATCATACCTTGAAATTGGGCGATTTCTGAAAAAAGCAGAGGTTTGTGTTTCTGCAAAGTTTATTTTCCTTGACAATTGTTGGTTGCTGCTTTGAGGTAACGTCCCTTGCTTTATAGAATTGTTGTAGAGTAGTTTTGCAAGCCTTGAGAAGGGCCTGAGGTCTGAATTGAGATTTTGATGGAATCAGATGCCCTGTGAGAGCTTGCATGGAGTGGTGTGCCTCCTAATATTAGACCTGTCATCTGACACCTCTTGCAGTTTTGTAACTGTTTTCAATGTGCAGTGGCCCTGATCCAGCTAAACAATAGTTTGCTGTACCATGAAAGAAAATAAGAATTAAGCAACTCTTCACTTTGAGAAAGGAAGGCTCACTGTTAATTTGAACTAGTGTTATGGAATGGTAGATATCAGGGGACATGCCAAGGACACTACCTGAGGTTCCATTCTTCCAGCAGGTCAATGTCCAGGCCTCGTTATCACGCAGTCTGTACATATGGTATGCACACCTGTCTTGCTGAATACTTACTCTTTTTCATGATGCATAGTATTAGAATTCAGAGAACCTACACCACCCATCAAGCAGTTTGGTGTTTCTATTGAGGTCTGGGAGATTTTCAAGTGCTCATAGAAACTTTCCTTTGGCAGGGCCTTCTGCCATCCTGCAAGTGGCTATGTGCAGGGAGTCAATGATTTGGCGACACCATTACTTGTGGTGTTCTTGTGAGAACATTTAGAGGGTGACTTGGACGGTTGGGTCTTGACTACACTTTCACCTGAGATCACTTATCGGGTAGGTTGAAACTCATTATTCTTATAGCAAGCACCTTGTGTGTAGCAAGCTGGAGGAATTGAACAGCTGAAGAAATACTCTCCTTTTTGTGGGAGTGGCTACAGGTAGAAGCAGATTCATTTTAAGCATTGCTGGATGGCATCGAAGACCATTATGTATTTGCACAAAATAGCTTGTGTCATATTGATGGTGCATCCTCAATCCCATTTGCTGTGAGAGACTTAGTCAATCTCTGCCCACATGTAGGTACAGCTTGTTGCTGTATGCATTCTGCTATCTTCTTTTGGCACAGGAGAGGCTGGGGTGCATAGATATATACTCCTATAGGCCCATGGGGTTGGTGCTTAATTCCATTCCAAAGGAAAAATAATAGTATCAAAGAGACTGTTGCTAAGGTGTTTTGAGGTTTACAGAGCCAGTTGTGAAGCACCTGGAGCAGGAGGGCCAGAGTTTCTTCAGTTTGCATTCCATTGGTTAAACTGTCTCCTGATTCAAGAGGTAAGAACGACAAACATCTGAATGCCTTCACTTCAGTGATCCCAGCATGCAGAATTTTCTATTATCTCCTTTATATTTGACATTTCTTATTTTTCAAATGTATCCACAATGCAGGAAAATGTTCCTGTTGAAACATGGTAAAATTATGTGCTGCATCTTCTGCTGAACAGATTCCCTTTCAATTAGTTGGGTGACTGTGGGATACATGGTTGTCAGAGGCCAACAATTTCCCAGAGTATCTCATATACGTTTGTGCCAGTTTCTTGCTCACTGTAAGTTAAAAATAACACATCCTCTTGCTACAGACCTTGCCATGCTTTAAGCAGCTGTTTTGAATTGAATCATAGTATTATTTTTGGTTTATGATTTTGTAAGATTTGATTGGCTGAAGGGAACCAAGATACAGTACAAATTTTAGTTTGTGATTCCAATCAGCTGGATAAGCATTTTTATACTGACAGGGAAATACCATGTCTTACACTTGGGGCTTGTTCACCCTAGTGACTTATGGTGGTTTTCAAGTCTTTTCTCAATAAAATATCTGTACTGTAAGCTGTTATTCACTGGGGTTATTCACTGGGAACGTGATCATCGTTAGGGACTAGAATCAATCCTAAACACTTAAACTGAAGGTACTTCATTTTGCAATAATGTAGTGGTGAAGTTGTACCATGATCTGATGGCTGCTTCACTTTTTACCACAACCTACAGCCTATTGACTTTCCTCCTCATGTTACTTGATTGCAGTGGTCAGACCAACTGCAGCAATTCGAGTTTCAGGATGTGGTGCTATTTTTGCAGTGTCTGCCTACTCAAGACTGGACCCATCAAGAACTGGAAATGGTGCTCTCACATGCTTTCATGTGGTGTGTCATGTTTGACTGTTCTCCTTCCCCTTTGAACTCAGCTAATCAGATGTGTCTCTGTGTTTGGGGTTAGATAAGCAACAGGGTGGAACAAGGGGGTTTCAGTTCCACACCTTATTCAGAAGTCCAGGGATTGATGTCATAGGCAACACTTAATGAGCATGATCAACAGAGCAGATCCTGAATGACCTCAAGAGGCTATGGAATCACTGAAGTGACCCAATTTAAGGTCACTCTTCTTCTAAAGCATCCCTATTCTCGCATCTCCAAATTGTTATGCTTATATCAATAAAGGTAGGTAAGATCCATTATCTCAACTACTCTTTGTTTATTTGTTGGTGGGCAGTGCTCCACTGTTGGCAATGTTGTTTGTCTCAACCACCTTTTGATGTGATCCATGGTGGAAGAGTAAGAAGAAGGCTTGCATGAAGAGTAACCAAATTGATGACAGTACAGAGCAGATCTACATACTAATTGCTGCACATTTCTTGCAGCATATTTCCCAACATTCTAACATGCTCTGTGTCAACGGTTATTGCAGAGGTTTTAGAAATGCCAGTGACCTGGAGTGGTGAGGAAAGCAATTGAGGAGTAGCTCAGTAGACCAATTGGTCGACAATGCACTGCATCCAAACAAATAGAGATTGGGCTGGATTAGGCAACAACTGTCCTGTACTGCACGTACACTCTGCTATCAGCTAAGCTTGCTATTGTGGGCAAAGTGTGAGCGGTTTGGGATTTGTAGTCAGCAACCCAGGATCTATTTTGGAATTACAACTCCCAAATTCATTAATATCACAATTGAAACTAAGTTCAGCAGGTGACAGCACGCGGGAGACTGTGATTGATAGACTGTCTTAGCACTTGATCTCAGTTGACGGGATACTCTTCAATTTGATAAGGGTAGCTTTATGTATGCAATCGTCGTATTCAGTTTTAAAAGAAGAGGCTGAACAACAAAGATCAGTTTTGTATTTGTGAAAATTCAACCCAAAAAATGTTTTATTCAGTTTTATAAGAAGAGGCTTGACAACAAAGGCTGGTTTCATACTTGTGAAAGTTTGCCTGCCCAAAAACGAAGAAAAAAAGGAGAAATAGCATACACAGGGCTCAAGTAATTGCATCATGTATGGATAACATCATTCGAGGTTGGTGTTCAAACAATAAAGATAGACCACTATAACAAAATCTAATAAGCAATGGGTGGTGATGCTTGCAATTGTGATTGATACCTAAGCTCATTGTAAAATCAATTAGCTATGCAATAGAGTTATTCGTAAAGTAAGGAAATAGGGTGAGGTAAAAAAAAACCTGCCAGAAAGTAAATTATTTTCAAGGGGAGGAAGGGGCGGGTGGGGGGAGGGAGGGGAGAGGGACTAAAAAAACCATCGATTTTTGTGGTAAACTGAGTTTCACCCAGTTTTTCTTTTGTCTTGAGCGCCAACACTGCTGTTACATATGTTTTCACTGCTCTTACCTGTACAGCCATTATAAATCCTCTCGAACCTTGTGCATTAAATGCTGAGTTTCAGCATTTCATACCCAGATTTGATAAGAATTTCCTTATTTCACTGATATCACTGGAAGAGGGCTTAAGGGGTGAAAGGGGGCCCAAGTACACGGTGAAGACAGTGTGACTTTACGGATTTCTCTAATGTGACTGCACGATTCAAAAGATTAGAAAGAGCATACTTTTCTGTTATATTCAATATGCTCTGTATATTTTTGTGAGCTAGGATTGTTTTAATGTGTTTTGCACAAGTATAACATTTAGCAGATCTGGAAAAGAGGAGATCCATTGGTGTACATAACACAAGGAAGATTAAAATGGCAGAGGAGCAGCTTCAATAGCATGTACATAGCTATGCACAACAAAGATTAGACAAATTGTTTTATGTTAGTAGTGCAGATCAGATGCTAAAAATGGCATTGTAGTTGCAATAAATAAACAAATAAATAATTTTGTTGTTGGGAAAAATCCAGACTGTCAAGATGGCGACTGGAATTGGGGTAGGTATTTCTGAGAACCTTTTTCAGTTTTACTTTGTGGAGAATTGGAGTGCTTGACATGTCACGATCCCAAACTCGTACAAATGCTAGGCTTACCCTTCAGACTATGATATGTGAAATGCTATTGATCTTAGTTAATCGCCTTTGTATTATACGGCAGTATATATATATAACTGGGGCTTACTTATTTCATTTACGCTTCTTTTAATTCATGAGGAGTGCGCCCACAGATTTCTTTTTCCTTCCCAGAAGGAGACATTTGATTGGCCCATCACCAATATTTTTGGAACATAGAAGCCTAAATAAGCTTTCCTCCCCCAAAATAAAAGCATGCTTTGTATGCTCCTTGCCCCCCACACTTCCCTTGACACCCATCCTATCCCATATCCTGCAGTAACAAATTACATACATGGAAGATGAACCATGGCCAAACAATATGGGATAAAAAATGAGGTGTTATTGGGAATGTCTTACCGAACTCATTGGTAATTTGGGAGCATTTTGAGAACCAGGTGGAACAAATTGGGAACAGAAAAAACACAAAAATCTGCCCCCTCCCCCACCCCCAAAAACCCAAAAGAAAAAATTAAGCTTCCCTGAGGCTTCTCATTGGCTGCATGAAATTTCTATTTCCACAATGGATTGTCAACATCTTCAACCTGGACTGGTACTCCCATTATAAACTGGGTGTACTTAGTGTTCATGAATACCTATTGTGCTTTGCATTAATTAGATGAGTTGCCTCCCAAGTTTTTTTTTTTTTGTTTTGGGCCAATGAGCCAATTTGTTTGGCCCATGACTCCAAAAAAAATGAAACTATGGAAGTTCCCCAAAATAGAAGGTGCTATTTTGAATTATGAAGTTCCTCCCCTTTGGCCCATCTATACAGGTGAAAAGAGGAGAACACTTGCTGAGTGGGACTATTAGGCAACATTGTCCTGGACTATGACCCTTGAATCTGCTTTCACAACCAGCTGGTGGGAAGAAATGTGTGACAATCTTTAACAGTGTGGATCCAAACACCAATCACTAGTTGAGCAGGTTTACATCAATCACTAGTTGAGCAGGTTTACATCAATCACCAGTTGAGCAGGTCTTACATCAATCACTAGTTTTCAAATCATAAAGGGCCAGATTTGTTGTGCTGGTATGTGCAGGCATTGTCATCTTCATTTTGTTATGATCTCTTGTGGGGCAGCTTCTTGTCTGTCCCCTATATGTATCATCTTGTTGCTCTTCAGTTTTTCATCTCATGATTTCTTGCCCTTCTTGCTTTCAAATCCTTCTCAATTTCTCTATTAGACTATTTACTGCAGCCCCAAGGCTGTGGCTAATTTTTTTTGTAGCTCATTTACACTTGCTAGCTATCCAGGGTTCTTAGTTGGAGCCTGCAGGTTGAATTGATATTCTTCGTCAAGGTGATTTCCTTCAATACTATCTTTAATAATTCACCATAGAAAATTTCCTGATTCCTTTTGATATGTCTTCAATTGGTTTCTAGATCTAGATCTTTGTCATTTTTTGTCAACAATATTTTTCTTATTGCAGGAGCCTTGTTGTTAAAAAACTTTGTTAGTAGTGTCCCTTTTAGTCTTAGTGTTCACATTTGTGTTGGAACTCTTGTAAGTGGTGCAAATTCATGTTGTTATTATGGTGGGAAGGTTTTACTTAATCTTCTTGGGATGTGGATGTCAGAATCAGTCCTGTCGAGAGTAGATCACATGTTGATCACTGGTTGCACTATTGCACCAAAGTCATTGAATTGAGAGATGTGGTGGGTGTTCTTTGTTTTTCCAGATCACTAGTACGAGCCTGTGGCCAACGGTATGGCAGGGGCTTGTGAATATACGATGAAATCAGTGGTCATGGCACTGATGCTTTTGCTAATGTTGCATACAAGCTGCAACAGTAATGCCACCCGGGTTAGCTCAATCCTCCAAGTCGATACTCCTCAAGGTGAGCAAGACAGTTCTTGTTTCGTGTGCATGCAAAATGCAAAATGGTGACTCATTACATGTTCCTATTATTTTTCAAAAGAGTTTTCATTTTCTTTCTCCACAAGTTGTCCAGCATCAGAACTTGGTATAGTTAAAGGTCAACAATAGAATCAATGCTCAAACAAAAAATAATGAAGATATCTAGAAAACATGATTGTAGTTGAAGCACATAATAAATGACAATTGGAGACATTCTTCCCCACTGCAGGCAAGATCAATCACATCAAACTGGAGTCTATCCCATTCATGGTTGACAAGCATCAAGTCGATGTTACTCATGATGTCACCGATGAATACATCTATACTTCAATGTCAGACTTCAAGCAAGGACACGGTGTGTCCCCGATCGACCATATCAGTCCAGCACAACAAAAATCCATTAGTATTATTGATGCATTAGTCTTGGACACAACTGATTATAACCCAGGCTTGGTGCCAGGCCGTCCAGTCACTAATCATACAATCACCCAAAACATGCTTGATCAACCACAAATACATGCTTGATCAAATGTGTAGGCCATGGTAGATAATGTTGTAGCAATGTTTCACCTAGACACAATAAGCAAATCCATGTTTTTGATTTTGTTGTTTATGATGGACCAGCTAATTAGTGCTTTCCATACTTGATTAGTGTAGCGAGCATCATTCGAGCAAGTCTTTTGTTTTGGTTCATATCTAGAATCAAATCAATGACCTTATTTGTGAGGAATATGTTTCATTTTCTTCTATGTTGAACAATAATATTGCAGCAATGTTTGGATCATTGTCTATATGGGCTTAGCTTCTATCTAAAATTCAGCTTCCATTTAATGATTATTGACTTAGATTCCATCTGATTCAATTGAATGAGAATCTAGCAATGAATACATACAGCTTGTCAAAGTTATTGAGAGAAACAACACTCGTTTGTTTGGAGCACAAGATTTTGTTATTGCACAATACTAAAATATTGATCAAGCAATTGAAGATCATCTAGCATGTTTAGAATTCAATATTCTTATGCAACCTAGATTACAATAATGAAACCTTGATTTACCCGAGTCATGACTCATGGGGAATTCATGGGAATTTTGGGAATATTGAAAGAGTACTGGATGTAGTTATTTCTTTGATTATATGCGTACCTCGCATAAGTAAATTGACCTCTCCTTCTATGTACAATTTTTTACGGAAAGTTGAATGAATGAAAGCATCATTACTAATAAATTTCAAGAGCGCATTTGGAAGGGTAGGTTAAGATGTAGGGTTTTAAATGATTTAAGTGTTTGAAATTGGTCAAAACCATATATCAAGTGCATATTTTGATCATAGAAGGACACCATTGCAACTATTGTGTGACTATAATGGAACTTATTGAATTTCAAATGCACATAAAATGTTTTATTTACATATGCATCATATTTTTGTGGAAAAGTTGTGATACAATTGTACATCAATTACAAAGGACATGTAGAATTGCACAAAGGTTCAATTTCCTCAAACATGATTTTTTAGTATGCAATGAAGTGATTAAATAAATAGCTTTCATGGCAATCGCATCCTTGACTATGTTTCAACCTTCATCATTACAGTCAAACAATGACTTCAAGAACTTTCACAATCTTAAAAGCCACTTAAGGGGGTGGACACGGCTTGAAACTATAATTCTATATCTTTGAAAAATCACAAAGGAAGCACAATAATTTGGATTGAACCAAATTTTTTTAAAAATAGTCTCCATTATTTGTAGAGTTTCAATGCTTGGAATGTGATGCAAATTGTTGATGTTTCAAAAATGATAAATCATTCAAAACATTGAAGTGGAAAATCCTTTTTTTTCAAACATCCTTAAATTTGATTATCAAATGTACACCAAATTGCCTTCTCACAGTTAGAGAGGTTTGAGTTTCATAATATGGATGATTAAAAAAGAAAAAAAGTTAAAATTGGTGTATTTCATTTCTACAACACATTTGACCGCCTTTGGTTCGAACATGAAAATGTGTCTTTAACAAAAGTTTTTCATTTTTATGTGGTAAAGAACATGGATGGATAATATGCACAATGTGTGATCAAGGGTGTTTCCATGTTATAGTGTAAACAAAAAGTAGTGATAGTTTGACATTTTTCATTACAACACATTTTTAATGTGTCTTTAACAAAAGTTTTTCATTTTTATGTGGTAAATAACATGGATGGATAATATGCACAATGTGTGATCAAGGGTGTTTCCATGTTATAGTGTAAACAAAAAGTAGTGATAGTTTGACATTTTTCATTACAACACATTTTTAATGTGTCTTTATAGATATTTGGGGAAGATTTTTTTGATGGAAATGTGTAATCAAAGGTGGATAACATCCTAAATTATCATAATGTTGTGAAATTGGTGCACATATCAACAATTCAATTGTTAATTGAAATACCTTTTAAATTTGTAACAATGTGTCACAAACATTATAATGTAAGAAAAGGACTAAAAAACACTAATTTTAATAGGAATTTGTCTATTAAACTTTGCATATACAAAGAAACCACCATAATGAATAATCTTCCACATCAAAAATTTCAATTTGTTATAAAATCAGGAATTTTATATTAAATGTTATAAAAATATTTGAAAATACATCATGTTATTATAATGTTGATGTTTATGATATTTTAAATTTGTAAAATGTTCTACCATTTTAGATGTAGTTGGGTTGAGTATTGTCTCTGTCGTTCTACAAAAATAAAATGGAAACTTAAAATTAATGAAAAGTGGTATTTTGTTGTTAAATAGGGTGTTTTGAATAACATTTATTGTCGCAACCCTAGCTTTGGGCTCACGACCAAGGCAAAGGGGTTGCAAGGTTGCGGGCCAAGAGGAAGGAAGCTCGAGAATCAAGGCAAAGGCATTGCAAGGGTGCGGGCCAAGAAGAAGCCGGGGAGTCACACCAACATACTCCCGAGAGTGTAAGAAAGTGTGAGGGAATGTGAGAGAGTGAACACTCACACTCCCAAGGCAACTCCCACTTTGGGAAATGGAGTCCCGGTGGACTCCCGAAACTTCAGAGAACGATTGCAAGGGTCAAACCTCAATGTCTTGTGGCGTTCCTGATATCATTGGAAAGCTCTTGGAACGTAGATGTCTAAAATGGGCTCGCAGCGCTCATTTGGACATCTGAGACACAAGTTATGGCCAAAAGAAAGGTCGGGAGTCAAATTGCCAATTTGACTCCCGACCACAAAAAGTCGGGAATCGACCCGATTTACTTAGTTGCAGGGGACGTGTCACGTATCGTTGGAAAGCTCTCAACGAGAGCTACAATTTTGCTTTAGATTGCACCTCGATCGGAGGTTTGTTCGCAAAGTTATGGGGCTCCAAAGTCGCGGGAGTCCCAACTAGCGGGATTTTGGGACTCCCACTCAGGAGTCCCGGGAAAAAGAGCCATTTGGATGTAGCCTCCGTGGCCAACCACAGAGTATACTATAAGGGGGAAGGTGGTGGCTTCCCCAAGTCTGGGCCGTGGTGAATCTTGTGTGTCCGTGTTGCCCGTGATTCGTCCTAGCACCAAAGGTGCTTCAACTATGCATTAACCACTTTGTGTGGGTTGTGTGCAGGCCCGTGTGAGTGAGTGAAGCTTGTCAACTCTTCCTAGTCCCATCCCGGAGCTCCAACATGCCCCTC
>Ga0209611_10007724_pt1 | contig 17140 bp, 11 predicted proteins | sample S1TSphgellanicum_3_FD_187693 | JGI IMG/M metagenome (GOLD analysis project Ga0209611, IMG submission 187693) | Host-associated microbial communities from peat moss isolated from Minnesota, USA - S1T2_Fc - Sphagnum magellanicum MG (SPAdes) (version 2) | ecosystem: Host-associated > Plants > Peat...
AAATGCCATGATAATTTCATCTGAATCAATCAACTTAGCTTAACCTTCTAGTTTTCTTTTTGACACAACAATCTTTCCAATTTACTTGGGAATATGTATTTGATCTTTTCCAAATCATAAATAATTTCAAAATACAACTCTAATCATTTGAATCATTTGTTTAAATAGTGCACAAACTAATGTAAAGAACCATAGCAATAGGAGCAAAACCTAGTTCACAATATTAAGTTTTTTGACCTTTCAAGTGCGAGCCTAGTTTTACATCAATGTGTGAGCTTCTTCTTAACTTTCCCAAGCTTTGCAAAAGCTTGTTGGTATCATGTGTTTCCCAAGCTTTGCAAAAAGCTTGTTGGTACCATGTGTTTTCATGTTGGGATCAAACCGATGTTTCAAGGTTTGTTGTAAGTTTTTGATCTTTTTAGCCCACGATAGTAGCTATGGGACCAACCAAGCAAGTCTTTTCTTGATCTCGCAAAGTATGCCATGGTTTTATCCCAATTAATAATGGTGCAAGCAAGCAACCTTGTTGTACCTCTACAAGCGTGGTGTGGTAGGAACCATTTAGGTTAATACCAAAAGATGAGTAATTTGATGTTTTGAGAACCATAGTTATGGACTAGGTAACCAACGAGGAGGGTTGTTGGTGCGATATTTACAAGACATAGTTGCTAACGATCCCTTGTGAGAATTGAGATGCCTTCTTTTCATCCCTCGCGAGAATTGAGATGCCTTCTTTTCATTCCTCATGAGAATTGAGATGCCTTCTTTTCATTACTTGCGAGAATTGAGATGTCTTCTTTTCATCCCTCGTGAAAATTGAGATGCCCTTTTTTCATCCAAAAAGAGAGATTATGAGATCTTCATCCAAGCATTGAAGGGTTGTGGAATCATTGGGCCAATGAAAGGGTTTAGGGTTTAGGGTTAGGTGGTAGGTTACCTTGTGTTAACAAATAGCTCACTAATGAAATGGAGGTCAAAGGTTTTGAGTTATGACTTTGTAGTAACTCATGACTTGACATGATAGCCAAAATTATGACTTGACATGATAGCCAAAATTAGAGTGTCGAGATTTTCATGATGGATGGTTATTATGAACATTAAAAAACCAACCGCCTTTGCACTTGGTGTCGGGGGTTTGGGTGAAGGTTTTTAATACCCTAGTAGGGTTTACCATTCCTTCATTTTCTTGCTGAATATTTATCTATTTATTCTTTTTTTTTTGTCGCTATTGCAATAATGATAAAAAAAATTCCCCGAAAATAATTTTGGCACTTTCAAAAAAGATGTGACCATTTTAAATATAGACTTGGAATAAACAAAATAACCATGTACAAATAATAAACCAATTATAATTTTCTTAAAATTTCCAGCATTGTGGACAGCTAATTTTGGAAAAAATAAAATAAAATAAAATAAGTATTTATTGAAAATAATTGAATTATTGCCAGAATTAATAGTAAAAGGTGTTAGGGTACTCCCCCCCCCCTGAAGCTGGTATTACTTACTATAAGTGGCCAGGCCGATTCTGGATTGTGGAATGTACCTACGGACGAGAGGGGTAGGATGGCCAGGCCGATTCTGGATTGTGGAATGTACCTACGGACAAGAGGGGTAGGACGGAACGGGACGGGACGGGACGGGACGGGAGCGTTGCAGCGAGCAACTGGTGAAAGGCGGCGGATGAGCGTCAGAGGCGTGCTTTGCGGCGCTCTTGGGAAGAAGAGAAAGGAGAGGAGAGAAGCTCCCTCTCGCGTGCATGCAACAAACGCAACACAAGCGCCATCGCTACATCTCGTCCCCTTCCTTTCCTTTCCTTTCTTTTCTTTTCTCTCGTGGTGATGTACTTCTTTTCCTTCTTCTCTCCTTCTAATTGTCGTTTGTCTTCTAATTTTCTCCCAGGTGATTCCTTTGCTCCAAAAAACAAAAAAATGAGCCAAAATCTGCCGTCGGAGTCTTGTCTCATGTTGTGAATTGCATCCCGTTCTTTTTGCCACCTACCTCTTAGATGCTTAGATGCTTCGATCCTTTGCTTTTCATGCAATTATATCAGAAAGTGTCTTTTGTCCTCCTGCATGTAGCTTCATCTGTCTCTTGCATCAAAACACGTGAAAATGCTTCTCTGAAACTAGGATGTTAGTAAGTCTTCTATGCTTTTTTAAATTTTGGATCATTGTGCGCTGAATTTGCTGCATGGCTCCTTCAAGAGATCTTCCGGTTTTCGTGCAATATCAGAAGTCACGTCTTTTGTCACGCTGTTGCTTTCTGTCTCTTGCGTCATAAAACACGTGAGAGAAATTTCTGCTTTACTATTGATGTTCTGTATGTTCTAATTTCGCTCCTTGTGGCGCTGGATTTGCATGGCTCCTTTGTGAAATGGAGTTGAACAAAGGCGCCGGCCGGTAGTTTTCGGAACTTCGAGGTCAGGACGCGGAGTCTGCCTCTGTTATTGTAGTTTCGGGCCTTTTCCTGTTTTCTGTCTCGTCTCACGATGCTCAATTGTGAAAGATTCTCCTTGTGTTGCAATTGATCGAGGTTTGAACCGCGTTTCCGAAGTGTTTAGAGATGCATACATGTCTTCTCCGTTTTCCTTATGCATGTTGCAGTGATGAAACGGGGACTCTTGAAACCATAGGCTCCTTGTTCCTTGCATGTACTTCGAGGCCTCATTGTGCTGTCGAGAACTCTAGTCTCTTTTGCGACGTTGTTAGTTTCTTTTCTTGCTTGCTTTTTGCATGTCAAAAGTCCAGGAGACATGTATAGGACAGTCCTGCACAAGTCTCCTGCACTTGATCTGACCTCCAACAACTCTTTCTGTGGCTGTGTTGAATCCAAGAAAGTTTTGAAGTGCTCACACAGGTCTGTTTTCTAATGCTTCTAAGGCCCAGGCCGTTCCATACTCTGCATATAAAGTCTCTAGAAAATCTGTCCATGGCTAGCATTTACTGCTTCACAAGTTTGTACTCTCTCTATATGCCTGAATTGTACTAAAGTTTGCATTGTGGCTAGATCCTCTGTCATGCAGACTGAGAATTTGCACAATGTGCTAGGTTTGCATACACGACTGCAGTTTGTATCACATGAACACTCTCTACACTGTGTCATGTTGGAGCTGCAGAAGCCATCACTTGAAGGCTCTCTTTTCCTGTTTTACTCACAAAATTGTATTGTACGACTCAAGGGACTTATCAGACACATGCATGTCTTCTACAGCCCGCATCACCAGCTGGTTACAGTCTGTGGCTATTGTCATTTGCACCCAAACTCTTATTGCTCGTGATCTTGTTGTGGTTGGCATGTACAGATGTCTTTTGTAAGGTCTTTTGTAAGTACATGCCTGATGGTGACCTGTTGGATTTCTGCTCTCCTGCTGCAGAACATAAACTTTGGGACATGGAAAAGTTTCAGGCTGACACTAGGGTGCAAAAGATGCCACAGTACTCATATTTGTACTCAAAGCTGGCGCCGAATTGGCATGTGTATTCTACCCATCGACATCAGATTACATATGAATCTCCTTTTGTGACAAGCGGGCTTGTAAGGGACATGTGGCCACATGTCACTGTTGTCAGAGCTGCTGGGTTGAGCAGCCTCTGCCCCATTGACTTGACAGGAGGCCAGAACTTGGTACCCTCAAGTTTATGCATGCCAGAACTTCCAGTCTTTGTCCCAGCATCAAAGGAAAAGGATCATGTCCAGGATTTTATGACTGATTTCTTCATGGGAGGAATTGCTGCTGCTGTCTCAAAAACTGTTGCAGCACCCATTGAGAGAGTCAAGCTCCTCCTCCAGAACCAGGACGAGCTGCTGAGACAGGGTCGTATTAAAGAACCCTACAGGGGCATTCTTGATTGCTTCAGACGAACTGTCAAGGAAGAGGGTGTCCTTGCCTTGTGGCGTGGAAATCTTGCAAATGTCCTCCGTTACTTTCCTACACAGGTATGAGAACCTGGATATGTTTCTTTAGGTCAGGTACTAGATGCCATTCTGAGAGCCTGCATCAAGTCACATCCACCATGGCATCTGACAATTGTCAGTAGGTGCAAGATGCAAAATCACCATGTCACAAATGCACCTGCTGAAGGTATTGAAACAGTACAAAATGCATCACAAGTGTGATAGCCAGACAACACCAATTTATCAGTTGCTTAAGCTGCTCCAGACTTTTCAGTCAAATAGTCTGTAGAATGACTTTCAACTCTGCACAATGCAGGCACTGAATTTTGCATTCAAGGACTACTTCAAGAGCCTCTTTGGATATAGGAAGGATAGGGATGGCTACTGGAAGTGGTTTCTTGGAAACCTTGCATCAGGAGGCTTAGCTGGTGCTACTTCCCTGCTCTTTGTGTATCATTTGGACTATGCCCGTACTCGACTAGCTGCTGATGCCAAGTCTCCTACTGGTGAGCGTCAGTACAATGGTCTGTTGGATGTGTATAAGAAGACACTGCAAACTGATGGCCTTAAAGGGCTTTACAGAGGTTTTGGTATCTCTTGCACTGGTATCATTGTGTACCGAGGCCTCTACTTTGGACTTTATGACTCCTTGAAGCCTATTGTGTTAAAGGGAGAACTTCAGGTGCATTTTCCAAAACCACTCTCCAAGTATAGCCATGTTGTCCAACAAACTTTTCTATCAACACAGTCTAGAGATAGCAGTACAGTAGGATTCAATAATTTCTGATATTGTAACTTGTCTTGGTTAGATGCTGAGGCTGAGAAAGGATACTCTTAGGGTAAATCAGTGTTCATGAAACAAGTTTTTTGCAACTAACACAGACTACATTCCAGTCACACACAATTGAAGAATGCCATGATGATCTATGATGTAAACTTCAAAGGGCCTGTCTGAAAGCTGATGGTTTGCATGTCTGTTTTCCACAGCAAAACTTCCTAGCCAATTTCACGCTAGGATGGGTGGTCACCATAACTGCTGGGTTTGCATCATACCCATTTGACACAGTCAGGCGCCGGATGATGATGACCTCTGGAGAGGCTGTGAAATACAGGAACTCATGGGACTGCTTCAAGCAGATTGTTGAGCGGGAGGGTTTCAGGTCATTATTCAAGGGTGCTGGTGCAAATGTTTTGCGAGCAGTTGCAGGTGCTGGAGCATTGGCTGGATACGATTATCTCCAGGTTCAATTCCTTGGCAAATCATATTCAAGTGGTGGTGGTTGAGGAAGGAGTGCATTTTGTGATCTGAAGCAGTCTTGCTCTTCTTTCATCTTGCAAATCCGAGCTTGCAAGGAGCGCAAATGTCATTTTTTGCCTCATGTGGATAACCTTGGTGAACTGCTGCCAATGATAACAGAGCAGAATGGATCATAGAATGTCCAGACTCTACAGTGAGTGCTAAACTCATTGGCAAGCTGAAAAGAGTCAACATAAAACTACACTTTTTCACCATAGTTTCTGCTATGGAAACAGCAGGATTATGTCAGGATCACTACAGTTGTAGACCTTGCTCCTTAAGGACCTTCAAATACCAACATGGACACAAGTGTGAGCTTATGCTACATCACCAGCTGCAGCAGTACCATCAAAATCCAGGGATCTCCCACTATCTTCACACCTGCTTTTGTGTGCTGACAAAGGTACATGTTCCTATCGATAGAAACACAATGGCTAAGCTTGCAAGTGGCATTGCTGTGATTTATCCATGTCTAAGAGATCACTGCAGAGAAAACTCTAGAGTGTGTGCTCAAGAAGGCTAATACGATGCCAAGGTAACTGAATGGAATCTCAAGCTCTTAAAAACAGCTGCTTCTCCCACAATCATATAAACATGGATAATCAAGCTGTCACGCACTTGGGAGAGAAGAGATAACAGAGGTACCCACTAGGGCAAACAAACAAGAGAGCTTCTTCTTTCCCATGGAAAATCTGATGTGGTTCAGACACTAGTGCATCCTTCACAAAAGCTTCCTCTGTAATGCACAGCTGATAATGACAAACATTCATTCATCTCTGACATCGATTCTTGTAGAAAAAATTCATGTGATTGCAGAGAAAAATTACACCTGAAAAACATTTTGAAATGTAATCTGTTAGTGTCAGTTCCAACCAAACAAAACAAACACGTGAATTGAGTGCAGTCATAACCTTAAGATTGTCACCTGCAAAGTATCAGACAATCAGCTTGTTTGATTTGTGGAAGGAGCAGGGATTAGCTGCCATTACTCCCCCACTGACTTCATCAGCTCCTGACAGAAGGTGTAGATTAGTGTGTGACCATCTGCTCAGAATTTAGGGCAAACAATTCTACTGCTTTCTGTTGCAGAATCCGGGAAGCAACAGGGAAGATTTAGTCATTATATTGGTTTGCACTCAAGCGGCATCATCACTCATAAAAAAAAAGCTAAATAGTATCCTAATTCAAGCGGCAACAAGCTTATGAGGTTAAGCTTCATTTCGCTGTTACTCATTTCCTCAAACTGCCTGAGCAAACAAGCACTTGAAATAGCACAAGCTGTAAGAATTTGAGTGAAATTGGTAATGGATATGGTGGTATTGAAATGTGTCTCCTCCTTATGCAAGCAGCAATATTGGCACCAAACACTCCAATATAGTCCACACACAGTCTTTCCCTCTGCTTATCTTATATATATATTGAGAGCTGAGCCAATTCAGGAAACCTTGTAGATCTGCAAACTGCTCAGCATCAGCATCTGATTTCTAAGGCTTGGAAGTATCAATTCTGTATCCCTCACTTGGATTCAAGAATAGTCAAACAAGCATCACCATGCACCTGCTGCACCAATTCCACAAGAATGTGGCAATAAAGATCTCATCTGCAATTGTCTGAGTTTTGCTCTTCAAGGTAGAAATCCTGCTGAAAAGAATCAGCAAAGTTGTCAATCTTGTATGGGGTTCTCATCTTGATGATAAGTGTGCAGAAAACTGAATGAAGTACAACTCAGCAGATGACATCTCTTGATCTTGCAAAATATCAAGAGCAGGAAGCTACAAGAAGAGTTTTACAAGAAGAGCTTTCTGCAGGAGAAGGACACCATGAAAGTGATTTTAGAGAGAGGATGATGGCCTATGATCCTGCCACAGTACTGTTTCTTCTCTGCTCCCAACCAGATATAGCAATTTGTCTTTGGAAACAAAGCCAAGGATAAGAGATTCCATCCCTGGAGCTCTCTCAGAGAACATGACCAAGTTTTTTTTGCAGCAATGCTTTCAAAAGACAACGCTCCCAAATCTTGCTTGCTTGTTTTTCTGCAACAGAAGAATCCTGCACCACTAACCGGCAAATATTGCAGGAAAATACAGCAAACAAACCTAATGCAGAGTTTCAGACGTTCACATCATCATCCTTGATCCATGAGGAAGCTGGAAGAGAGAACTTCTGTGTGCAACAACCTCTTGCTGAAAGATAAGGATTGAACAGATCATCACATACGGAAGATTCACACGCCCATCAAATGCACACACATTACATCTTCACAATCTGCACAAGTTGCGAGAGAACTCTTCTCAAGAAAAATGCGAGAACTGGATGCAGCAACTTGAGCTGCTTGCTTGCACAGCATCCACAGCATCAAAGCTTGAATGGGTGAAGGAGAAAGAGGAGCGCTACTTTCGCTGCAAAACATGGTTAGGACTAAGTACCTACGTGCGAAGAAGGAATGTGAAAAGGTCGTAGGGGAAGAAAGAAGAAGACGTACGTGATCTGTCGAAGTTTTCGGAATCAGCTTTGGGTTTGAGTCGCGAGGGATTCATCTTTTGCGTCGCAGCAAACTCACTACTGTTTCGCTATTGTTGGCCATGGCAGTGTTGTTACAGCAGTTTGCTGGTGGTGGTTCCTGCGCGCCGCCATCGTTTTCTCTTTGTTGTTCCTCCTCCTCCTCCGTGGTTCCTGCACCGCTCCTACATCTCCGACCCATCTCCTCCTCTTCCCATCTTTCTTCTGTCTCTTGTCGAGTCTCCAGTAGTGGGTCTGCTTCCTTGGGAAGAAGAATTGGCGGGTTTTGGCAACGACCCATTCCTTGTTTCCGGAGATTTAGGTGCACGAAAGCTTTGGGTTCCAAGGTGGGTGTTGGTGGTTGTCGAGCGGCAGGATTAGGGATTGGTGCAGGAGGAGGAGGGGAAGGGGCTGCTGTTGCTGCTGGTGAAGGGTATGATGGTAGAGGTGGAGATCTGAGGGAAGTTTTCGAGAATCTGAAAGTGAAGCTGAAGGAGATTAGTGCGCTTCAAGGTGTGCAGAGTCTGCTCACATGGGACCAGCAAGTGTATATGCCAGTGAATGGAGTGACGGCCAGAGGAGAGCAGCAGGCGGTGATTGCGCGGGTGGTACATGCGCATCAGACGGATGAGGAGCTGGGAGCATACCTGCGACCGCTGATGGCGGAATTTGAGCAGCTGAGGGAATTGGGATTCTCGCAGCTGGAGATTGCGTCCGTGCGAGAAGCAGCTAGGGATTACAACAGGACGCGGAAGAAACCAGTAGAGCTGGCTGCACGAGCAGCAAAGCTAGAAGCCACTGGAGTGAATACCTGGCAGAAAGCAAGGAAAGAAAAGGATTTCAGTCTCTTTGCTCCTGTGCTTCAGGAATGGATTGACATCATCAAACAAGAAGCAGCAGCAGTGGAACCCATAAGTGATGTCTATGATTTCTGTCTGGACAAATTTGAGAGAGGAGCTTCAACCAAGCGATTGGATCCCTTCTTTGCTTCCATCAAAACCCCACTCATCAGCCTGGTAAGACAGATTCACAAGACAAGACAAGGACCCAATCGCCAATTCCTACAATCCAAGGACCTCTTCAGTGGCACCTTCTCTTTAGAAACACAGAAGCGACTGGCCAGAAGATTCTCAGAGGAGCTTGGATTTGAGTTCAACAGTGGCAGATTTGATGAGTCTGTACACCCCATGACTATCAACATCATGTCTCCTTCTGATGTCAGAATCACTTCCAGATTCAGTGAGACAGAGCTCTCTTCTGGCATCCTCGCCACACTACATGAAACAGGACATGGATTGTATGAGCAAGGACGCAATGCACAAGCTTGCAAGGAAGGATTACCAGTTTCAAGGCCACCAGGAATGGGTATGCATGAAAGCCAGTCACTCTTGTGGGAGAAACAAGTAGGGATGAGTGCAGAGTACTGGGAGCATTATTGGCCAATCATACTCAGGAGTTTCTCGTCCTTGCCACACAGTGAGTTCACAGAATTCCACAAAGTCATCAATGAAATCAAGCCTTCTTTCATCAGAGTTTCAGCAGATGAAGTCTCTTACCCCCTACACATTCTTCTGCGATATGAAATTGAGAAAGGATTGCTCCATGGATCGCTCCAAGTCACAGATGTACCTGCAGTTTGGAACCAGAAGATGGAAGAGTACCTGGGAATTGTACCTCAAAATGACGCCGAAGGATGCTTGCAAGACATTCACTGGGGGATTGGACTGTTCGGCTACTTCCCGACTTACACATTGGGAGCTGTTTATGCAGCCATGCTCTTCCAGGCAGCTGAGAAGGAGATTCCTGAGCTTCGCAAATGTATCAAGGAAGGCAAATTCAAACCACTGCGAGAATGGTTGCGTGAGAAGATTCATACTGTTGGTTCATTGTATGAGACTGCAGATGAGCTTGTCGAGAAAGTCACAGGCAGCAAGCTCGATGCTTCATGCTTCCTCAACTATCTGTCAAATAAGTATGGAGCTCTGTACAATCTGTCAAGTGCAGAAGTGGACGCTGTCGCCATTGGAAGTTGAAGCTGTTGGCATTTCTTAGAAACATAGGTACAAGAATTTCTTGATCCAATCTCAATAATTTTGAGCTTTTCTGAATGTCAATCTCTCTCAAGCAAAGCTTGAGATTTTCTCAATCCAACAACAATGTGCAACCAACAATGATGCACTTGTTCAATATCTGCAAATTGTGAAAGCTCTCTGTTGAATTTGTGCAAATGCAACAAGTAAAAAGCTCTCATTCTGTTCCCAATCTGGAATTCATTTGATAACATTTTTACACCCTGAGCTTATTACAGCCTGGATTGGAATCCAATCCCTCTTGTAGAAGACTGGAGAGAGCCAAAGGAAAAAGTATGCTGAGGTGAGGAGGGCAAAGGAAAAAAGACATTGACCTGTGGAAAGAAGACAGGTCAAGATAGATGTAATTCCACAAAGGAGATTGTTTTCCTCTCCAAATCTCATATCACCAAATTGGTGGAGGTTCAATAACTGCTCCCAAAATGCAAGACAGCAATCACCAGGAATTTCACATCAGAACTTTGTCAGCTGTGTCATATCCCTCATCTCTCTCCTCATGAATTAACCACAATGCCTGCCTGAGTCTAAACTTTTTTCATAGTTGGGCATCCATTCAGAGCAAAATACAAAAAGAACTAAACTACTGCATTGCTTCTAGGCAGTGTCATGCCATCAATGGTCCGCCACCATTGAGTAAAGATTTTGTTTCGTTGCTAAAGCACTCTTGAAGAACTACACTGGGACTCTTGAAGACCTTCCCCAAGCATGGTAGATCTGGACTTACAATGCTGACAAACCATGTAAGGGGGGAGAAGTTATCTGCTTTCTGATTTGCTCAGAGACACATCTACTTCTTTGCATATGAAACCAGCATGGTATGGCTAGGTGTGATCTTGAAGTTTTGGAGAGCTGAAAGGGCAACTGTTGCTTGCATTTCATCTCCAAACTCCACGAATGCAATCCCGGGTTTTGCCTCAATCATGCGGACCTCCTTGAAGCCTGGGAATTGCTGGAACAACATCTGGATTTCCAAGCTCGTAGCTTCACGTGGCAAGTTTTGCACAAACAGCAGGCTGTTGGGTGGGGCTGGCACCTCTGGTACCATAGGCCTAGGTACCTGGTACTGTTGCTGAGCCTGTATGGTCATTACACCCTTTAAGTTCATCATCCATGTTCTACATTTCTTGACATAACATGTGTAGATCATAGAAGATATGGGAGTGCTCTGTGTCAAACCTTGCAGAAGCCAAAATCATCAGTCCACACATGGGTAGAACAAATGATGAATCTTTGATGATACTTGCAGTCAACAGTTCTGGCTGCAATACTACAACTTACATCCCAGCTATGTTGCCATGTAATATCTTCATAACTATTGACAACTCTTCATATGTACATTTTGAGTCAAGCCCAATAGAAAAAAGCATGAGCTTACCTCACAACAAGGTTAGAGATTTCTCAGACCAAGTGTCAGGAGACCATTAGAACAGACTGTGGAAGGAAGAGACAAGAAAAAATACGAAAAGAGAACTGAAAAGTAATGTGAAGAATAGTCTCTCACATGACCATCTACAGCAACATGTATGGTACTGACTAAATACCATAACATGCCCTACTGACTTTGTCAGTCCTTCATTATTCAGAACAGGAAAGCAGTCAAAAATCACTCACCACACCAAACCTGTGTCACAAGTGCAGAATGATCAGAAGACTCAGCCATAATGCCAGCTAGGATAATTGAAACACAAATAGAGAAACCAAGAAGTAACGGGAACACTACAGGGAAGAAAAGAAGCTAGGTGATGGAGACAAGAGAGTAAACACTGAAAGATTTGTGAAATGTATGAATTTGAGAGCAAAGCAACCTACCCACCTGGAATAAAGTCTGACAGATTATCTGAAGATTTGAAATGCTAAAACTCACAAGATAAATCTTTCTTTGTTAAGTAATCCTCTGGTTTGGTTTATGGGTGAGCTCTGGTTTTTGGAATAATAATTAAAGTCACCATTTGAGCTCCTTGGAGCCAAAAGCCTAAAGACCCTACAAAACTTTCTGCATAAAACTATAAATTTGACATAGTCTGAAATACTGGACTCAACATTAGGCACATGGATCATGTTGACATCTCCAGTCTCTGGCTGAGAGTGTTCATAAACATTAGTAATGCAGTGACATGGAAGAGACAAAAGTAAGAACTATCTCTGTGGAAAGGAAGCTATTCACAACCTGGTTTTAGGTTGCATATGTGCATGTTGAAGAAAGGAGAAGCCTGGAACTAAACGTTAGGGTCAATTAGGTGGTACCATTATCAGTGGCTGCAACTAAGTATGATAGCAGGTGGTCCCAAAGCACTTTGTCACTCACTGCTGACAGAACATCCAGTTGGATGAAGAATACAAGCACAAAGCACAAAGAAAACATCCATCCCAAAGGAACCAAGGAGTAGTACTCACAGGAGGAGGTACACCATATGGTGGTGGATAGGCTGTGGCCATAGGTGCTGCAGCCAGATCTGCTTGTTGCTCCCTCCGCTTCCTCTCAGCTGGAAAAAACACACATTCCATTGCCACCAGCCTTCAAATGTGTCAACAAATATCATACAGCACAAAGCTCTGAAGCCAGAAAGACAAGAATAAAAGTGAGGCTGATAATGCAGCTTGGAACAAAGAGGAGGGCAACATTTGTAAGTTTTGTGGGTCTATGAAGTTTCTTACCCTTCTCCTCTTGCTTTTTCCTCTTCTCTTTAGGAACATAAGTCCCATCTGCCTTGGTTATTGCATCTGATATTGTCTTGGCATATTGAATTCTCTGCAATAAATCTCAAACAATTTACAGTGTCAATTTTACATCTGATTAAACCCCAGTGTCCAATAGAGACATCTTATTCAAGAAATAACTGGTTAAACAGGAACTGCAGAGAGAAAAACACAGCATCAAGAACACAGAGTGGATTCAAAGAAAAATGGGACAAAAGCACTAACCATAGGCTTGTCATAAAAAGGAAAACCCTGCATCTGACGAAGCGCATTTGTTGCTGCAGTGACATCATCAAACACCACCCAAGCCTGCCCCCGAAGCTTCAATGTCTTGCAGGCAACAATATCCAAAATTTTCCCAAACTGAGAAAACACTGCATAGAGTGATTTCTTGAGCTCTGCTGACAACAAAGCAAAATCCCATTAATATAGTATCAGCAACAAAGGATGTCTACTATGGTCTTCATGGCATTTGTATTTCCAAGGTCAAAGTGAAACCCAATATCTATGAGATTGCAGAGAAAACTCAACAATAACACTGTGAAGGTCGCCTGTCACATCAGTTCTGGCAAAACCAAATGAACATGATAAAAATGAGTCTGGTCGTAACATTGTGAGCATCACTCACAATGTATATCAGACCATCACCTTCATCATGAATCAGACTGCCTTGCTGCCATTACTCCCCACTGGCTTCATCAGCACCTGACACTCAGTGTAGATAAGGAGAACAATCTGCCTAAAATTTTCAGCAAACAAGTATACAAAAATCTGTGTCCAGAGTTTCTGTTGCATCTGCAGAAGCAACAGAAAAGCTCCGTAATGATGTGATATCCCCATTCAAGCTCCCAAAAGTGTCTGGGGGTAAGATTCATTTCATTCTAGCTCATCCCTGCAAAACTAACATTTAAGCCAAAGCCATAGAGAGGTCTATGTACAGGGAAGTGGTTCACACCTCCTGCATGATTGATATACCCTTAAAAAAAAAAGCTTGCAAAACAAAGAAGAAGAGTAGAATGTGTAAATTCCTGTCAAGTAGTTCCCAAAACAAAATCAATTGATCAAAATCATCTGAACTAGAATAAACTTTGTAGATTTACAAAGCACACATCAAACTTGCTTTTTGATAACTTAAAACTACAACAGAAAGTGTTACTAGGGAATTTTAAGTGTGCCAGAAGGCAGCTCCAATGTGCAGGTAGTGGAGCTTTGAGCTGATTTCAGATAAACCCTAAAACCCTCCAGTTTTCTGACCATGCTTGCAAAGTCTTTTACCAGGTTCCTTATGCCTATTTCCCTGAACAGAAGATTGAAAATGCAGATCAAGTCAGCCCCCTGACCACCATGCATCATAATCATTTAAGCCAATCTTAGTTCCATGCATGTCTAAGCTGCTGGTACAACAGGACAGCCAACATTTGCAGCATTCCTGCTGCAATTTCATCCCACATAAAACTCTCCTTCTGCCCCTGGTTCCCAGACGATAAAGGACTAAACATCTTGTAGAAAACAACAGACTCCTTAAAGAATCAAAGTCCTCTCGCACATTGCAAGCATGATGTTAGTGACAATACACAAACATCAAAACTAGGTGCCGTAATTTCTATACCCTGATGATGAAATTAGAAGAGAACTGCAGCAATTTTGGAACTGCAGTCCACAGCCTAAACCTAGGAATAATAAGGGCAAACAATCAGGCAATGCAGTCCACATCCTAAGCCTAGGAATAATAAGGGCAAACAATCAGGCAATGCAGTCCACATCCTAAGCCTAGGAATAATAAGGGCAAACAATCAGGCAATGCAGTCCACATCCTAAGCCTAGGAATAATAAGGGCAAAAAATCAGGCAATGCAGTCCACATCCTAAACCTAGTAATAAGGGCAAACGATCAGGCAATGCACACATGCAGAAGAAGAAGAAGAAGAAGAAGAAGAAGAAGAAAAAGAACAGATACAGTGAAAGGTCCAGGCCAAGCAGCAATCCGAGAAAACAAGATGCACAAGCAGAAATTCACACGGAGAACAACTAGGTCAGACAGGAAGGTTGATGGCGAAAGGAAGCGGAAAGAAGAAGAAGAAGAAGAAAGTGTGGAGGGATGAGGAGAGCACCTTCTTTCTTGACTTTTTCATTGAGATTGTTGATGTAGATGGTCTGGTTCGGTGGCGTATCTGCTTGCATCATCTTTGCATCTACTGAGCGCTCCTTTCCAGCTTCTTGAAGAGAAAATTTGGGAGAGGAGGAAAGGATCGCGCGCGCGAGGCCCCTCGCCGTTGGCTTTCCTCTTCTTCTTCGGAAGGCTGCCGGAGGAGCTCTGCGTTGCTCGGAACATCCGGGGGCACTGGGGACCGAAACCACTCCCGTTTCACACTACGGATCCCTCGACGACGCTGCTTGCACAGCTGAAGGCTATGAAGCTGCTGACGTGGGACTTATCTTTACCCCATTCACACGAGTTCACTATGCTCACTTTCAAATATATATATATATATTTTTTTTTAATTTTTTAAAAAACAAATTTCCCCTTTTTTTTCCCCTTTTCTTTCTTTCATGCTTGAAATAATAAAGTAAATTGGGTTATTTTTTGGGTTGTCACAATGATTTTTAATTTTTTTATGAAAAAAAAAATTGTCATTTTTATGACCAAAACAATTTGGAAACTTTTGGATAAATGTGTTTTTTAATCTAGTGTAAATTTGCCTAATTTTTCCTTTTTTTTGGGCGGAAACATTTTCCAAGTTTTTAATATCAAAAAATTGAAAAAGAAAACCCTAGAATTTGTCAATGTGCCTTTTTCATTGGAACATGTAAAAGAAACATTAAATTTGGAAAATAGGGAATGAACTTAGTTCTTTGTAAATGATATTTTACTCATGATATTTTGGCTTGTTTGTTGAAACTTGAGATTAGTTACTATAGAGTTATAATATCTTGAAGGATTTTGGTTTCTTTTAAGGCATTTTTTTTTGAAGATTATATATTTTTGCATGGTGAAATATTTGAGTTTCCATAAGTCTTCTTCTTTCTAAAATCATGTCCTTTTTGAGATTTTCAATGGCATAATTCAATCCAAAAATTAAGAACAAATCGCCATCTTCATATACATGGTTTTAAATAGGTAGCCAAAAATATAAAAGGATGTTTTAATTTTTTATTACTTTTGTATTTATTTAGCATGTAGCCATTTTTGGCTAAATCTTGTTGTGATCATCACCACTTTGGCTACATCACAAAATTGAAATAAATAATAAATAATAATAATAATAATAATCACTGGTGTGTGCATGCATATACCTATGAGTCAAATCTTGAGAAGGTCTACCAACTAGGTCAATGCTTTGATCAAATCAAGTTAGTTCACCTAAGTGGAGAGTTCACAAGTTAGGTTACCAAGGTTGGATGCGGTTCATCCAAACACAACTGAATGATAATGGGTTTTGAGTGGATGGGTTTAATACTTACCCTTTTTTACCCCAAAAAGGGTATATGATACAAGGGTACCCAAAGCCTTATTTACCTAATGGAAACTTTTGAATATTATTATACCTTTGCTCAATGGGTAAATAAATTTGAATAATAAATAAATAAATAAAATAAAATTACTCAAAGATATATAAAAACAACATACCTGCACAACATTGAAACATACCTTATATTTTTACATTTTGATTTTACCCATTTATTTTGATAATAACTATATAATATGTGGAATTTTTTTAAATGTTTGGGATGACCTTAGAATAAAATTATGCCAAACATATATATTTAAATTTTTTTAGTTTTAACAAATTTAATGTAAAGACAATTGCACCCTTCAAAAATTTAGACCTCGACCTAAAACCTAGGAAAGGTATAGCCTTATTATTTAACTTCCTAAAATTAAAGTAAAGCAAAAGTAAATTTGATTTTTAATATTAGGATCTATTATATGTTATATATGACATATCCTTGTTTAATTTTACCCTCAAGGTATATAATTGAAAACATGTACCCTCCCAATATTGAAATGAACCTACCAATTGTTGGGCAAGTATCAAAAATGAAATGAGAACCAAGCAAGAATTGAAATCAATTTTTACCCAAAAAACATGTCAAATATCATCTACAATGATATTTGAGTTGATATTCAATTCACAAGGTTTCACTTGTGTGAGAATGGACCTTTGAGACCTTGCCCTTTTATTTAAATTTCAAAAGAAGGATATTACAACAAGGCATTTAAAACAAATACAATTTTCAATTCTTAGTCGAAGTATCTTGGAAAGTGAAAAGTAGTGGAAAAAAAAATAACAAGTTATAATGTAAGAATTTTTTCTTATTTATAGTGGAACAGTTTTATTTTTGGTTTGTTTAACTCGTCTTGTGTTGTTGTTCAACTCTTATTGTTATATTGTTATTCAAATTTTTTTTTCGGGTTTTTATTTAATGTTGTTGCTTGTTTCCCTTGTGTTGTTGCTAGTTTTTTTTCTTGTGTTGTTGTTTAGTTGTTGGTTAGCGTTTCTTTTTGTTATCGGTTGATTATTATTGTTGTGTTGTTGTTCAATTTCTCTTGTTGTTGGTTTTTTTTTTTTTTTTTTTTTTTTTTTCTTTTTTTTTTTCTCTTTTTTTTTTTTTTGTTTTTTTCTTTTTTTTTTTTTTTTTTTCTTTTTTTTTTCTTAGCTTCT
>Ga0209611_10007727_pt1 | contig 17132 bp, 11 predicted proteins | sample S1TSphgellanicum_3_FD_187693 | JGI IMG/M metagenome (GOLD analysis project Ga0209611, IMG submission 187693) | Host-associated microbial communities from peat moss isolated from Minnesota, USA - S1T2_Fc - Sphagnum magellanicum MG (SPAdes) (version 2) | ecosystem: Host-associated > Plants > Peat...
TAAAGGACAACCAAACACAATAGCTTCAAGATAATAAGGTACCATAAAGGTCTAGAGGGTAGCTACTTCCCAGTCCCTTTTATCTTGCTTGCTTGCTTTTTATATTTCCTTCTTCTCACACTATCATAATGGCTTAAAGTTAAGACGATAGGTTTGTCCTTAAATGACAAACCCTACCCTCTTCCTTTTTTCTTTGCATAATGTTTTTACTATTATTTGAATAATTTCAATAAAATTAATAAATGATAATAGTTTTTATTGGAAATTAGAAGAAGTTGAACTTATTTCCTCCCAATGCCTTCCTGAAAATGGTAATGTTTGAGACTGCATTTTCACCCTTTTACAAGATATTGCTAATATAAATGGATAACCAAAAGTAGTTATAATTGATTACATAATAATATAAAAAATAGTTTTGAAAAACAATGTAACTTTTGATCTTTTACCATTTTTGAAATTGTTATCATGGAATTATCATTTTTGATGTGTGTGTGAAAAAAAGATGTGTACATCAATTATGGTCATTATAGAAAACAATAGGCAAGGTGTAAAGGATGTTTTATTAATCAAACCCATGTCAAAATGGTGATGGTAATCCAAATGGTAAAAATAGTTCTAGAATATAAAATTAGATGAAATATTCAAGATGATCTTGATTAGATTACATATAAATAGTTGAAATAAAAATATATTTTAACTATTAAAGAAATCATCCTTATAATGAAAATGTTGCCCTAGTTATTTTGGCTTGTGTTGTTTGGGATAATGGAATATGCAATAACCTAGTGGTGATAAATTGTTCAAAAAACTTATAATTCTTATCACTTACATTTGGCAACCATATTGGGGATGATTTTCTTCCTTTGATCAATTTCATGGGAAAGGATGAAGCATTATTACAAATCATGGTTTTTTAAGAGGTTTTTTGTTATTTTTAATTATGGACATGTACATTTTAACTAAAGGCTATGGGTTTGAATGACACATGTATTTTTTGACTAATCAACTTGACTATAATGGTTTATTTGATTAGATAAATATAGTCAAGTTGTACAATTTTAATCAAAATGGGCAATGATTTTTAATCAAGTTGAACATTTAATCAATATGGCCATTGATCTTTAGTGAAATGTGACATGGTCTACTAGCCTTATGTATCTACCTCTTACCTATTCACCCACTTATTTACCTACCTATTACCCACCCACCCACCTACTTACTACTTACCTACCTATGTAACTACTTATATTTCCTCACTTACCTACTTACTTACCCATCTACCTACCTAAATCTAGCCATGAAGTGTAACCATTAGGTGTAACCACTAAGTTTAACCATTATGTTTAGCCAATAGGTTTACCCAAAATTTAACCAAATTTTAATCATTAGGTTTAACTTAAATTTAGCCACTATGTTTAACCACTAGATTTGGCTTTAGGTTTAGCCTAAGTTCAATCATTAGATTTGGTCATTAAGTGTAACTTAAGTTTCGCCATTAGGTATAACCTAGGTTTCGCCACTATATTTAACCATTAAATTTACCCATTAGGTTTAACTTAGGTTTAATCATTATGTTTCACCAGTATGTTTAGCCAGATGTTAATCATTATGTTTAACCACTAGATTTAGCTGTTGGGTTTAACCTATGTTTAACCATTAGGTTTAGCTTAATTTTGGCCATATTGTTTTAGCCATTAGATTTAAATATTAGGTTTAATAATTATCTTCAACGAATGTTTAAATATCATTATATTTAACCACTAGGTTTAACCAAAGTTTAATAATGAAAATTTGCCATTAGATTTATCAACTAAGTTTAATGATTATGTTTAGCCATTAAATTTAGCCACTAAATTTAACCAATATGTTCAACCATTAGATTTAATCATTAAATTTAACTAATATTTGGCCATTATGTTTAACCACTACATTGAATCACTAAGTTTAGCCACTAAATTTTGTCACTAGGTTTAACCATTATATTTAGCCTAATTTTAACCATTAATTGTCATTTAGGTTTAGCCATTATGTTAAGTGATGTGAAATAAACATGTGGAATTAAAAACTTGGCAAAAATTGAACACCTTTAGCGGTGTAGTTCTTGGTAAGGATTTGGGTTGTCATTGTGAAGGTTTAGGGTTTAATTCCTTTACTTGTAACTTATATGGATACTTAAAGGGTTAAGGTAGGTAAGTTAAATTAAGGTAGCTTGGCGAGGTTAGGTTAAGTTCTATAAGTTAGGCTAACAACTACTTATCTAAATGTTTTTCTTTGACCTACTTAGACCTATTTACTATCTACCTACCTATTTCCCTATTTATTTTTAAAAATAATATTCCAAAAAATGATTTTAATATAGGTATAAATTTGGCCCAATCAAATGGTCCATTGTCTATTAGTCAAATAGTCAATCATTATGTTAATCATGTTGTTAGTCAAAATGATAGGTTCCAAATTAACTACCTAATCACATTAGTAGGTCTAAATCAACGTGTCCAAATTGATAAGGTGGTTTTTTTTTACACATGTCATTTGGGTATTTTTATTTAAAAACCCAATTAAAAAAACCATGAATTATAGTAGTGAAGTAAATGTGTCAAATTTTGGGTTTTTGTTGTGTAATTAATTTTAATAAATGGGAAAAGCAAACAAAATGATAATGTTATATATATTGGGGCTATTCATGCTCAAAAACCATGAATTAATCTTGTAAATTATTTCCATAATTATTCTTTCATTAAAAACATTCAATTGCAAAATGGTTTAGCCAAAGGAATATTAAAATGTCCAAGTTGAAACAATTGTTGCAAGCATGTATTTTTTTTGTTGGGATCAATTTACCATCTCACTTTATGAAACTACTAAGAAAACATTGTGGGTATCGTTGGACATTTAAAGGTTATTTATTGACACCAAGAAATGAACTTAAATATGATGATTGGAATTGTTTTACATTGATTGATTTAAGGCAATTATCATAAACATTCAACAAAGTATTTTAAGAAACTTCATGGTAATACAATGGTATGGACTTTGAAAATCCATATTTTGATCATCGATGTACTACAACTAACAAATGTTAGGAAATTGCTTATAATATTTGTGTGTTTGTTGACTCTCACTAGAATTGATATAATATTGCAACTTATCATTTCATCCACATGACTAATTGAATTGAGTGTGAGAAAATTGATATGAATGTACTTCTCAAATGGTAGATGCCAAATGATCCTTTTCAAGTAGAATGTAATTATAATGAAAAGATATATTTTTCTTGTAATTTTGGGATGAAATATACTAACCAATCAAAACATTTTGAAAAGAATTTTGCATCAATCAAATTATGATGGACGAATTGAAATACATCCATATTCTATTCAAAGATAGGTGGAATTATATTAGTATGATTTAAGATTTTTTTGGTTAAACCTATAATTAATTTATAAACACCAATCAAAGGGAATTGGAAAGAAGGGTTTTGAATGGGAGTGTATAGGTAAGAAGAAATCAGTTCAATAATAAAACCAATATTAAATTCACAAGGAGCATATCAATTATTAACTTTGCAAATTTGTTCATGTATGATGAATAATATGTGGCATAGATAATCCATCACCACAACGTTTAATGGTAATTTGAGTGTAAAAAACTTAAAAGAAATTATAATAGTACAACAAGTTGATGAATTGTTAAAACAAGATTGTTGATGTGGTTGGACATTGGTTGATTTTATACAAATTCCAAGAAATAAGCTGAAAAAAAAAGTTGAATTGCTTTGTAGATTAATTCATGAGCTACTAGAACTTAAGCAAGATTAAATTCTTGTCAAATTGCATGGTGAACCCAAGGTATTCATCTTATAAATGGGCATTGTAACAATTTATATTCAAGAACTAACAAAGCATAGAAGAGGGTTACTAGTTCTTACATATGCCTATTGACACTTATTAAGATTATCAATATCTATCTATGAAGGAAGGTAGTTTGTTTTGTTTTGTTTTGTAGTTATGAGAGATCCACCAAATTGGGATGTTTCATGTTGTGTTCTTGGTGTCTTTGGAAAGATCTCAATGAGGAGGGGTGCATGGGCTTGGTTCCATGACGTTTGGACTTGCAATGCAAAAGTTCTTGAATATTGAATGATTTCTTCATTGAAAATTAAATTAAATTGTAGCTGAAAATTTTGGAGGAATTGGAATGTGCCTTTGGTTTTTTGGAAAAATCTTAATGAGAAAGATTTAATGGAATTTATTTGTTAAGACTTGGATTTAGAATGTGAAAGATATTGATTTTTAAGCGATTTTTGCTGCTGAAAATTCAAATAAATTCCCAAAAAGCAGGTTTTGGAAGGAAAAATCAGTTGAGGACGTCGTAACACTTGGGTCAACAACTCAAGCCACACTAATTATCATTATGCCAAATCCTTGTGTTACTTAGGATGGATAATGACTTCCTAGATTAAGCATTAATATATTTCTATTGAAGTGGATGCCTTATGATTTGGTATGTTATTGGGATGAACATGTAAACTTTAGTATGAATATAATACTCATATATTTAAAATATATTATCCACCTATTGAATACTTATAAAATGAACTACAACAATTAACCTTAAACACATAAAAAAAGAATGGAAGAGAAAACAAAGGTGCAAGTAAATGAAGTTGATTTGGGATTTTTGTTTATTTGATTTACTTTATATTGTATATCCTTGTGAATTTATTCATCAATTAAGAGTGTAAAAATTGGAAAAGTATAGTGAAAATATCAACAAAATGTTTGTGTTAAGGGCTGAACATGTGATAATTCATTCAAATATCTTTAGATAATATGAACAAGTAGTAAATAAATTTATAATTTTGTTCATTGATTATCATGATGATGTGTACCTAGGGTGATATGAACGTTGGTAGAATATACGGTAAGAAGAGAAAATGAGTAGTTGAAAGAAACCATAATTCTTAAAAAAGCTAAAAAAAGACTAAGGCAAAACAATTAATATGGATGAATTTCTATTGAATATTTACATACACTAAGAAATTCCTTACAGAAGGATAATTAGAATCAATTTGTTACAAAATCCAAAGAATTACCAATGAGTATACAAGAATTAATTTTGAAAATAATATATAGGGGCACCCAAGTATGGTGTATACAACATAGAACTCTAATGATTGATACAATCAAACTTACTAGGTATAGGCAATGGCTACTAATAATTGTGTGTGTATTCATTCCATTGTTGATTAAAAAGGTGTTTGCCATAGTGTCACCATATGTTAATTCTTACCAATAAACAAGAGTTTTATAAACAAGATATTAATGCTTTGATTGAAAAATGGATTCCATGTGACTTGTTGTGGGCACCCATGATAGCCACTAATAATGGTAGTGTAATGAACATAAAAGATAATAACAAATATCATCCTTTTATTTGTTTATCACAAGAAAGGTTGTTGTTATTAGCCCTACCAAATCCATATTCAATTAAAATTTAAAAAATGGCAATTGAATATGAAGATTAATAGGGATATTTAAGAAAGTCCTATCAAAAGCCTATGTCAGATACAAATAAAGCTTGAAAGGGAGCTAATATTCATAAAGATCTGAAAAATCAAATGGAAAATGATATTAGACATAAAATTATTTGTCAAGAATCCAAAATACTATCATAATTGGACAGGATTGGGCTTAGTGAATAAGGAATTTAAATATGGTCATCTTGAACCACTACTAGAAAAAACAACAATATTGATAGCATAAGTGATAGTCAAAGAAACAAAACAACTAGAATCTTTGAATGAAGAAAAGGAAATATCAATAGTTTCTATACAATTCAATGAACGAAATAAAATATGACCATCTTTGAGTGGCTAATAACCAATAATATTATTGGAAGAAGAAGATGATCCAAGGTGGGAACCTTCTTAGAGTGTACATTTTGACCAAAGACCAACATTAGGCAAATTTGAGAAATCAACTACAATCGTTCCAACACAAACCTAAGTATTTGACACAAAAGTGGTAAATTGGATTAGGTGTGTAAATACCAATGCATTTAATCAAGTTCATTCCACTTAGAATCTTGTGAATGAAAAAATGGGAAAACCTAATCTTTGACCAATTATTAATTTGCCACCACAATTTACTACTATAATTCAATCACAACCAAATATTATTCCACCTACAACTTTAATAGTACCTCTAGTAATGATGTCACCAACTATAAATGTTTTGAGAATTCAATGTGATGGTCCAACTTCACATGGTCCAAATTCAACGTGAAAGTGATGATCCAACTTCACACTTTGTTAGTTGACAAAAGTTTGTGTAACTAATGGAGAGAATATTGATGTTCATAAATATGGCATTTTCTTAACTCATTGAATAGAAGGGTAGCAAAATGGTTTGCAAGGTATGAGAAGGAAAGTCCAATTACAACATGGATAGAGGTCCAACAAACATTTATAACCAAATTCAATGTTGTGTGAAGTGAAGGATAGTTAATTGTTTCTTTGAAAGATATAAAACAAATGAATTACAAGTACCTACATGGAAGATTATCATGATAGATTCCTACACTTATGTGTTGTGATGCCATATTGATTAGATGATGTTTACTTAAATTAAACATTTCATGGCAAATTACGCACTAAATTAAAACTGATAATTTCAGGATTATTAAGAAAAATTATAATTGGAGTTGCTAATTCAGCAAAATTGATCAAAAAATAATTACATCTCACAAGAAAGGTTTCAACCAAGAATAATGATGAATTAAACAATGAATATTTCAAAGAAGAATAAAATGAAAATAAATATAATTTTTTGAATAAAGGCAAAAGGTGCATTTTGACACACATCGAAAATATCTATATGGCCAAATTTGTTATAATGAAAGTAATTATTATACCAAATAATGAAAAGTGTTGCAAAAAAATTATATTTTATGCAAGAGTGGTGAACACAATACTAAACAATGCCCGTAGAGGATGTCGAGAAGATGATGTCCTTGCAAGGAAATTCCAGTAAATGTAGCATAAATAGAAACACCTACAATTTTAGAAAATAAACAAGAGGCTTATTAAAGGCCAAATAACCAGAACATGTTTGATAATAAAGATCATTTGCTCAATAAAATAAACAAGGATGGTAGAATAATTATAATTACCAACAAGTTCAAGGAGGTTGGTACAATCAAAATATTTATAATTGTGATGGTTATAATCATGATAATTATTAGTGAAATAATTATAATCAAGATAGGTACAACTAGGACAATTACTTAAGGAGGTCACTATTTGTATATATTTAAAAACACTTGAGATTAAAAGGTAATTTTTAGATTACTATGAAATAATGGCATAGTTTAAATATATATTTAAATATACTAGATATATTTTTGAATATATTAAATATATTCTAAATGTATTTTCATAATGTTTACATGAAACCTATTTGCATTTTTTTTCTTTTTTCTTTTTTCAATAAAGTGCATCTTATTTTTTGCATATCATTTGGAATAAAATGGAAGTGACCTCTTTAGGGACAATTACAATTGCAACAAATAATTTTGGCAAGGTAATGACGCAAGTAAATGATTAAGATTGAAACATAGTCACAAAAAATTCTAGTCATAAAACCATTTTTTGTAATAGTGGACATGAAATTTTTTCCTATAGAAAAAAGGGAAATGTTTGTAAATATTTGTTTAGCATGGAAGCAAATCTTGAAGAATGAAGCCAAGAATTCAAAGCCCATGGCAGGAATGAACATGGTTATGATTGAATGGAATTAACCTATCATTGAGGTTTATGTAACTACAAGGAGTCAAAACGTTGTTTGTTTAAATTAGGGGATTGGAAAATGTTAACCCCACAATAGGATGATCGATGAAATGGGAGAAGGAAAACCAATCCATCCAAATATAATGGATGCATTGTAAAATATACAAGTTAATGATGACTTACCAATGAAAGTATGTAAGTCAATGAAATTGAAGAAGAGTGATTGGAAACAAGAAGAAATCCCAACCAAACAGGACTAACAATATTAATCCAACCAAATGTGATTAGCCAACCAATAAGGCTAATCAAAAAAGAAACTACCAAGGCAAATAGAACAATGATAAGGAATACATAAGCAAGTTTGAACTTCGAAAATATGGGGAAACAAATTATATATGGACATGAAATTGGAAGTTAAACTAAGACATTTGATAGATATATGTCCTTAATTAAGATGACTTATGTTCAAGGTTTATCAAAACAAAGAAAATGATTTTGTCACCGATGCTTATAGAGTATGTACTATTAGAAGTGAAAGTTTTGATGAAATTATGCCAATTGTTCAAGTGCATGTGGGAAAACATGAACTCCAAGATGCATTATTTGATAGATGATTTAATGTGAATATCATATCGGATGTGCTAACAAGAAAGTTAGGATCAAGGAAACTTCAATTAACTCCTTTTAATGTACAAATGGCTAACCAAAGGAAGTATCCGATTGGGTTAATCCACAACTTGAAAATTGAACTAGGAAAATGTACTTATAGAATAATTGTGACAATATTACAAATGGAAGACTTGTTTAATGAGCTTATTCCATGCTATTGGGAAGACCTTTGCTAAAACAAGCCACAACTTATCATGATTGTGAATAACAATGCTCTAACCATTACTACAAAATATAAGACTAGTACACAAGTATGTTGAAAAAAACTTCTATTTCCCCTTCCAAGAGACCATGCAATTTGGATGATAATGATTGGGAAGATGGCCTCATTGATAATGATGAAGAACACCTTTACAAAGTTGTTATAGAGTTGTGGCAAGTTGGTGAATTAAGTCCCAATGAGTTGAATTTTTTACCATACGTCTTATATGGAAAGATGCAACCATATGAAATGCTTAACTATCTAATATGGTCTTATCATCATGAATAGGGAGAAATTTTGATGATATTAGATGAAGCTACAAATGTCACCACAAAAATAAGTAAATTATAGCATGGACTTTAACAATTCATGAACAATTGACCAAAGTTAATTTAAGGAGTAAAAAAGACCCTAAGATAGTACTGGTTAACACATCATTATCCATTATTTATATGGAGGAAATCAAAGGTTTGTTAACATAATTTAAAGAGGTATTTGCTTAGATGTTAAAGGTTTAAAAAAAATGTTAAGGATTTTTTGTACATAAACTTTGTTACCAATTTGGACTATGAAATCTTAATATCAAAAATTCGTTCCCAAATTTACTATTAGATTTGTATTTTTGAAAGCCTTATTAGAAGTTGGATGCTAACAATAATGTTTATTTTAATATTAAAAAATCAATGATAAGTTATAAACCATGAATTAAGATTTCTTGAGTATAAATAATATTTACTTCTACCAATTTATGAAATATTTTATGAAGGATGTAAGCACATTATAGATCACCCACTTTTGTTTAAAGAAGGTGATGTATAACAAGTATTATATTAACAATAAACAAAAATCTTGATGACATTATTTGACAATTATAATCACAAAAAAAAAGTTTTAGAATGTGCTTGACAACATTTTGAAACCCAACTTGATCATTTTGATCCAACGATTATATGAAAAAGATTGGATGAAATCAACGTACACAACATATATAACACATTTTCTTGACGATTTTTTTTCAATTTTCATGTGTGTGATTCATGAAACATGGCTAAACAAAAGAAGATTGAAAAAACAATGTAATATCCATTTATAAAATTTCTTGCTTTTTCATAAGGTAGTGGTTTTTTTTGTAAAAAGAAGATTGTTATGTCTTTATAATTCAACAAGTGAAAAATACACATTTTAAAAAGAATTTTCAACCAAAAATTTTAAACTCTTAAATGCTTTTAGATTCAATTGATGTATATCAATATCATTCAGCACAAAAAAAATCACCCAAAAATTCCACCCACACCTCTAGTTTTGAAGTATATATGTATTTTTTCATACTTTGTGACATATATTATTTTGTTGAAATATGTTCCATATGTTCAACTTCCTTGATGTTTTAAATAATTGATTATTTTAAGTATAAAACTAATCAAATATATATATATATATATTAAAAATCGAAGATGTGGCGCCCATACATTACCAAAAGAATTAATTACAAAAGAATTAATTTGTGACTATAATTTTGGGTCACCTATAATGTGTTTTCATTCAAAAGGTTTTTTTTCTAGCAAGATCACTAATTTAGATTTACATTGTTATCTTTGATGTACTTAGAGGTGGGGTTTGGGTAAATCAACAAAACTTGTTTATTTTACTTTGATGTTGAGTATTCAAATTCTTGAATTAAATTGAAGTGACTATTTCCACTACATATGTTTTTTACGTTTCAAAATTATATTTGTTTCAAAGAACTAAGAAAGTGAATCTTCAAAGGTTATTATTTTTCAAATTAAATGTTGTTAATTTAAGATCACATAATAAATTAGTAGTCTATTTACACTACCACTTTTAGAATTTCATTATTGTGACTATTTGTCACTGTAGAATTGCAAATTTGTATTTTCATTTTTTGTTCTTATAATTTTTTATCTCCAAAAACTTGGACTATTTATCAAGTAGCTTTAACATTTAGCAATCACACCATGGATACAAAACCAATTTTTTTGGTTCAATAACTTTTAGTTTGAAAGTTTTGGTTGGAACTATTTGTCTCCATTGGAAAAGTGATTTTCTCTTTGCAAAGTGATTTTGTCTATGGTTTTTTTTATTCATTAAGATTCATACTAAAACATCCCAAAAACCTAAAATAAAAAATGTCTTTATTTGTTTTGCAACAATATGTTAATTCAATGCCAACAAGGAACATGAAAAAAACCTAGAGGAAGTTTTGCAAGAAAGTGCACAAGGTGGACCTTTGAGGAGCCAAGAAGTGGAACTACTAAAAATCAAGTTGGCACATGTGGTTATGTTCCATAGAGGCAAAATAGAAAAATTAGAGGTGATTATTGAAAACTAGCATTGAAAATTGAAGGATATTCAATACCAAAACAAGTTGGAAAGACCTTACCAGAAAGGATTTCTATGGGGTCAAAATCAAAGACTTCTTAGGAAACAATTTGGGACCTAATCCAAAAATATTATTTTTTTGATACCATAGATTGTTTTGTCTAGGAGAATGAAATTTTGTAACTTCAAAAACATTTTGAAGAACTATAATAGTTTTGAGATAATGAAAGTTTAAATGGTGGGCCAATGGCCTTTCTTCAAGGATAAGCTTCATGGATAAGGATTACCACACAAAAATTCTAGTAACTCCCATTTTTAATGTAGGAATTTCTCCTTATACTCCCCAATATGTTATTTCTATCATGGAACTAAACATGTCATAGGAAATTGTCCAAATAAATATAACCAAATCCTAGCTTCCAACCCCATGGTTAGCCTTGTTTCAAGGTTCCACCATAGTTCCTTCTTGACTTCCATTTCAAATCATTGTACTTTTAGCTTCACTAATTAACGTGTTGATTATAGTACTATAATTTCTTGGAATGAGTTTATTTCTACCTAATATTGTTATAATACCACCTATGATTACCAAAATATCAAGGGATAGAAATCTAGTAGTTTTTAATATCAAAAATGTATTCCCAAACCAAATAACATTTTTTTTTCATATGGCCATAATTTTGCAACTTTAAAAGGAGCCCTTGCTAGTTTATGATGAATACCCTTATTTTGGTGGACATTTTAGTCTTGTATACCTAATACCACATTCACAATGGATAGCATCAACAATCTCAATGATAAGAGTCATAGTGATTGGAGGTGGACCTGGTGATGGAGGACCACTACATAAAGATGAATTTGCTTTGAATAATAGGAGGAATTCAATAGTGGGACCCCCATGAGGAGAAATTTCAAACCCAACCAAAAACTTATTTATTGAAAATTAGACATCACATGGTAAACTACCTCAAGATAATGTACCATTTAACAGTAACATTAAACCTCATGGGGAGGACCTATAAGAGGAGGTAGTGTACCTATAAGAGGGCCTTGGATGGGATCTTCTTAGAATGCATGACGCACTCTCAACTCTTTGAAGGATTCATATGTGAGTCCAAGTAGAAGATAGCGGAAGAGGGAGGAGTTGAGGCACGCTCTTTAGCTCACAACACTTTGAGGGGTAGAGGGGTGTGTTGGAGCTCTGGGATGGGACTAAGAAGAGTTGACAAGTTTCATTCACTCACACAGGCGTTCACACAACCCACACAAAGTGGTTAGTGCATAGTTGGAGCATTTTTGGTGCTAAGGCCAGTCACGAGCAACATAGACACATTAAATTCACCACGGCCTAGACTTGGGGGAAGCCACCACCTTCCCCCTTATAGTATACTCTGTGGCTGGCCACAGAGCCTACATCCAAATGGCTTTTCTCTCCCGGGACTCCTGAGTGGGAGTCTCGAAATCGCGCCAATTGGGATTTTCACGACTTTGGAGCCTCATAACTTTGCAAGTAGACCTTGGATCGAGATGCATCTAAAGCAAAGTTGTAGCTCTCATCAAGAGCTTTCCAACGGTATGTTACACGCCCTCTGCAGCCAAGTAAATCAGGTCAATTCCCGACTTTTTTTGGTCAAGAGTCAAATTGGCAATTTGATTCCTGACCCTTCTTTTGGCCATAACTTATGTTTCAAATGTCCAAATGCGAAATGAGAGCCCATTTTAGACATCTAGGTTCTAAGAGATTTTCATTGTTATAAAGAACGCCCCAAGCCATTGAATTTTGGCCCCTGAAATCGCTCTCTTAAGTTTCGGGAGTCCACCAAGACTCCATTTCCCAAAGTGGGAGTTGCCTTGGGAATGTGAGGGTTCACTCCCTCACACTTTCTTACACTCCCTTACACTTCGGGAGTATGTGATGTGATTCCCGGGCTTCTTCTTGGCCCGTAACCCTTGCGGCCTCTTTGCTTTGACTCCCAGGTTTCCTCTTGGCCCGCAACCTTACAACCCCTTTGCTTTGGTCGCAAGCCCAAAGCTAGGGTTGCGACAATGCACGGTATTCACCATGGTATTTGGTACATGTTACCCCTATTCATAATGCCTTTTTTAATCAAATTTTTTTACCTTGCCCCATTTCTAATCCAAGGACTGACCTTGATGTTCATGTTAGAATATTCAAGAAAGGCATTTAGGCCAATGGGGAAAAGAAGGATTCTAATATAATTAATGAATTTTCTAGGTTCATTTTGAAGGATGTAATCTCACAATGGGGAAAAACTTTATGTAGCTTCATTTCAATTACACTTTTGAGAAATTAAGAATAACTTTTTGTAAAAGATACATGGTTGTCCAAACTTATGAACATGTCTATATGGTATATAAGATGATCAAACAAGCTATAGATGAGAAAGTAAAGGTGTATTATGGATGTATATTTAAGCTTGCTAATTGCCTTCGACATAAGGTAGATGATACCTTGTTTACTATTTTTTTCAAATTCAACTTGTTACTTTATATGATAATTGCCATAGTAGGGATGAAAACGTGCACACCATGTTTTAACATGAGGAAACTATTATTACATGTGAGGAAAACATGGGTGATGTTAATGATTATAAAAATTTGTTAGAACCTCCTAGGTAATTGGAAAAAACATTTGAGTCAAAGAAGGCATACACCATTTGTAATCATTGTCACAAACTAGGTCATACCAAGGAGAGATGTCATTGGAATTTGGAAACCCCAACAAGTTGAAGGTGAAAAAATGGTTCCAATGAATGCAATTTTTGCATGGCAAACTAAAGGAACTAGAAATCAATCTAATAAGTTGGGCAACTAGAACCAAGCCAATAAAGGTGGCATTGTAGTTTAAGAATTTTCATCTATGGGTCAATTGAACATAAGATTTATAATTATCTACACTACCATGTTACACAAGAAATGTTTATGGACAAAGCCACTACAATAGAGCCTAAAAAGAAGGATGTTGTTGTCAACATGGTTCTTCACAAACCATTCCCTAGGCAACACATTTGCCTCAAGGAAAGGCCATTCCCCAAGGGCAACACAAACATGTATTGGTGTAGATTTAAACATTTGACCTATGGAAAGGCCATTTCCCACATCAACATCCAACCATTTTTCATTGTAGTTCAACACATTTGCCCCCAAGGAAACAACCATCCATTTGGGAACACAACTATTGCTGGAAGGAAAAGGCCATTCCTCAAAGCAACACAACTAGTTCTTGAGATAATTCAAAACATTTGCCCTTGGGGTAAAGATCATTCTTCAAGGAACAAAATCATTTCCTAGAAATGATTTCCTTTATTCTTTCTTGGATAAAAGCCATCCAAGAGAAAGATGTAAGATGTTAAAAGAGTTTGAATACATGACTTCTCAATTAAAGTAAAAGTGATCAACCAATGTGCCACACCTTGATTTATTTATAAAAATTAGAGTCCCAACCATACTTAACACATTCATTGTAATTGGGGGACAATACATTTGTTTGAAAATCAGTTGGCACTAGATTCTGTTTGATTTGTTGTTACTAATTAATGTTTGCCATGTTTGATTTATATAAGCATTTAAGGGTAAAAAAAAAAGTCAATTTCAAGCATAATGAGAAAAATTAATCATTAAATCAATTATTGAATGTAAAATTTTTCTTATTAGGCATTTTGTCATGTGAAAGAATTGAATTAGATGCCACACCAAAGTGCTTAGTGCTTGTCCTAATAAACATATTAAATCACATTTCACCTATTTAATGCTTGTCTTAACAAATTGATTAAGTCACTATTAAGAGAAACCCAATCCTTTGGACCTAAAACTATATGCCATTTGTGTGATTTCACATGCTAGAACTCAACCCTCCTCCCTTCAAGCTCACCCCACCAAGGTTTTGTTTTTTCAATTTTTGTGATATCAAAATTTTGGCAAAGTTACTTGAATTTATAGTAGAAAAGAACACATTTTCCCAATATTTCTGGTTGAAAATTTGACAAATTTTGACTCCCAAAAAGTATTGTTGAAATTTGAAAACTAGCAACCTTTTTAAAATTCACGAAATTTCACCCAATTTTTTTTCAAATTGAAAATGAAAGTACATTTTATCATTTTAATTACCAAAAGTGGAGTTTTTTTCATAAAAATATCAGATTTTTACATCGTAATATCTTTTTAGACTTGGCAATAATTAATTATTTCTGAAAATTTCTATTTTTTTTAAATTCAAAAAATTAAAGAAATTACAAAAATTGGAGGAAACCTGAAAGCTTCATGCTTCAAGCCAATCCACCATCAAAAAGCAAGTATCCAACAGTAGACAACATTTCTTAATCCTATAATTTGGTGGAACATTAGGTCTCCTGAATTTTGCAAAAAAAAGCAATAGAAATTATTGTAAAAGGTTAAAGATTCAGAGTTTAGAAAATGTGCCAAAGAAGAAGCTTTCTATATTTATTGCTGAAATTTCATAAGTTATTATTGTTTATTGTCAAAGTGGATTTTGAAAAACAAAATAATTATTCAGTCCACACCCAGGTGCTGAACCTGAAAAGGTACTATTACAGTATTGGGTTTGTAGTACGTAGCCCAAAATGTAGACGGATAATTATATATAAATGCACTTCATATTTGGTTTATAACCAGATTTGCCTAAATGTTCCTAGGGATGGATGGATAAATCATCATCAGGTTTTTTACATCTTTTTATTATTATCAGATCCTACATTTGATCTTAGCCAAAAGGCTTTTATTATTATCAGAGATATCCGTAAAGTAAGGAAAACACAGAACTAGAACCCTGAGTTTGGTCATAAACGGGGTGAATTAGCATTCAACGGCGGATAAAACTCAGAAAACCATCAATTTTGTTGGTAAATTGAGCTTCATCCTGCCTTTCCTTTTCCTTGGCGCCTCCACTGGTGCTACATATAATTTGACTGCTCGTGCTCGTACCTGTACAGCTACTATAATTAGTCTCAAACCTTGTGCATTAAATACTGAGTTTCAGGATTTTATACCCAGATTTATTAAAATGTCCCTACTTTGCAGATACCGCTGAAAGAGGGGTTTTGGGGCGAAAGGAGGCCCAAAGATAGGATGAAGACAAGGGTGACTTTACAGATATCTCTAGTGTGATTGTGGATAGATGATTGCCACTTTGGCTGCTTTAAAAAATTCTCAAAACTAACACTGAGTTGAGTTGTCTCAACCTAGCCTAGGCTACTCCTGAGTTAGCGTGCTTGATGCCCAACTTTTGGAAAGGACTTTTTGATGGTGGAACCATTAAACAAAGCACCCAGCGAAGGGGAAAGAGAGGGAACAAAGAGAGAGGAGGATACAACCCCTAGGGAGAAGAGCAAAACCCAAAGTGGGTCACTAGGGGGGCAAAGGAACAAATCATGTTCCAGAGTCCCCACCATCTCAAGAAGCACATAAGAAAGATAAGGGCACAAGTTTTTTGTTTTGACAAAATTTTGGGCCGTCGTTTTGATTTTGACAAATTTTGGGCCAGGCTCTTTTTGTTTGCTTGCTTGCTTTTTTTTTCTTCACGTGCTCTGTGAGCCGAATTGTGTACAAGAGAAAGCCAACTGCTGATCCACCACCTTCGTCAGTCAGTGGCCTGCACCCTACCAGCCTGCCAAACTTCGCTTTTGTCAATTTTGCCATGTAGCGCAAGTGCCAACCATCAATAGCAAGGTTTAGCCAAATTTACCTACAAGTTAAACATGAAAATAATTTTTTGGCTACGTCCTTGAACCATGTTGTAGGCAATCTGGCAATGTTTTCGTAGATTTCAGTCACGTTCTAGCTATTGAAAATCTCAAAAAAGACGCTTGATTTCAGTCAGTGATTGTTTTGTGGTGAATTTTCACCTGTTTGTAAAAAACCATTCTGTCAAAAATTCCCTGTTTCTTGGGGGGAGGGGGGGAGGAAAATACACTGAAAAACTTTTTTTTTCTTTATTAAATTGCCAAAAATCACCACAATTGCTTGCAATATGAAAGGGTGCTTAAGATTTTTTTTGTTTCATATTTTGACTATCGCCATATTTGGCTAAATATATTTATCGATGCTTGCCACCTAAGCAACATCACAAAATTGAAAAAGAAAAAAAAAAGAAAA
>Ga0209611_10007728_pt1 | contig 17132 bp, 13 predicted proteins | sample S1TSphgellanicum_3_FD_187693 | JGI IMG/M metagenome (GOLD analysis project Ga0209611, IMG submission 187693) | Host-associated microbial communities from peat moss isolated from Minnesota, USA - S1T2_Fc - Sphagnum magellanicum MG (SPAdes) (version 2) | ecosystem: Host-associated > Plants > Peat...
CCTTGAAGGAACAAATATGTATTCAATATGCAATGTTATTCTTAGGTGTCATATAACCCATAGTCCTTTGCAACTTCCATTATGTGTTTCACCTTCATCTCAAAGAGAAAAATTCCATAAGAAGTTGCAAAAGATTGAAGATGCTAATGATGATGAACTCGGATTTTAAAAGTATGCTTGTGTGCATTATGTTTTACAGGTTGGAAGCTTATATTGGCAATTCACAATTAAAAACCATGTTAAAAAATATGGATGTGATGGTGGTCTAACTGATATTATAGTGGTACAATTTTGTTTTAGGCCTTGAATTACAATTTTAATTCTTTATTTCAAAAAATTGTTAAGTGTCAAGTTATGTGTAATCAAAACAAATTTGAAAATGATGCAAGGGGTTTTTAAAAATATATATATATATATCACACAATGAAGGTCGCCCACACCTTTTTTCATGTTTATGTATTTGCATGTGTTGTAACATTGATCCAAGGGGACCAATGGAATGTATGTTAATCATGGTAACAATAAAATGATTCAATTTTAGTGTGTGTGGTCATGTTGAAGCAACCTTGCTCATCGACTTAAACCAAGACGTTGAGTTGGGTAGGATGGTAATCAAGGCTTTTCAAAGTTACCATGAATTATACTTGGGACTAGAGGAGGGTATGAAGCCATGAATGCAAAGAGGGTACTTGGTGAATTGAACATTGTTAACAAGGAAAAAGATGTGGTAAGTATGGAATTTATTGGCTTAGAACCAAAACATGAAATTGATTATGAAAAGACCATGGTCAAAATGTTCCAATTTTAACTAAAATCTCAATTTAGACGAATGTTGTTTCATTAATCACCTTTTACATACCATCCTATTACTTTCGAATTTGTGCATCACATGGGACAAAAAAAAAATCATTATTGAAACTCGACATATTCGTGAAAGAGAAAACATTTCCCAAGTCTTTCTACCAAGTTAAGAGAGTGGTTCAACAATCTTGGGCTTGAACTATATATTTGTGTTTGTTATAATGGTCATGTGTTATTTAGAGAATAATCAAGAGAAGTTATCATTTTTCTAAAATGCAAGTTGTCATAATTGTTGAAGGGTTAGACAATCTCTTTTGTAGAATGCTTTGTTAATTCCCGTTAATTTCATGGTTGAAGTGGATGTATAGGTGTTCCTTTCTAATTTAGGTAACATCTTGGCATAACATCAACAAGAGTATTTATCAAATTGTGAGGTTAGTGTGCGATTAAAAAGTGTGCAAACTTAAAGAACACACGGTTTTGATTTTTGCAACAAAACCCCCCAAAATATAACTAGGTTTAGCCTTTGTACAAATTTGTATCTTGACTTGTCAAAACTCACTCCACTTGGTTAGTCCTCCTCCTTATATTACAACTTCCCACCTTCCAATGTGTTCATCGTTAGCATCAAAACAACACTTGAAAAATTGTTTTTTCTTGAAACTTGTAAACACATGGCCATTATAGCAAGTTTAGATCGGATTGTGTAGTCTTGAACTTATAAAGATATGATCAAATGCACTATACACTATGAGAAACTCAAAATAATAATAATATTTATGTTTCAAAAAAGATTTTGGGTATAATTATATATATATTAATTACACATGTGGTACTATAAAGTAGCAATGTTAACTTAATGTAGTCATATGCAACATGTCATAGTTCACATTAAAATTTGTATGAATGTTTTCAATCATTCTAATAATCCTATGTTGTTCAATTGAGGGTTTGTGTAATTTGACATATTCAATCTAACTAAAATGCCAATCAAAGTTAATCAAATTAAATACACCTATTTTTAGGTTTATGAAAATTATATTTAATTAATCAATATGGACAAGTATGGTGTACTTTTACAAATCATTGTAGTTGTAATATTAAGGGCATAGAAACCATGTTTTTATAATAGTGTGAACAACAAAATGTCGTCATGGGGATTAAGGAAAACATAAAACTTTCAAAGTTTTTAAATTGAATTGAACAAACCATCGAGATTTGGATTGAGTGCAAAAAAATTGTAAACACATTTCCATATGAAATGACAATCTCAAACAAATGCACTTTTAGGATTGTCAAAGTTGAACTTCCACTTTGGGGGTTGCGAATGTTTAGAATGTGATTTGCAAGATCAAATCTCCTTCAAATAAAATGATTTTTAACTCATTGGAAAGCTCTCATTGAAAAATCCAACAAAAAGAGAGGGCTTACATTTTGAAAACATCAACCTTTGTCACATAAGTTATGATGATTTGAAAGGTTAGGAGTGAAATTATCAAAACAATTCCTACCATTTAAACGATAATTTGACATGTCAAATTGTCTAATCAATGAGTTTGATATAACATTGGAAAGTTTTTTTTGAAGGGCTACAAGGTCCAAATAAGGTAAAAAAGCTAACAAAACCAAGGATTGAACCATTAACAACAAAATATTCTTGAAATCATGATGTACAAATCAACAAATTAAAAAAAAATTATAATGACACAAAACACTAATGTATTGTATTACAATTATGTAATGATGTACATTTTAAAAATCTCATAAAAGTCCTTTAAGGTAAAAACATGGTTAAGTGACTCATTTTCGACATTTTGAACTTTTACATTTGGCACTAGCTAAAATTCTTACGATTATAATAATTATTAAATTACAAATATTATAATTACCTCTAGATGTTTTTGATAAAAAAACATTGATATAGGGAACTTGGTTGCATCTCCTACTAGTGAATTTTGATAGCCTATGATACTTACAGACTTATACTTATAGTTTGAGTTGGAAGTAAAATGCTTCTCATTTAGGTTACCATGGCAGTTAGGTTAACATGTATTTCATCCACCACTTACGTATTGTTCATCCACAATTGAGGTGGAACCAGTTTGGATGCCCCATTCCACCATTTTCCTAGGTGGGACCTATGAGCTAGCCATATGCTGATTCCGGTTTGGGTGTTGTTGGTTACACTTGTAATGTGAACTGATGATGGAGAACGCACTAGTTATGAATCCACGAGGAAAACAAGTTACTCTGTGGAATAGGCCGTGGCAGTACCTGTTACAACAGAATGGAACAACAGCTCACCCGACCAAGCTCACCCAGTTTGTTCTGTGATGGAATGGGCCCTCATACCATAGTACATAACAGGTGTTTAATCGATGCTGCACTGGTTGGTGCTAAACCCTTAAACCCTAAACCTAATTCACAAACCCCACACATCTAAAGACAAAATCCCTTCAGAGTTCCTCAAGTAAATTTACCTTGTCCCCATGGGCAAACCATGTTGGCAAATAAGGTTGGAAGCAGTTACAATAGAGTTATCCATAAAGTAAAAGAAAGGAAAACACAGCACTAGAACCCTGAGTTTGGTCATAAATGGGGTAAGATTGAAAAAAAAAAGAGAAAAAAAAGTACTTTTCCATTCAACAGGGAGTGAAACTCAGAATACCATCAAATTTTGTCAGAAACTGAGGTTTTTTCGCCTTTTCCTGAGCGTCTCGACTCTCCACTGCTGCTGCTACAAACATATATATTTTCACTGCTCCTACCTGTGCAAGTTATTATAATATCATTCTCGAACCTTGTGCATTAAATGCTGAGTTTCACAGAATTTCATACCTGGATTTAGTAAAATTTCATTACTTTATAAATACGACTGAAAGAAGGGAGGGTTTGGGAGTGAAAGGAGGCCCCCAAGAGAGGCTGAAGATAGGGTGACTTTACGGATTTTTTTCTCCAATAATTCTGGACAATAATAATTTTTTAGGCATGCAAGAACTGGCTTTTGTTTTTTCCTTTGCTATTTGACAAATCATGGTTTGAGGGCTCTCTTACAGGTTGGAACATTTATTTATCCTTTCTTTACCATCATCATTGTACTGCAAACTTTGTTTAAAAAAAAGAAAGAAAGACAAGAGGAGAGCTTTTAAAGCTACAAGAAATATGAGAGAAAATGATTGACACCAGCTTTTTTTTTTTAAATTGATGAAATTTCGTCAAAAAGTGAAAAAAATAAAATAAAATGAAAGCAAGGTTTTTAATCACCAGAAGTGAGGGGGGAAAAAATTTAGTATAAATTATTGTCAGATTTTTATATTTTATTTTAAGTGTGTAGCCAAAAAAACATATAAAAGGATGACTAAAGATTTTTGTATTTCATATTTGATTTATAGCTATATTTGGCTAAATCTTGCTAAGGATGATTGTCACTTTTTTTCTTGATTGATGCACGGTGTAAAAATTCATGGATATTCATCAAAATTTTATAATTTTTTTAATTTTCCAAAATGTTCTTCCACTCCTTAAGGCACTTCAAAAACCATGAAAGGGTCTCTAAGGCTACCATTCTACTATACAAAAGTATTGGCCAGGGTACTGCATAGGCATTTCAAAACACCAAAGGGTCTCTAGGGCTAGCCTTCTATTATTATACATAAAAGTCCCACCAGTTTTTTCTTAGTGTTCTTTTGGGACCCCTCCCTTGCCCGAATTTCCCAACAATTTGTGACCACTGTTTAGGGTAAGGACATAAAGCCCAAAAGAAGAAGGCAAAAAAGCTAGAAAGAAATGGAAAGAAAAAACCTAGCCAGAATTTTACAAAGGTAAAAATGTTTTGTAACTAGGACCTTCCAAATTTTTCAACCCCTCTTCGCTCGAATTGGCCTCAAGACGAGACCCTCAAATCCTCGGAAGGTCCTAGTTACAAAACCTTCTCCTATACATGAAGTATTGGCCAAGGGACCCCATCCAAAAGGTCCTAGTCACAAAAAGCCTTCTCCTATACATGAAGTATTGGCCAAGGGACCCCATCCAAAAGGTCCTAGTTACAAAGGCCTTCTCCTATACATGAAGTATATTGGCCAAGGGACCCCATCCAAAAGGTCCTAGTTACAAAGGCCTTCTCCTATACATGAAGTATTGGCCAAGGGACCCCATCCAAAAGGTCCTAGTTAGAAAGGCCTTCTCCTATACATGAAGTATATTGGCCAAGGGACCCCATCCAAAAGGTCCTAGTTAGAAAGGCCTTCTCCTATACATGAAGTATACTGGCCAAGGGACCCCATCCAAAAGGTCCTAGTTAGAAAGGCCTTCTCCTATACATGAAGTATATTGGCCAAGGGACCCCATCCAAAAGGTCCTAGTTAGAAAGGCCTTATCCTATACATGAAGTATATTGGCCAAGGGACCCCATCCAAAAGGTCCTAGTTACAAAGGCCTTCTCCTATACATGAAGGGTACCTACCAGCTATCAGCCTTGGGATGAGACCTCAAATCCGGAGGGTTCTAGTTACAAAACCCTCTCTCCTATACAGAAGAAGTCTTGGCCAGGGGGGGGCACTTAATACATGAAAGGCTCTGGAGAGGCTAGCTTTCTTCTTCTTCTTCTTCTACTTCTTCTATACAGAAGGTTGTGGCAGTCTCTATAGGGCATTGAAATAGTATTGTTGTTGAGACCACAACTACAGTATCACAAATTCTCTATTTCACCATCATCCCTTCTCATCAGATTCAGGGACTTTTCTCTGAGAAAGAGAGAGAGAGAGAGAGAGCATGATGCCAAAATAACATATCGCTTGGGTTTTACTGCAACAAAAAAGGGAGTTGTTTGTGGGTGGGTTTGTGGGTGGGTGGGTGGGTGAGTGAGTGAGTGAGTGAGTTAGTTTGTGGGTGTTGGCTTGCAGTATGGAAGGAGCAACCCAGGCTCAAGATCCCAAAGGGACCAGAGATTGGCGGCGCTCCATCCTATCGGACCGTGATTTCTTTGATAGTAGTAGTCGGCGAGAGAGTTGGCGAGAAGAGGAGCGAGGGGAGAACAACAACAGCAATAATAACAAGAGTTTGGTTCCTCCTCCTCCTCCTCCTCTTCCTTCTCCTAGGCGTGATTATCATCGCTGGAAAGAGGGTGGGGGGGACAGAGATAGGGCACCAGTTGAACAAATCTCCTCTCCATTAGCACTGCAAAATCATCGTCGCAGTAGCATCAATAATGAAAGACGAACTGAACACCACCACCACAACAACAACAACAACATGATGGCTGTAGGACGAGAACCTGTTGAGCCGCCGCCGCCGCCGCCGCCTCTTCTTCGACGTGTTTCTCCTTCTGAGCGCTGGGCTGCAGTTGATACCAATAGTCGAGAACCGAACTATGACAGTCGGCGTGATAGCAAATGGAGTACCCGGTGGGGCCCAGAAGACAAGGACAGCAGCAGGGAGGTAGTTCGTGGCCCAAGAGATGGTGGACATGACAAGGAAGTCTTGGCCGATGGTGGTGGTGGTGGTGGTGGTGGTGGATACCATCATCAGCATCATCATGTCACAACCCTAAATAGTAGTAGTAGTCGAGATTATGAACGAGATAGAGACAGGGAGTTGGATTCAGGAGCTCGTGCTGATCGAGCATGGCGATCTCCTTCCTTAGCATCTCGGGGAAGAGGAGGAGGAGGAGGAGGAGGAGGAGGAGGAGAAGCCCTTCCTCCTCCCTCAGGTACTACTCCCCCCAAAATGGCTCCTGGATTTGGCATTGGTAGAGGCCGTGGTGATCCAACTGGTTTAGGGTTTGCTATTGGTCGTGGTCGGGCAAACTTCACAGGAAGTGGTATCCTTCAAGGGCCACCTTTGTCCAGCCCAATCAGTGGCAGTGCAAGTGCAATATCATCTCTTTTAGATAAATGGAATGGCAGGGGCAGCAGGGACGATTCTAATGCATTTCACTATCCACGCACAAAGCTTCTTGATATCTATCGCAAGGTTGGGATCCTCCCCTCGTTTAAGAAGTATCCAGAGGGATTCATTGCAGTCCAACTACTCACACAGGAGAAGGTCTCCGAGCCACTGGCTTTTATCACACCAGATATGGAGGAAGAGGTGAGAAAGATTTTGCTGTTCTGTTGGAGAGAGATTTGTGAGATGCAGTTTTATGACGTACCAGATTTCTTTCCCTAGGGTTTCTGCATTGTGTTTTCCAACTGTTGCGGAGGTGATAGATCAATCAGATTTCTCTATAGGAGCTTCTATGGCCATCTTGTTGTTTATTTGGTTCTATGTGTTTCTGATGCATTCCTCTAACTTGTAAGATGTAGCTGTGGCTTGTTTTTCATTAATTTGACTTTGGTTTACCATAAGTGCCTGATTCCTATGGCAATAACTTACTGGTTTTGCTGATGACTGGGAGGGCTAATGTTTGTTTTCAGGCAGCGTTAGAAGGTATTCGAAGGGGAGATATTGTAGGCAGTGGAGTTGTGCATAGTTCAATATCTAAGGAAGGCCTTTTGAACAAGGGGCCTCGAGAAGACTATGGTCGTGGTCATGGACGAGGTCAGCGAATAGGTATCTTTCACACTTCTCTTTATGATCACAGTTATCTTCATTTGTGTGCTTCTATCGATTGCCAGGAGGTGCATCTTTGTGTGCATACATGCATTTTTTGCACCTGTTTGTCTGTCAGTTTCTGTCTGTCTCTGGTCTGAACTCAGCATGGGGTTGAAACAAGGTTGGGGAAGCATCCCCTCTCTATTTGTCTCCAATTTCAGAGTGAGGATCTAAAACTGTGTGTTTTACACCAAGAGGGCTGTGATCTTTCAGTTTAGAGATGTCATGTACAGAAAGAACTGGAGATGAGGATGCAGCATTCAGCCCAAGCAGAGTGATTTGGTCTCCTCTCTTCTTGTGGAGCACTTCTTGTATAGAGTCATGGTAGGTTGTTGGGTCATCTGAGTCATTTACACTGGATTGGAACTGGCCATGTTAGTTTGTTGACTTAATAGTTTTTCAGAGTTCTTTTTGTTGTGAGCACTGCTCTGAAGAATTGACCGTGAGAAGGGACTCACATGGAACCTATTTTTTGTTGTTCAGGAGGAAAAGATGAGCCCAAAGAGGATGGAATTTTTGACCAGCCAGGATTGGGAGATTATCAAGTTGTGGAAGGAGGGATCTCGGATAATCTGGTGGAGGCACAATTTGCTGATGCTGAGAGGGACTCTTTGGGATCTCACAAGCAACCTTTGGGTGTCAAAGATTCCAATGGTACAGATGTGTTCTCTCTTATGCAATTTTTTCTGTTGTTGTTCAGCAGCATCATGGCTGAGTTTCAGCTTCAACCTGCTGCTGTCTCTCCTGAACTTGCCTGCAGTTCATGACCTTGGTGCCAGCCTTGGTGATCCCGGTCTTGTTACAGAAACTCAGTATGTTGGTTTTTGTTTGTCATTAATGTACACCCATTGCTGGGAATTGAAGTGGGGATGTTATGGTATGTGGTCAATGGCACACATGTTGCTGTTGAAGGTCCCTGAACATGTGTATGATTGTTGCTGGCATTCAAACGCATCCTCAATCTCTCTTGTGTTTGTGATTTCTCTTTTCTTGAGGGTGGGGTTTCCTCTTTTTCATGCTTGCTGATTGTTGCTTGTTCACTGTCAGATCTGAGATAAACCATAACCTTATTTTAGGGTAATCTGTCAGAGTTTTTGCAGTTGACTTAAATATAAGAACTTTTGAAGGTATTTTTCTGTTGTTGACTATGATACCATTCTACTGTGCAATTGTTCCACTTTGATCTCCTGTGAAACTCAGTATGTTGCTGAAGGTATGACACTGATCTCCACCCATGGTGGGAACTGATGAATGGTGTGTTCACTTTTCTTCTCCATTTTCTTTGTAATCCCCAGCTATTTTAGGTTCTAATGAGCTGGCCAGTATCATGGCTGAGGAAGCTGTTATTGCCAGTCTTGTGAAGGAAGTCAGTATGTTGGTTTGTGTTTGTCATTGGCCTTCACCCACTGCTGGGAGCTGATGAGCTGAGAGGGATGTGATGATAGCTGCTCACTGCATCTCCACTTTTCCCTGTTTGCTGATATATTGTTGCCTAATGGTCATCTCTCGATTCCATTCAGGTTGACTTAAATCATAAATATGGAGAAGTTCTCATTACTAATGAAGATATATCCCATAGACTCGGTGTGGTCCTGGCCATTTTTGATGGGCAAATTCAAACAAGTTTATGATGTTTTCAGTAATTGCAAAATTGGTCTTTTCTGCCTTGGTTGAGTTGCTGGAGTAACAATTGAGTTTCTTCTGCAATGGTCAGGTGGCAGAGATGAGGTTGTTTGGAGACATGCACATGCAGGAGATATAGGAAGTATCACCAGGGATGAGATTAGCCAGAGGCATGAAAGTGCTGGCCGCAGTGATGGAGATTGGCGCAAGCCTAAGCCTGCTGACAAGAGCTCCTGCTCAGACAGTGGGATAGCCATGCAGGAAGACAGGTCAAGTCAGAGTGGAGAAGAATCTCTTTTAGATGAGACTGGTACCCACAACTCAAAGGAAGCTTCTCTTCAAGTTGATCCCAGAGTTACTGCACCCATTTCTATGGCAGAAGAGTTGACTGTGGCCAATATGACTATTCCCATGGGTTCAGAGAGGACTGATGATCCAAAGGAAAATGTGACCGAATCCTGTCAAGTGAATTATGATGAGTTGTCTCTATTTTACACAGACCCTCAGGGCGATGTTCAAGGGCCGTTTACAGGGGCTGACATCATTGGCTGGTTTGAGGGAGGGTTTTTCAATGTGGATCTGCCAGTGCGCTTAGCAGATACTCCTGAGGGCACATCCTTTCTACCTCTGGGCACCATCATGCCTCATTTGAAACCCAAGGCTCGAGCACCCCCTGGATTTGATGCTTTGAAGCAAGCAGATGAAACCGGAGATATTTTTGTGTCAAAGGGTGACGTAGATTCAGAGTCCTTCAACTTTGGTGCTCAAACATTATTTGAAGGTGGACCAGAGAGGGGATTTGGAGACATTCTTTCTGATTCAAGCCCAGTAGAAAAGTTGGGCATTCTAGGATTGGGTAGCACATCAGCAGTAGCATTTGGAAATGAACAGCAGCTTGGTCTGAAAGGGATGCGAGCAAGCACCACTGAAGGTAAGTTACCTTCAATCTTGGTGTTTACCTTTCTTTTCTTGGTCTTTTGTGTAATGAATATGTTCAGGTTTCAACAGGGGACATTCAAGGATCTTCTGTTTTGCTTGACATGGAGATCACCATTCTGGTGGTGTCTGGGGGTCTTTTCACTTTATAACTTTTGATATGTTGATTCTGTTGATGATGTCAGTCAAGTTCCCTCAGCGGATTTCATCTATGTCCTGTTGTGTGGAATACAAATTTTGGATGTCTTGTAAGCACTGACTTCTGTTCTTTTCTGTAATGGTGCAGAGCTTCGACTGGACAAGTTGTTTAAGCCACATGATAGTGCACTTGGATTGAGTGCCGTGGTTGGGTCAGAGTGGATGGTTCCCTTGCGGAAACGCATGTCAGCTTTTCCTCAGATAGAATCAGAGGTTCCAGAACCTCCTAATGTATCATTGCCCAGTCCTTTCCCCCAGAATGAAGCTTCTAACTCTTTGTCACGTCATCCTTCCCTCTCATCATCGGTAGCTATAGGAGCATCTCGGTCACCCTCCCAACAGCCTGATTTGTCACCCTTGTTGCAGGCTGCCTCCTCAACCAACCTGGGTCATCCTACACATCTGGACAGACCCTGGCTTGAGAGTCTTATGGGAAATGTATCTCTAGATGTACCACACTCAGAATTGGGTGTTCATTCTCATGAAGGTGGTGTTGACCCTAAACATTTAGCTCACCATTTGGAGAAACTTGAGCTTCAGCATTTACAACATCTTGGGTCTTCAGGGTCCTCAGTTCCCCGGCAGCTCCCACTCTCTCTGCAACCACAAGTGGACTTGCCATTACCACAACAGCAACACCCTTCTCTAGAACATCTTCGGCGCCCGGGGCTTCTTCCACCTTTTGATATTCAGCCACCAAATTTTCTTCACCAGCAAGTGCCACCCCCTCAACCATCACCCCCCTTGCCTGTACCTCCCTCAGGTCCTGTACTTGAGCAGCTGTTGCGAATGCAGCAGCAGCAGCAGCAACAACAACAGCTCCCTCCACAAGTCTTAATTGAGCAGTTTCTGAGGCAGCACCAACTGGCTCCACCCTCTCCCTTTGATCGTCTTCACCAACAAACATCTGGATATGATGAGCAATTTCTCAGCACCCAGCAACCCCAGGAGGTATTTCGTCGTGATTCTCCTGCACAGCCATTTAGCCACCTTCAATTTGAACAGCTCTTCCAAGGCCGGCACAGCCGTAGTGCGTCATCCCTTGAAGAGCTTATTCGGAGGCAACAGGAGGAACAGCAGCAGCAGCAGCAGCAGGTACATCTCTCACCTTCTCAGTTCCTCAATTCATTTTGTTCATTTGCAGGAACAGACAGCAGAAGTGTAGCCTGGATTGAATTGGCAAAACCATTTTAGGAGGCTTTCCTCAAACTGTCTGTGCGCTTGTCTCCAGTTGGTAAGTGTCTTAGGACTTCAAGGGCCTCAATTAGTTTTCTAATGCAAGCACTAGCTGGATATTGAAACTTGCGGCTGGGGGTCCAGTGTTGAACACTAGAAAAAAGCTAGGAGTGGTTTCAACAATGTGTTCTATTGTTGAATATGACTTTGAAGCAAAAGATGTGTATTCCATGCCTGAATGGTTTTTGGAACTTGATGTATATGTGACAGTTGCTCCAGTTTGGACTGCCTGTTCCACAAATGCACCAGAGCTTAGATGACAGTCGCACATCCAGTTCATGGGAAGTAAATGAGTTTGGTCAGCTTGTGCGGACACAAGTGCCTGCTCCAGTGCAAGCATTTGAAGCTTTACGACTTCAGCAGCTGCAGCATCAGCAACATTTACAAAATCAACAAAGTTTTCAGGGACAGCTACAATCTGATTCCCAAGATGTTTATGGATTCAACCATAAAGAACAACCTGGCATGAAGCTGCGTGCCCCTGTGGATATGTATGAGTCCAACCAGCTGCGACGGGAGAGAAGCCTATCAGCATTGGCAGCCCTGAGTAAGGTGGATGGTGTGAATGGGATGCCCATGGAACTGATGGCACAAATCCAGGAACAAAAGCAAAGAGCCCGGGCTGAACACCAAAATAGCCTACAATCTTTTGTGGATGCTCCTGTGGGCCTGTCAGAGTTGGAGAGATTTCACCGGAATGCCATTGAGATGCAGCAAGTTCAGGAGAGACAGCAGCAGGTTGAAGCTGCCGCAGCAGTCCATGCCCAGAGACTGTCTGGAAGCCGTGTTTTGGAAAAGGTAGACTCTATTCAGGCGAAAGGAAGTGACAGGCAAGTATCACAAGGCTTAAATGGAGCCCCACTATCAGGGCAAAACTGGCCATTGTTTCAACCTGAGACAGAGGCTCTTGGAAGCCACCATGTGTGGGAACGAGACTCTCATGAGTATGGAGGTCAGGAACTGCAGGTTCCAGGTAGAAGTCATGGGATCTCTTCATCACCACAAGAGCAGGCACCCATTCTTACCACACAGAGCACAAGAGGAGCTCTACGCTCATCAACTAAAGGTGCCACACCAGAGCCTCTAGGAGGTGTTCGGTCTTCTGGTCTGTATGTTGGTGATGGCATTTCGCATCCTCAACTTGGGTCTGCAATGGTAGCCCAACCTGGGTGGAAACCTCCAGCATCACCAAGGCCACGACTGACAGAAATGCAGCAGGAGGAGGCTGAGCGTCGAAGATTAGAAGAAAAAACAGCTTTAGATGCAACTTTGCGATCAATGTCTACAGGTTCTCCTGTTGGCTCCATGGGCTTTGGTCCTTGGACCTCCCTTTCCTCAGTGTCTCAAGCAAAACTGTTAAGAGAGATTCAGGATGAGGAGGCTTACAAGGCTGCAACCCACAGTGTTCAGGCAGGTACTGGGGCACTCTTTCACAGACTTCCTTCTTCAGCAAGACAAGGGGATATTCCTCCAGGGGTCTCATCCTCAGCTGGCGAGAAAGGTAGAACCCCTGAACTTGGGAATCAACTTCTGGAAATTGCCCAAAACAAGATAGGGACTGAAGTTAACTCAAACACATATAGTCAGTCATCTGCACCTCAGCTTTCTCAAAATCCTGTTGCACTTAATGACAGTGATTTTGTAGAACCTAAAGAGTTGAAGAAGAATAAGAAGCGTGCTGCAAAGCTAAAAGCTGTAGCACAGGCAGGCAAAGCTCCAGTCTTTACCTCTAGTGGAGAGCCTCACCTAGCAAGTACTCCTGTTGGGTCTTCCCATCTGGGAAAGCTTGAAGCATCTGAAGAACACTTTCCAATGACACATACTCTAGGACCATTATTGGCCGAGGCTTCAAAGTCACAAGAGCCAGCAAGCACTGCATGGTCTGTGAACTCATCTGGACAACCCAAGACTCCTATTTCTCTGACAGAGATCCAGAAGGCTGAGAAGCAGGCCTCTGAGGAACAGGAGCAATTGGCTCAAATTTTGCAAGCTGGAAATATGCGGCAGGGAATTCAAGTTGCAGTGAAGCCTGTTTTGATGAGTCGAACTGTGAGTGGGGGTGCATCTGCTTGGCAAACTCCACCTTCCCAGCAACCGATGAGTGCTCATCGCTCCAAGACTGGAGTTTTCGAGGATGATGACGAGCTTTTCTGGGATACTAATCTTGATGGGAGGAGAAATATTGGAACTTCAAAACATGTTCTGAAGCCAGAACGGTAATCTTCCTTTACCAGTGACCTTGGTTGTAGAGTTTATGCTTGGCTTTGTTGGAATTTTAAGGATTGTGGTATTTCTCCAGGTAGGAGAATTGAAAGACCTGATGTTTTGCATGAACTGGAATGGCTACATGGGCACACTCTTATCAAGATGGCTATGTGTGAAAAATTTAAATTGGTAGATGTTATGATTTCTATCCTAGCAATCCAGCAGATTCTAACACTCTCCTACCTATCAGTGGCAAAAATCCTGAGCAAGGCAAGTCAGGCTCAGCTGATATGACCAGATTTTCAGAGGAGGATGTTCCTGGCGATGTGGAGAATAGTGCCAACAATGCAGCTGGGGAAAAGAAGAAAGGGAAAAAAGGGAAGGTTGTAGACCCATCTTTGCTTGGATTTAGTGTTACCAGCAATCGGATCTTGATGGGTGAGATTCAGCATGTAGAAGACTAAACTTCTGTATATCACAGTAATCCATGTTTTCTCCATGATTACACCTTTTCTCTGCAGAAAGAATTTTTCTAGCCATTGTGGGTGGATGGCAACTAGGCTGTCCTACCTAATGATACTAAACTCAGAGGTTCATGAGGATTGAGGAGGGTGATGTAGAAGAAGAGTAAAGAAACATGCTTACATGTACCTCAGGAGCTGGTTGATCAATTGTAGAATCATTCTAGCTCAGGAACTGTGTATGAACTCCAGAGTCCTGGATTTCATGGCACATTGTGTATTCTAGCACCTACAATCAAACAGGGTGCCAACTCAGATTGTTACAAAAGTTTTAGCCACCATTTGACATGCTAGGTCATTTGTCCATTGGTAATCAGTGTGCATCATCCTAGTTGGTCATTATGTCATCCTATGTTATTGGTGCTGACTGGTGCACTGTGTTATGGAATCAGAAGAGTGTGTGAACAATAATAGCTCATAGACTGCTTTGCTGGATGCAAGTTATGTTGTTTCTTGTTCACGTATCCTCAATCTTCTGGCTCCGTGGACACTATTTGGTTGGTGGATGTCCAAGCTGAAGTAGAATTCAGAATCCCTGAGGAATAAAAAGGCAAAATGGTGTGGAGTCCTGTTGAGAGGTATTGATTCCAAAAGCATTCTCAATCCCTATTGAGAGGGTTTGATTCACAACCCACAAACCCTTTTCATTATCAAGTGAAGCAAGCTTTCTATTCTCTCAGATTATAGTGTAGTTGACCTGAGCATGTTTCCAGATTTGTGAAGTCTATGTGCTCTGAATTTACAGCTCAATTGAAAGTTTATCAGACATTGAATAGAATTTCAACGCACCTCAAATGCTTCTTCAGCAATGTTCATGAAGTTATGGATATGGGAATTGGGAGTTTCATGAGAAGGGGGGAAATGTGTTAGCTTTTGAGGAGGTTAGTTCCTGTGACTGAAACCAAATCTTAGGAAGAACTTCCATCTTTGGAAACAAACAATAGTGGAGCATTTGTTCCTTCTGGTAACATGGAGAGATATTCATGGAGGGAGGTCTTGAGGCTGTATTTTTTTTGGCAACCTAGACCAGTTATTGATGATTGAGATGGGTTCAGAATGCAATTTCATAATTCACTGACTAGTGAATCATTGGGACGGTTCAAAGAGGATTAGTACAATTGAAACCTAGTTCAGGAAATGTACCAGGTTTGATCAAAACCAGGTTAGGATGTTATTTCCTGAAGCAACAGGAAGACTTAGTCATGCATTTCACACAGTATCACAGATACTCTATGTGCACAACTGCACCAGAGGTGTAAACTTTTATCTGGTTTCTTTTATACCACAGGGACCTCCATTGCCAGGGGTTCATACCACTCAGGCCCAAAACCTGCTGCAGCTCTTGCACTCCTGTTGAATGGAGGCTTCAATGGACCTCGGAAGTACTTCCGAACAAGCAAATGAAAAGCAGCAATTACATGCCTAGGTGTTCCTTGTGACTGTGAACACAAGGCTGAGAAACTAGAATTATCCATTCTTTGTTGAACACTTGAGGAGGAGACATGAGACATCGCAATTCCTTTGTATCTCTCTTCAATTGCATCTCCATCTCCATCTCCATCTCCAGCTCCATCATTAACTTCTGGTTCAGCATTTCCTTCCTTTCCAACAGGAGGCAAGATCACCTGAACTGGTTCAACAGATCCGTGACTTCGATTGCTGTGGTCATCAAACAATGTGCAACCTTTTTTGTCAATTTTGATGGCAAGTCCATCATTGTTTCCATGGCTTTCAAAGGTTTCCAACCTCACAATCCTGACCATGGCTTTTGAGATGTCATCGTCTTCTAGACCCGCTTCACTGGTTTTCAATCCACTATTGACAGCTCTACTACAAGTTGTCAGACATGTCATGGGATCTGATTGTAAGCAAAGAAAAGTAAACCATCTTACACCAGCTGCACAGTGGGTGATCTCCTCTGGGTATATGACAGACTCCAACAAATCGGCAGTCAAGTCATCGCCACCTTTCCGAAACCTACTAATTGTGGTTGGTAAAACATCAAGTCCTCGTGCCTGCATCACAATACACAAAACAACATCAGTAGGAGTAGTAATCTACAAAACAACTGCACTTACAAAATACTTCACAAAATACCCCATCATAGCTAATGACTCTTTCATGAAAGTCTGAAGGTCTCCGAAGGTATCTTATTCAAAGATAGATACTGTCTGCACTTGGAGAAGACCATCTCATTGAGAGCTGTAAGATGGCTCACATCAGAATCACAAATTTAAGTACTGCATACAAATTGGGCATGAAAATTGGTAGAAAATTCTTCTAATGTCAAAACCCTAATGTATTTGTTGTATGTATGTATATACCTCATGAACACAATGCTCTACCACAAGCCTTGCAGACAAATCATGAGCTGTTGCTTCTGCTGAGTCCCAGAGACCATCATGTGCAGGAAGTGCACCATAACTTGATCCTAGCTCTCCAAGTCTTGTGGCAAGCAGTTGGAAGTGGCGACCTTCGTCTTGTGCTACTTTCACGAAGTCATCAAAAAACTCTCGTGGCATGGACTCAGCCTTTCCAAAACGAGCAATGATATCCTGCAAAGATGAAAGACGTACCAAGAAACAAATAGAAAACCATCATCACAACAGTTCAGAATTTGAGCAGACCATTGAAACAACAACAACAATGGGCAATGGTAACAGCAATGCAGGGAGGAGTTTTGTTTCGAAGGAGAAAGTGGAGAACAAAGAGTTCTATTTACCCAGCTTAGATCAATAGCCCAGCTCTCGGTGTGCACAAGACTATGGAGAAGAGCCTGTCTGCTTCGGAGACTGCCACCCTTGCCAAGCTTTGGCATATCCTTGGGAGCAACCAATTGCACCTGCCATCACCCACCCATCCATGCAAATCCTCCTCAGTTCTTCACTGGAATGACCTCCTCCTCCTCCTCCTCCTCCTCCTCCTCCTCCTCCTCCCCCTTCTTCCACATTTCCGTATCCTCTCACTCCCTCCACTTCCCTCATCAACTTCTGGCTGGAGACCTAAGAATCCATGCTCTTC
>Ga0209611_10007731_pt1 | contig 17130 bp, 13 predicted proteins | sample S1TSphgellanicum_3_FD_187693 | JGI IMG/M metagenome (GOLD analysis project Ga0209611, IMG submission 187693) | Host-associated microbial communities from peat moss isolated from Minnesota, USA - S1T2_Fc - Sphagnum magellanicum MG (SPAdes) (version 2) | ecosystem: Host-associated > Plants > Peat...
TCCAACAACTGAGAATGTCATTGCTAAAAGTATACCACCTAGTTCCATATTCAAAATATGATGAGTATATGTGGTGTGATTTCATTCATTCTGACAGCTTCTTCTTGACAAAATTGCAAGCAAAGTTAACACAAGGCCAACAATGGGTAGAAGCAATGCCAAGTAGGAATAGAGTGTGTAAAGTATCTCGCTGTCTCAAAAGATTTGGAGATTAGAGGGTACATTGAAATCCCATCCAGTGGAATTTCACTATTTAGAGCTGCTATTTCTTTGTTGGATTCAAGAGTATGAGGAGTTTTGGTCATGAGGAATTTTTTTTGCATGAAGTAGAATGAAAAGATTGTTTGTGTTGCTGGGAGAAGCAACCACTCTAAGTGCTGCTGGGCTTACAGGAGGAGGAGATAGCAGGATGTGTACCATGGTGATGGGACACTGTTAGCATCCTTGCATGCTAGCAACCATTTCTTGGTGTACTTGGCTGCCCAAACCAACCTGCTCTTGCACACGAAAGTATCTCAAAAGCTGAGCCTAAGCTGGGAAATTGTGTGCAGGTTAGCTGTTTCTTCATGAAATTGCCACATACTTCTTAACTCTCGTGTTCCTCCTGGCACAATGCAGCCATGAACTATAGAATTTGAGGAATAATTTATCACTGTTTTTCTGGCAGGTGTATAAAGAGATGATGGATGTGCATGCTTGTCATGAGCAATGGAACAAGGTGCGTGCAGGAGAAAGGTTGTCAATTACCTGACCTCATCACTTTCAACACCATTGCAAATGTGAGAACAATGACAGAGATGCAACAAGGTATAGCAACACCTCTCTTGCAGGAGATTCAGAGTGTTGGGTTGCAGCCTGATGCTGTAACCTACAACACTTTGATGAGTGCATGCAGTGCAATTCAAAGGAAGCTAGAACACTATTTCCAGAAATGAAGCAGCAAGGTTGAAACTCAAGACCCGGACATCTGGTTTTCAGTCTAAGGGCTCAGGCATAGACAACATGCCACTTGAGATGTTTTCCATGACTTGAAGACAAAAGGTTTGATGCCAGATGCCATCATAGACAACTCAATCTTGTTTGCAAATGCAAATGACAAAAGGGTGGAAAGAATTTTATGAAGAGATGCAGCAGATGAAGTTGGAAAGATGTTGAGTGGATCATGTAGAATATCATGATCTATGTGTATGGCAAAGTTGGGCTTCACGAGAGAGTAGTTTCTTTGTTGACTAGAAAAGGCAAAGGATGTGTGCCTGGTGCAGTAATGTACAAAGCTGGGTGAACTCCTACTGAAAATGCTGGGACAATCTTAGTGGAGTATCTGTGTACAGCTGAGCTCAAACCTGATGAGCTGCCAGATGCATTTCATCAATTGAGGGAGCTAGGGCTTCATCCAAACAGAAATAGTACATCATCATGATCCATTACTTGATGAAAAAAAATGACATAACAGAGGTGAAATGGGTGTACAGCCCAAGCTATATGCTGCTGGTTTTATCCCCCAGATGAACATTTAAGAGAATTTTTTTCGGCTGTTTTGCCGAAGCTGGCTATGTCCAAGATGAAACATGAAGAATGCAGGATATGAGCCTCATGCATTTATGTACAATTCCATGATTAGGCTTTACAGCTAATTGGGGATCTTCTGGAAGGAATCACACATTTCACAGAGGCATGTATGTGGTTGGTTGTACTCCTGATACTGCGACCTACAACATGTCGATCAGTCTGTACAAGAAGAATCTCATGACTCAAGAAGCATCAGCACTTCTCCAAAAACTGCACGATACTGGTTGCATACCAGATGCAATCTCTTCTGGTTCCTAGATTTGGGCTATGGGTGCTCACATATGCGGGAGGCTGCAGTGGCAATTTTCTTGTTGGATATGGAAAAAGCATGATGCAACATAATGATCAATGTCCACCAACAGGCTGGCAAACATAAGCAAGCAGAACTTTGTATCTCAGATAAGATCTGCTGGTATTGAGCCATCCCCAGCCACCATGCACATGCTGATGAACTCTTTTGGAAATGGAGGTGAGCCAGAACAGCTGAGACAATGTTTGGGAGATTGAGAGATTCTAATAGTTATCCCAACATCTTGCACTTCACATCATGGATTGATGTGGGGTTGTGAGATGAAGATTACGTGTATGGGGTAAGAAGTTGATGAAATCAGAACAGAAGGCATGGAGCTTCAAAAAGCATGGAGATTTTTTTGTACTTAAGACCTCTTTTTTGGAGACATTTGCTGAATTGCAGCTTGTTCATGGAGAAAATTGATATAAGTGATTTTGGATGTGAAGATTGGTCGGAAAGCCTTCAAGCAAAAGCTTGCTGGTTTCCAGATGATCATCTGGAGTAGAAAGTCTCTCAACATCTGTGGCAAAAAGAAAAAATTTAAATTTTGCTCAAGGATAAGATTTTTGTGTGGAAATGGCAGACATATATGGCAATCGTGCAGGCAATTAAGTACATGCAACCAGGTGGCAATTCCATTGGAAGAGTGACATATGTGGTTACACAATCAATAGTACAAGATGACAAATATGCTAATGGTGTTTTATTCCATCATGAATTTTGAAGCATGGAGATTTTTTGTATTAAAGTCTTCTTCTTAGACATGGTGCTGAACTGCAGCTTGTTGATGGAGAAAATTGATGATGTGATTTTGAATTGCACAGAGGGTTGGTTGGAAAACCTTCAAGCTTGAATGCTTGCTTGTTTCCAGATGATCATCTGGAGTAGAAAGTCTTCCAACATCTGTCACAAAAAGGAAAAATATGCTGAAGGGCTTTTGATTGGAAATGGCAGAAATATGTGGCAGTGACAAAGTAATTTTAAGAAGGTGCAATCAGGTGGCAAATCTGCTGGAAGACTGACATATCCAATTAGTGATTTTGACTCTATTCTTATGTCTGTTTGGGCATGCAAGATCTCCTCATATGTCACAAAACCCCAAGTGCCAATCTTGTTAGACAGAAGGAGATCAGATTCTGCCGTCATCAGGCACTATGCTCTTGATGGTTTTAGCACCACCACACAATGCAACTGTACCTTGAGAATGAAGCTCAGTGATTGCGGTGAAGTGGTGGATGACCTGGGGTGAAGATTAAAGCTCTGTTCTGCAGCCTTATGCTAAAAGAAGACAATTTGGTGCCAGCAGCCAACTACTTATTTCCTTGGGATCTGCTATGGCCTGTGCATCTTTTAACTTGCAAATGGATGGAAGGGTGATTGTAAGAGATGGAGTTAGAGTGATGTTGAATGCTGAAAATGTCAAAACCATTAATGGCACAAGTTGCTCAATGCAGTTTGTTTGCAGTCCTCCCCTATATTGGAGCTTTGAATTCCAGTTGCCAAATTGAGGTTCCCCCTAAGGTAGTGCATTTGACGGTCTATGTTTAATGACCCATTCTCATGGCAGATGTGCAGAATTAGAACAATATATTGTTGGGCACAGGACAACAAACAGTAGGATATGACATTGCAAAGAAGATATCCAGATGGGTGTGTGGCTCATCAACAAGCGTGATGCCTATCTGGTGGACATGGTATAAAAGTGCAGACACAGTGGACTACAACCTCTCCATTATCTCCCAGTCCTAGAATTGTGGCACAAATTACCTCTGTATCCAGTTGCGCATCATTTAAGCACCAAAGTTAGACAGAAATCAAAATTTCAATTTCTGTTGTCTTTATTTTACTGTAGTGGAAGTATGGGCATTGTAAGCCGTGTGCTTTCATATTTTCCTTTGATAGAGTTGCTACCAAGTTTCTGGTCAAAAGGCCCGCAAGCTCAAAACCAGAATTTGTCCACTCATTAGGGTGGAATAGCCAATGTAGGTTTACAACCGGCAGTTCCCGAGCCTCATAATTCTTGTCCATTGAGGCTTCAATGAAAAAGTGATGGTGTCAGGGTTGATGAATCAATTGATGCCCTTACTACAATGTTGCAAGAGGCTGGAGGTATTTTTCTTCAGAGGAATTTCACATAGATTATGTAAATTAATATCAGTGTAAATAGCCCAACAGAACTGTGTTACTCTGGTGCATGACCCCTTTCAAATGCCTAATACTTGGTGCTAGGAACACCTCTGGGGTTGTGATCTTCAGTTTGTCATCTGTGGTTGAGGGAACGTAAAGGGGAGTTGCTTGCAATGGTATTTCTAGTGACATGCAATGTGTTCATTTTAACTGCAAGCAGTCAATCTAACTTGAGGCATGTAGCCAAGGTGCGTGAAATCAACCCAGATGAGTTTGCAGAGATTGATTAACTTTGCAATTTATATTTATTGGGTGACTCGCCTGTCTTCAAGTGCAACTTCCAAACTGGGAAGCTCACCTCTATCAAGAATGATGGAACAAACTGAGAAACCCTCCCCAGTGGTGTTGTCTTGCCACCAGTTCAAGACTCAGTATATTATCACCAATCAGGTTCTTCATTTGAATCTCCATACTCAAATGTACTGAAAACTTGGGTATGGAATTCTGTTGTTGTGCTTCTGGTTTTGTTAGATCGCCCTCGATGAGACAATGTGCATGATGATGGCTTTGCAATTTTCAAACCAGTGAAGTGAAAGTTCTTGAATTTAGAGTGATTTTCACTGTTAGAAATTAATTAGAAATTATGAATTTGGTTTTTTCAACTAATGAATGCCTTTTCATCATACTGGCCAAAGTACAAGCTCATTGGGCATTAAAATTTTCCTTCCACATCATATGAGGTAATGCATGGGAAATTTCAAGGAATCAATGCTTCTTCATCCCTATTGGCCCTTCAGATTAACCGTTTCACGTTCCAATCCTTAACTGGAACAATGTTTACTTGTTTTCTATTTGCATTTGTCCATACAGGAAGCATTTTGGAGATGGAATCTATGGTGCCTAGATTGTACCTTACAATAATTATGTGTGTGTGTGTGTGTGTGTGTGTAATTTCTTCCAGTTTTTTTCACGTGAAAGGTTGCTGTAATGCCTTCAAATTCTTCCCCATATAACGCATCCAGGTATCACTACTTCACAAGATCAATGCTTTCTTGTTTGAGATATTTACCCACAAAATGTCAGGAAATTGACAATTTCCAATGAAAAGCAGCTCATATTGGGGTTGTCTGACGTTTAGGAGTTGGTTTGCGCTCACCAATGACCACTGTCTATCAACATCCTTTCAGAGAAAAAGAATACAGGAAGCATCTCATTCTCTACTTTGAGTTTATGCTTGGGAGCTATTTTCAAATTTAGATCTATTCTAATGAGTTGTACAATGTAGGTATGTTGTAAAGGAATGTAGTCTGCACATTCTGCAATTTTGCGTGCCTTCTTAAATGGAAGAATCGACTATCACGGTCATATCTGTCATTACCTACCTATGCATCTCTAGTTGACACCTACCTGTGCAACCTACCACATACCTTAAGGGCAGGGAACTGGAATCTGCGAGGTCTTGCCCATAATCTAGTACATTATGGAGTCCATCTACTAGATAATTGGGTCCATCTACCACATAATATAATAACTTGGTAGCTTTGGCACAAATTATATTATTTTTTAAAATTGTGAAATTTTCAAAAAGTAATTTTTTCAAAACTCAATTGTTTGTGAAGGAGATTGAAGAATATTTTGGAATATTCTTTTTTTGGAAATGGAATTCACCAATTTAATTAATTATTGGGCAGACACATGTGCTGAAGCCGCCCCTGAGTCGATATTTTTCCTACAGAGTTGTAACTTGGGATCTATCTTGCAATAGCTCTATTGTAACCTGCGTGCTGGTTCACGCTTGCCCTATTCTAACCTCTCGTACATCCGCGAGTCTGTTGTCTCAATCCAGCACATGGTGGAATCCGGAAAGTAATTAGCTCACTGTCACTGCTACATCATAATTCAACTGGCACTGTTTAAAGCTTCGCTTACCGATTTTGGCCCATCAATGTCCATTTATCACATTCAAGCAGGCCCATTGACTTGTAGAAACATTAATGCCGCACCAATCTATCTGACCAACACTGACGCTCGGACCGACATCGGAGCTTTGATACCTGACAGTGTCTATTCTGTACCTTGTTATTTATTTAGTGCATAATTTGTAGAAGTGTATTTTTTTGGTCTCTGAATCAGCGTTTTTTTCTGATTTCTTGAAGTAGCCACTCAGGCGGAGCAGGAGGGAGTGTGTTATATGGCTACTCCAGCCATTTTTTATTTATGCATGTGGCTACCAATTTTTTTCAAGGGCTAGAGTTTGGTTACTGCGTATTTTTATTGGGTAGGCAAAGTGGGGAATCAAGACATTTCAGAACCCTGAAACTGAGTGAAAGGGTCTGCCCAAGTGCATGTTGCAAAGTTCAAAAGCACTACTTGGGGAGTTGAACCCCAGTCTCAAACTTGAGACTTTGCCCAGTGCGAAGTAGTGTCCCTACACCACAGCCCAAAACAACCCACCAATGCCAAGTTCCAATCATCAATCAGGATACAAACAGCAAACAACATACAAGAACTTAAAAGATACAAGAAAAAATCCCAAAGTTCAAACCTTGCTTCAAATTCCATGCTGCAGTCTTTGTTGACCATTAAACCTGCAAGCAACTAGCAAGGATTCAATAATCCTAAAAAATTCACAAATAGGCCAAAATTTCACAAAAAAAAGAAAAAGAGACAATTTGAACATTGTTCATTTTTGATAGAACCCAAGACTTGAACACATGTTATCTCAACCAACTTAATGAATTTGGAAAGTTTGATCTTGAGGATGCGAGAAGAAGTAATCTTTGCCCACAATCGAGTGACCAGGTTTTTCTTTGACACCTCCTTCAACACGGACTCATTGTTTGTAGCCATGGTCATCTTAAAAAACAAACACTATAAATCCAATTTACATGGATCAAGCGAGTCATCCACCCAAAAAAAAGCTTTGTCCAACATGATGCACATTTAACTTTTTTGTTTCACCTTAACCTTCAAAAAATGGTATTTATTTTTTTGATTTCTTTAATATCTTGCACGAGTTGTATTCCCAATTGGGGTACCAAAAAGGAATGACTTGTATTTAAAGGATTGCAAAGGACAATTCTGGATTTTTGTTTATTTACTTTAGTATAGTTGTAATGGATTGTTGTATGCTAATAGATAAAATTATCTATTGTTAAATTAATAAAAATATTTTAAAATAATTTGGATACTATGTAAATGTCATTTTTGAGTCATGTAAACTAACTATATCAAATGTCAAAACCACATTTCTTTATGAAGGAATGTATAAAGTCATATTATTGATTTCAAACTTTTTGTACAACACAAACATGCCCTTTTCTATGAATGTACATGTTCATTGGATGGACTTGATGAAAACCCAAATCAAATAGAAATTTCAAGTCTTGGAATTTTGAAAGAAAGGGCTACAAGGCAAAGGACTCATTTTTTTAACCATTTGACAAAAAATTATGTTCAATGGGTTCAAAATTTATAGCTTTAGGTGTAGGTCACATGTGCCAGAAATAATCTCACTAAAAAACATGTTTGGTTATCCATTGAAATTCACACTACAACAAAATTATGTCCATTTCATTAGTTAAATTGGATTGACATGATTGTGTAATTAGATCTGAAAATGACAGATGACTAACTATATCTGTCATGATTAATCACAAATTCTAGCATAGTCTATTATGACTTAGTCTGATATGAGATTTAGTCATAATAGATGATGTGATTAAACACATGGAACCCCTTGGTGCCTATGTATACTTTGTACTAATAACACCATGATTGACATTAATCACATGCTGCCACATGTAATGTAACTAATAGTAACATGAGTTAAATTAGTCATGGTAAGTACACATGTAGGCAACATATATAATATGATTAAAATCAATCAATGGACTTATGCATGTAATATTAGCATGACTAAAATGAATAAGGGGAAATACACATGTAGTAAGGATGATGGTAATATGATTGACATATGTCACATGAAGTACACATTTTTATACTTGCTACCACATGTAATATGACTAATAGTAACACGTGACCTAAATTAATCATGATAAATACACATCTAGACAAAAGATCGGTAATATGACTAAAAACAGTCAATGGAGCTATATACTAAAGTCATATTAATAGTTAACAGGACTAAAATTAGTCCATTAATATACACGTGTAATAGGAATAGGGGCAATTTGTGACTAATATATGTCACGTAAAGTACACATGTTTAATAATTATTGCCACACCTCCAAGAATGTGATTAAAAATAGTCACTTTAATTTCCTACATGGTAAGTAGATATATATTTTTATTAATTTGTCTAGGTATGGGAAATTTAAGTTTATTCTCATAATTTTCTAATGCCTTGATGGATCACAAATTTATTTTAATTTTCCATTACAGTAAAACATTTCAACCTACATAAACCATGCTTTTAGAATTTAACCAAAATAATTTCCTTATATATATATATATATATATATATATATATATATATATATATATATATATATATTCCAGCTTTTTTAAAGACTTACAATTAACAATTCATTCTAAATCAAAATGAGATCTATGTCTACCTTGAATATCAAAATAAGTTTTGCATAAATGTTATGTAAGTTTTCAATTAATTGCACAAGTTAAAAGGTTTGAAAAAAAAAGTACATGAAATGGAGCATAAACTAGTGATATGCATATGCAACATGCTCATATACAAGTTTCAAACATTTGCAAATGAATCATCATGCATCATTGGAGTTGTCTGATGCATAATATTTTGGATTATCAAATCCATTATCTTCGTCCTCTTCACTATCATCAACATTCAAATCTATAGCACTAACAATAGACCCTCCTGCAATAGTAGGTAGCTGATTTGTTTCTCATACACTGAAACCTACAACCTTAAATAATCATCAATATCATAGTTATGACATTCTTCATTTTGCACATTAAAATTTTTTAAAATTCTTCATTTAGCACCTTGTCATAACATTCTTTACTCGCGAATGTTTACCAAATTACACCGGTTGATCTATAATTTTTTTTTAAATTTTTTAAAATTCTTGCTTCTTTGGGCTTCCATAACATTCTCGCACCAAGAATGTCATAACTATGATCAATATTACTAACCCTAAACATATCAAATTTAGTAGGGTCAAATTGAATGTTTTTTGTTATTCGTCTCCCATGAGGATTCTTTTTGAAGAACCACTTTTCAACCCCTTTCCTTATAATCATAGCTAGAAAAAAAAAACTTGTTCTACATTTAGTGGAAAGGCAAAAGATTGGTCAAAGATTAGAATTAATGACCCAAAGTTCACAAGGATGAAACCATACTCATTTCGTTTTACAGTTGCATTACTTTTGCTATAATTGGCCTTCACCCAATTACACAATAACACCACAATATTTAGAACCCCATTATTTAACTCCAAGATTTCCTCAACCCACCCCACACACTCCAAATGTGCAAGAATGGGCCTTTGATCATTGGGTCTTGAAACACACACTTGTTCAAACATGGCAGTTATGCCATTATCATTTGTGGTTAAATGTTCTTTTGCATTTACCACACAAATGTGGTTCTCAAATGCATACATTGACCGATATGATTTAGCTTCTAACATTAGTGACATGGACATGTGTATTGTCTCTTGAGCAATTGTGTCCCTTCCTTGGATAGTTGAAGGAATAGAAGCCCTTAGCCATGGTGGAAATGGGGGCAATTCCCAAAGGTGATATGGGAATTCAACATATTATGTTTGAATTTGCCCACTCTAATGTAGGGATTCCATCCTTTTAGCCTTTCTTTCTTGCACTTCATTGGCATATTTCCTGTCATAAGAAACTGTGTATAAACTTTAACTTCCCATTTTCCATTTGGAAATTAAATTAAATTAAATTAAACCACCATAATGCCCTAGATGCCACCATTGAAATCAAACATATTTAATAGCTCATATATTTAACTTAATTAATTAATTGTTTGTTTATTTTCTTGAAACAGAATAACAAACATGACCTAACAAACAACCCTAATTAACTCCCATAGGAAAAAGGTTGACATGACTTTCACCTACACACACCACTAGGTTTGAAGTTTGAACCCATGACCTTTTTACAAAAATCCCACCTAGATCCCAAAGTGGGCTATACTAGTGACCCATCAAAACTTTAATTTTTTGTAACATCAAAAATAACTTTTCAAAAAAGGTTTAACATAATTAAGTGGACCTCTACCTAAAAGCTATCAAAGACAAATTAACTATAACCATTGAGTTTTGGTTATTTATAATTAAAAGCTCTATAAGTCTCCCGTAGTAACTAAAATAATTGGAACTAAATCCTAGCATTCTCAAAGACTTGACACTTTGTACTTGAAATTTGTGCAATCTCCATGTATATAAACTATAAGTTAATTCCTAGACCTTCCAACATGAAAATTTTCCCCATTAGTGCCAACTTTTTCTTGTCCCAACAACATTACAACTACAACAACCATAATAATTTCCAATTTATCCAACTTTTTCAAAGACTTCATAATTTTGAATCAAATTGCATGTTTCTTGGAAGATGACAAAATTAATTACTAATGCCATGCAGACATTGATTTGACATTTGGTAACACAAAGGAATGCACCATGTCATGAAGGTCGGCAGTCATGATTCATGGTCACCCATTTCTTTCAAGCATTTCGTCATTCATGGGGGGCTCTTCTTTGTCATCCCACACCCATCTCCTTGTGGTTATGAAATCTTGTATGTACTTAGTGCAAAACCCCAAAGCCTTTTCTAGTGCATATCTTTCAACCATGTCTCCTTTTGCCTTTGTCTTATTTTGCACAAATCTTTTTAGGGTTTTCAAATACCTTTCAATAAGGTACATCCAACATGTGTGGATTGGACCTATGTCTTAATGTCGAAGAAAAAAAGAGGCAATTCTTGTTCCAATAAAACTAAACATATTGCCACTTCCTTTCTCAACTCACCCATAGTTGTTGGGTCCGCAATCTTCACACAAAGCTTTTTGAAAACATGACACAAATGGATAATCAATATGAGAAAATCATATCCATTACAACTAGGTTATCTAATTGTAATCTAGTTCTATCGGACACTTTTTAGTTGTAATCTAGTTCTATTAGACATTTTTTAGTTATAATTGAGTTTTATCAGACACTTTTTAGTTCCAACGGACAAGTTGCAATGGACACAATTTTCTCATAGTGAATTGACATCTAATGTCCCTTTGACATGAGGACCCAAAGGCATAAAAGCAAGATGTTTTGCATCATGACATGAAAGTTATGTGACTTCATACCTTTCAAGTCCCTCTCCTTATGGACTCTCTTCTTCAAAGAAAATACATAGTGTGTAGGTGTTTTTAAATATAGAAGGATGTGAAGAAATATCTCCTTCTCTTGATTTGTTAGCACATAAGAGGCTAATAGTTTCATCAACCCACTTGCAACAATTTGAAGCCAAAGATGTGTTCATATCCCACACTCCTTTAGGTCTTCTCAAATAACCACAATATTGTTTATGCCAAATATTGTCTTTAGAATATTTTCACATAAGTTTTTTTCACAGTGCATCATGTCCAAAGTATTCATGACCAACAAGTCCTACATACATTATGAATGTGTCAAAACAAAAACTATCATAATTTCAATGAATGTAAAAGTTTTGCAAAATCAGGAAGAAAATATGTTGGGGTTTCTATAAAACTTTCTTATGCACATGGTCATTTTGCACATTCCAAATTTGTAAATTATGAATTATTTGAAAATGCTATAATTTCAACAATTTCTTTTGATTGTTGTAAGAATAATGCCTTTTAATTTTTAAAATGGGGAATTTTCCACTATTTTAGAAAATTAAGGTGAAGAAGATAAATATGTTGCAAGGATCTTTTTTTGGTAAAAGTTCACAAAAAAAATAATTTTAGGGTTTTTTTTGCCACATATTTAGTGTTGGGCTACTATAAATATGGTTAAACTATCACAAGGATGTATTTTTCTTCTAACATGTTTTAGGTTTTTAACAAGTTGCCACTGTTCAAATCTATTTAATTAGAATGATGCATGCCTATTCATGATGTTAATTTTAGCAATTTGAGACCTTAAAACCTTGTATTCTAGAATCTAGGAATGACACTTGTTGAATTGTATTCAACTATCAAAAGATGGATACTAACATTTTTTTGTAACTTGTTTACCCATGAGTTTAGGGTGATGTAGTCTAGGCCATCTAAACCATCAAGTCTTTGAGAATGCTAGCATTTTAAAGAATTATTTTGGTTGATGTAAACAAAAATGACAAATTGAAAATAAATGGAATATTCAATAGTTCAAAACTAAGAATGGTAAATGTAATACTATACCTCCCAATATGGCAATTGGAACATCTTACTTAGACATTTGATGCCATTTTTGTGAATAGGGTCCAATTTCCCACCAATTCGATTTCTAGGTCCTTTTAGCCATAACTTTCGTTCTTGTGCCCACTTGATAGTGTTTGATGCAAACACTTGTGTAGGTGCATTCCTAATTTCTGTTTCGCCATTGAAAGCACTTTTATTTCGTTGACATGGGTGGTTTCTAGGCAAATAACAGTGATTGTAACAATATATGATTTTTTTCAGTTTTTTAGAAGTACGACATTTTGTGGTAGGGCCACAAGGTGGGCATCCTTTATGCCCTTTGGTCACACACCCTGTAAATAGTCCAAATGCTGGAAAATCATGTACACTCCATATGCACATGGCTCATAGCAAAAATGTTTCCTTGGAGAAAACATCAAATGCTTGAACACTAATCCATAGGACTTGCAATTCTTCAATAAGTGGCTATAGGTATACATCCACATTTTCAACTTTTACAAATTTTTTCCCAAGAATTATTAGGGCCAACATCAACAAATATTGTTTAGTCATTAGCCAAGGAGGCAAGTTGTAATTCAATAATATCGCGGGCCATGTCAAATGACATGAATTGAGGTCACCAAATTGGTTCACCCCATCAAGTGCTAACCCTAACCTAATGTTGCAAGCATCATTGGCAAAACTTGGCCACTTCTCATTCATGTGTTTCCAAGCAAGTGAATCTACACATTGCATATAAGACCATCTATACTAGCCCCAACTTTGTGCCAAATTAACAGTTTTGTTAAGGATTTACACCTATACACTCGTAATAGCCTTGGAATCAGTGGGAAGTGTCAAAGGATTTTCCATGGAATAGATCTTGACCCTTCCATAAACCTAGCAGTCTCACATTTTGGACACACTTGCAACTGCTTTAGGCTGCCTCGAAAAAACACATCCTTTTTCATAGGTGTGGAACGAATCATTGCAAGTAAACCCAATGACTTAATCAACTTGTTGGCCTCATAAAATGATTTTGTTATGTTGTTTCCTTTTAGAAGTAACTTTTTGCATAACAATGAAAGTAATTCACTCATGAAAGCATTACTCATAAAATGCATAGTCCTTAAATTCTACAGCAAAAGAATAGCTCATAGTATGGATGTAGAAGATCCTTCAAATAATGGTGTTGAGGCTTTTGAAGAAAGCCTTTCCATTAATACATTAGTGGGTCTTGGGCTTTTTGGAGGAGTACTATTAACTTTAATTTCCTCCAAGTTTTCATTTTCAGGTGCTAGAATTTGTTCTTCAAACACTTGTTGCAACCCATCATATGTTGCAAAAGCTTCATTAACAAGCATGTGGAGTTGAACTTCTACATCAAGTTGTGTGTGTTGTTGAACATGCACACCTCTAGCATTAGTAATTCTTTGATCATCTACAAAATTGTTCTACCCTTGATTGTTCTTTTGAACTATTGGTTGTTGTAAATATGTACAACACATTTAAACATTAGACATAACACCTTCCAACAATCATAGATTAAACATTCTAAATAAACCAACTTTTCAAGGCTTACAACTTGGACTATTGGGTCCATTCACAGTTGGGGTACCAAAAAAGGAAAAAAACACTTAAGGATTTTTTAGAGTTACTTTTTACAAATAACATTACATGAAACAAACTTAAGTAAGAAAAATTTAAGTGAGAAAAATTGAATAGTCCAATATAAGATAATTCATGTGTTAATGGTGAATTTTCACAATCATACATAATTGTGTATAAATATTTTAGTTTAATGCCAAAAATGCAAAAAATCTTAGAAAATCCCAAAATGAATTTCAATGGAAAACAAAACATGTTTTTTGGCACATTTGTTTCTTTCACATGTGACTTGCATCTAAAGCTAAACATTTTGAAACCATTGAACATAATTTTTTTATCACATGGTTTAAAAAATGAGTCATTTGCCTTGTAGCCCTTTCTTTCAAAATTTCAAGATTTTGAAAATTTTGGATGATTTGGCTTTTCATCAAGTTCATCCAATGAACATGTACTTTCATAGAAGGGGGCATGTTTTTGTTATACAAAAAATTTGAAATCAATTATATGATTTTATGCCTTCCTTTTGATTACTTTAAAAAAAATGTACTTTAAACACTTGATTCTTTTAGTTTACAAGACTCAAAAGAACATTAATATGGTGTCCAAATTATTTAAAATATTATTATTAATTTAAGAAGACATCATTTTATCAATTGACATACAATAATCCACTACAATTATAATAATATAAGATAAACAAAAATCCATTGTTATCCTTTGCAATCCTTTTTTAGTTAGGCACTCCTTTTTGGTACCCCAATCGTGAATGGACCCTACCTCGATATGTATGACAAACTGTTGTTAACTATATGACCTTCATTATGCTTTCAGTTAGCAGCATATAATTTGAGATTATACATCTGAAGATTATGATCTGAAATTACATGTTGCTCTATGTATGATCTTCTTACAATCTACTAGTGACTAAAAACATAATGGCCAATGAAATTGTGTGAGATTATATGCTTAATTTTCAAAACCAAATACCTAGCCATCACATTAGGTGTCAAAAAAAAAATGTTCATACCACCATTGGCATTTGAAAATATGGATCGCAACCATATTTCTTAAGATGCTTTTTAATTGCATTGCAAAGTTGTCTTTTCGCACCATGACAACACATACAGGGACAATCGTAGCTAATTAATCCCTTTTGACTTGCTTCAAGCTCATTAGCTTCAAATCTTGGGCATCAATTTTTGCTAGCATTTCTAGCTGATGCCAGAATGTGGACCTATGTCAACAAATAGTTAAACAAATTCATCAATTGTTATTGTTGTCAACCAATTTTATGTCATTTGAAATTATTGCATGAAATAAAGGGTTAATTATGTTGGCAGGTAGGGGAAAAATGTAGGTGAATAGGGTAGCTAGGTGGGAGGGTATGGAGGTCAGGGCTGAGAAAAAGATGGCCAAGACAAAAAAAAAACCAAAGGTGAACAACCAAAAAATATTGACTGTGGTAGCATGTTGGTTAACTGAGGGTCAAGAGCAGGATGAAAAAAGGCAACCCATCCTATGGACAGAACAGAATACCTGGTGCAGTCATGGGGGCTGGTTCACTCTGGCGCTGATCTAGTCCTTGCTACCGTCAGCGCACTTTGCCTGTACACATCTACAAACCACTATGTATTGTTTTTATTGAAAAGCCGAAACATGGCCCAAAAGTTTCTCCACTGGGAAATTTGTAAGGACTGAAGGGAATTCTGAAGGATTGAAGGCAGATCAATATAACAACCATTTTTTCAAATCTCAAAATTAGACTAATTTTGACTTCATCTATGTACTATTTTTTCTGAAAGAAGTCAAATTGTAATTACCAAGGTTTGCAACATTATTCTTCATTTCAAAAAGGGCTTTCCACCTTTTCTTCTTTTAAGTGCAACTTTACTTTTTGCATAGCTGTTTTATCTTTTAGACATGGTCTAAAAGTTCATAAAGTTGCTTCCAAAAGGTTGAAAACCAAATGATGAAGATCATGAAAGGTATCAAATTGGAGTGTGCTTGTGAATGCATTGTTGTTCACATGCTTTTAAATCCAATCATTACTATGATTACTATAGTGGCACTTTCTTTCTGTTGAGATCATGTAAGTCCATACCAAATTATGGTCACATGCATTTGGATCCACGGCATGTTGATATAGTTCATTTGACAACACAATATATCTTTCTATACCTATCTTAGTTGTGAGGTTTAACATGCATATTTTGGGAAAGAGGAAAGAACCCTATGGAAGGCTTGAAATGAACCAATGTGAAGCCTATGCACTGCATATTGTGATTGCTAACATAATAATATTAACATTCTTGCAACATGAACATCTTTAGTATTCCAATAAGGTGATGGCACTGAAAGGTTTCTTGACTACATCAAGCACACACATGCATGTAAAATTGATTAATAAAAAGTAAAGATCAAAGTCCAAGCCATAAGATTCAATACATATACACCCTAGGGATAATGAATTTCAACTGACCTAAGAACCTACCAAAACTAACTGGTCAGTACCACTTAAAACATACTAACTACAGGTCTACTATCTAAGTAGAGATCAGTACCTAGGATAGTCCGGATGGCAAGGACAAATCCCAACATGCACAATATTTTGGAACATCATGTAACTTGTATTGCTTCTTGTTGCGCAAAAAATTAATATAATGTGGAATGAGTACCTTCCCTACAGTTAGTTTTGGCATTAAATAATCCTCCAAATAGGGAAATGAAATTTTGTGAGAATATGAAGTTGAAATGTTGAAAATCATTATAATTATCATAGGCTATACTCTGAATAATTTCATTAGTCATATCACAATATTATAATAGATGATGGAAAAAATAATCATTTCAAGATTGAAAAATGAATTCACTTCTTGAAAAAAATAAAAATTCATTTTGTCAATGTGGAAACTGACCCTAGACCACGGTAATATAATTAACATGTTGGACACATATGTTGTAATTTTTGTTCTGAAGTCCATAGTGATGTATACAAAATTATATCACATATGTAAGTCACTTGTAACAATCTTGATAAATCATAAGTACACGTGCTTGATATTTTTTTGAAAGTTTTACAACATGTCATGCACCCAATAATATTTGTTTAAACTCAAATTTGTAAGCATGTGATCTTCATATTTAAGAAGTTATTTCAATCCACTTTTAT
>Ga0209611_10007733_pt1 | contig 17130 bp, 11 predicted proteins | sample S1TSphgellanicum_3_FD_187693 | JGI IMG/M metagenome (GOLD analysis project Ga0209611, IMG submission 187693) | Host-associated microbial communities from peat moss isolated from Minnesota, USA - S1T2_Fc - Sphagnum magellanicum MG (SPAdes) (version 2) | ecosystem: Host-associated > Plants > Peat...
AAAAAAAAAAAAAAAAAAAACAATAAGAAGAAAAACAAGGAAAAATAATTAATGACACAAAATTATGAAGGAAAAGAAATGAAGGTAAGAGATCACTTACATATTGACACTATCCATAAGTGTTTTGATGTACCCTCTATTCCTAATTTTAGCATTAACAACCCATGTGGTTGGACACACATGCCATGTTTCATCATCAAGTTGACTAATATAAGGCAACCAAGCCTCAAGTCGATGATTGCCATCCCACACATGGAAAATTTTACCCTTCAAGTGTGAAAGGGTTGGTTTTGTGTCCAAAAATGCCTCAAACTTGTCATTCACAGATCTCCATGTAAAGTTCCAAGACATCTCTTTCTCAAATGTGACATTTTCAATTTCATCATGAATGTTTTCTAAAGAAATGTAAAAAACTTGAAAACTTGGATGATAGCTAACATAGAACTCCTTCCTCTTGTTAGTTATGTCAATCTATAAAGTAGGTTTAACAATTTACATTGGCACCATTCTTGCATAAAAGGATGTCTATGATCCCATCTTCAATGAGGAGGTTCTTAAAAAGTGTATGAACACTATCCACATTTTCACATTGGAGAATTTGTCAAACATCAAGAGTGGGTGAAAGGGTTTTAGATATGTCTTTCGTGAAGTTGAACATATCATGGGACCAAATTCCAAAACCACCTTCTTCTTAAATAGGGTCTAGAGGAATGTTTATATGGGGTGGCGATTGTTTAATATCCTACAAAAATGAAACAAACAAAACTAGAATTGAGGAGTCACATCCTATGTTTTGCAAATGTGAGGAAAAAACTAGATCATATATAATTTTGCAAGTGATGAAATATGAACCACAAATAAAATGGAAAGCCAAAAGAAACAAATCAAATGAAGTTTCACTTGCGAAATTAGATAATGTCTTCAAAATGACACTTTAAGAAAATTATGAAAAGTAAACCAAATCCAATTTTGCACATGATATGTGAAACTACACAATATAGTTTTGTAAGTTTTGTAAGCAAAACCACCATATTTGCAAAACTATTAGATCTAGTTTCACTTGTGAAACCACTATGGGATTTAATTTTGCAAGCGAAACACTAGATCCATAGAACTTTCGAATTCAATTTTGTAAGCAAGACATTAGGTCCACAAAACTAGTTTCGCAAATAAACATTAGATCCACATAACCTCCAAATATGGTTTCACAAGCAAAACCATTAACCTATCCATAGAACTTTCAAATATAATGAAACTCATAAAACTAGTTTCACTTGTGAAATCATAGTTGAAAAGACATTTGGAAAGAAAGAAGAAGATTTTTTTTTGTTCCAATAGCTTTTGTTTCTACATGGCCAAACCACTTTTCAAAGCCATCTTTGATGTTCTCGGTTGTTTTAGAGTTGCAAAATACAATGCTTGTCAGTGATTTTGTCATTTCCTTGGGGTATCCAAAGCTCCACAACAATCTCAAGTAGGTAAAAAATTGTGAAGGAAGTGAGGCAACAAGAATTTGGGAAGAGGGGGTTGGATGTAGTGGTTTACAACTTGAATGAGGGTTAGGGCTAGAAAATGGGAGGGGGAAAAAATCAATAAAAAGCAAAGTGGATTTTATTGTTACACTTACGATAAAATGGTTGAGGAGTTAGCTTCTTCCTCTTCCCCCCAAAGAGGTTATGAGTTCAAACCCATCTTAAGAAAATCCTAAGGCATGTAGGTTGGGGGCAAAGGGGGGCAAAGGGCAAAGGTTAAGGCCAAGGCTAAGGAACTTCTTAATCTAGTTTTGCAAATAAAAATACTTCCATTCTGGCATTCTTGTTTTTAAAATTATAATGGTCCTTATGCCTACATGATATGTCTACAATATAAAGCAAAATTCAACCCAAATTTGAAATTTGATTTTTCATTTCATTTCATCCATTGCAACATTCTTGTCATTAAAATAATTATGGTCCTTTTGCCTACATAATATATTTACAATGTAAAGGGAAATTCAACCTAAATCTGAAATCTGATTTTTTACTTCATTTCATCCATTTTGGCATTCTTGTTTTTAAAATCATAATGGTGATTATGCCTACATAATATGTGTACAATATAAAGCAAAATGCAACCCAAATCTGAAATTTGATTTTTCATTTCATTTCATCCACTTTGGCATTCTTGTCTTTAAAATTATAATGGTCCTTATGCTTATGTAATATGTGTACAATATAAAACAAAATTCAACCCAAATCTGAAATTATTATTTTTACTTCATTTCTTTTTTTTTTGTTTAGCAACCTTCATGATCCATGGCTATCTGATATATGTGCAGTTTATAACAAAATACAACCCACATCTGAAATCTAATCCTATATGGATTTTTTTTGCATTTTTGCATTTTTGTCATTATAATCATAATGGTTCATGATTATACAACATATACACAATCGAAAAAAAGAAAAAGAAAAAAGGATTTAGTGGCCAAAATTATTTCACAAATTGAAACCACCCATTAATTATGCATGGGCACAAATTTACAAAAAAAAAATACCACTTTGTAATACCTATGAAACAAAATTTTGAAAGTTTGTTTTATATTACCGCAGAAATGCCAATGACCCATTTGAAACTAATATTTTTTAACGGGTCGATATATAGGACTTTTAGTTCATTCAATAATACAAAAGATATTTACACATTGTCAAAAGGATAGCTGTAAATTTTTGGTGGAATTTTGGTCTTAATATTCATAGATACATTATTGGATTAAGGTTTGAAATCATTAATTTGTTAAAACTATAAAAATATAACAACCTCTCAAATGAAATCTAGAGCTTCTGCTTCCTTTCACATTAATGTGCAAATCACGAATCTTGTTTGTTTATCAATTAAGCATGGCCACAATCCTAACGTCTTGAATTTTTCTTCTAGAATCCACTTTTTGGCATTTTTTTTCAACAACCTAAGTTCCAAAACTCATAATTCTAGATCTTTAACATCAAAATGGTTTCTTAGTACACCTTTTTATAGTTTAAACCTTCATTAATTCAAAAAAAGTTGTTCATTAATTATGTTCAAAGAAAGGGTTTCAATTTATGATTTTTTTTCCATCACCTAATTCTAGTGGTGTTATATGTATCCAATAGATGCATTCATGTGTGGATCAATTCATGGCGGGTGGATGAATGTTTTGTAGATTTCTTTTTATGTGTGGATAAGTGTTTTGCAAATTTCTTTTACGTGTGGGGTCAATGTTGTGTACTTCTTTTTTTGTGTGTAGATCAATGTTCACATTTTATTTTGTTTTTGTTGCTCAATACTTTTTCCATCAATCTCACACTTTCATAATTTTTTCTTCTCCATGTGACTAAACTCCATGGATGTTGAAATCCTCCTTAAAAATGGGTTAGTTCCAAATGGGTTTTATGTGTGAAAGATACATTAGTTATTGTCCATGACTTGACCCTTTCAACCAAGTTCAAACTTCATATTAGCCCCATTCTCCTTGAAAAAATAGTTTTGAATTATATCGAAGAAGTAACATGAGCCATTTTGCAAGATCCCATTGAGAACTCTACAAGAAGAGAGTATCTTTCACTAGGAAGGTACCAAGTATTGGAGAAGAAAGGGATCCTTAGCCCCAATTGGATGCATCAAAATTTGCCAATGTCAAAATAAAACCAGTGATCCTTGAATTGAGTGATTTTACAAATGAAGATGTATAAAAGGTTTCAAATCTTGATTTGATATTATCAGTGTCACATCAAACTCCTTTATAAATGTTTAACACTAACATTAAAAAAAATTCAAATGTTGTTGAATGTTTAAAGTAATTGGCATTTGCAAATGTTCTTAAAAGTGAATTGCAACATCTGAACTATGATGTCATCTCCAAGATGACAATGCAATATCTACCTTCCAAGTTTGAGGAAATGTCATGTTTGAATTACCATTAATCAACACAACATTCCGATGGCTTAGTAGGTCGAATGCAAGGCATGGATAAGAAACATGACATTCACCTTCAAGGTGTAAAGTAAAGACTACAAACATCAAAAAATGGTGATGGTTTGATGTTTAGACGGTTATCATGTGTTGGCCATGTGTCTTACCAAAACTTGAAATGTGATTATTACATTGAGAACAATGTTTGCGATGAAATTAATTGGGAAGGAGTTATAGAAAATCCATAGAACAACATGTTGCCATTAAACCTTTGTTTGCAAACACTATAAGTTTGCACCGATTTGCATTGCAAGGTGTTTTGCTAAAATGTACTATGTCTTGCACCGTTCCAAAACCATGACATGAGGTTACAACCATCTTAGGACCCACGAACATCCAATTGTTATAGGCCCTTCAAGAGAGAATAAGGATATGGCACATGATCTAATAAGGCAAGAATATGAGAAAACATAGACTGCCACCCCTTTGGCCATTGCCATGTCAGTTAGTAAGGTATTTCTCGGGCCTAAACTTATTAGGCTTGGTGATGGATCACAACCCAAGTTGCAAGGGGATGATTTTGATTTATTATTGGAAGAGTTCTCCCTTCTGAGCTCTCTAAACATTCAAAACCAAGCGAACAATCTTAAGCTTGGTAATGGTGCCAAAAGTTCCATTGATCAAATCTAGAGCAAACTAGTCTTGAGAGCTTCTTGTTCAAGATGGGTCCTACTAGTGGTGTTGACATTGTGAAGTGTATGCATCCAACAAGGGATTTGGAAGGAGCGTGGTTGATGTTCGACCATTACAAATGTTTACAACATTAGACAACCATGGGTTGCCATGTCTATGATCCTTTTTATTGTCAAATTTTGACCATTTTAATTTGTGACATGTAATTTAAGGATGTGGATTCACAAATGCTAATGTGGAATGCACTTGGTCATGAAAAAACATGGTGTAAAATGTTAATTTCAAGGGATTCATGGCGATTTGTATTCAAGCCAAATTTGGCATAATCATAACCTTTTTGGAAGTGGTGACCCAAAGCTTCTACTGGAGACTCAAAAGTGGACAAGTCTTTATCATTGGGCCCAATCTCTTGATCGACATACAAAGAAATTAATCTATCCTAAATGTCATGTTCACCACATATAGATATGTCATGATTACAAGAATGCCACAACATTAACTTCTACAAAAGCAAAGTACCAAACAATTCATGTTTGGTGGTTATCATTTGGTGTTGTGTTTGAAGAGAACATTCATGAACTAGATAATTGGCTTGCATTTTGGCATTTTCATTATCGTCAATGGGGGGAATATGTCAAAACAATGAGTTCCACTTCCTTCTTTTTTAATTCCTTCATCACATAGTTTTTTATCCAATATTTTTCATCTCCCATGTCAATTTCTTCTTTATAGTGTATGGATATAACTTGTAATTTCTCTTTTTGCAAACCATGGACTTGTCGAATGATGCCAACATGCTAACTTGTAATTTGGCAAAAAATGTGCACCATGCATGGTCAATATATATAATTTGACAAAAAATCTATTGATTTTTATGATATAACAACTAACTAACTCATTCGAACACTTGTCCAACAATCAATGGATAAGGATTATTTCATGGGAAGAAATACAAGACATGGTCCAGATAATGATGAACTACGTTCAAATGAACAACAAACCGATCAAGGGATCTTCACAAGATGGTAGAGGCCCTTAATCACCACAAGAAGAAATCTTGTCTTTTCCCATTACCAAATTCATTAGGTTTTTAATGAAATGGGACAAAATTGACTAATATGCAACTTGTATGATTTTAGTCAAAAAGGACTAGTTGATTAGGACATTTTTAGTGAAATATTTTTCATCATTTTGCATAGTCACATGTTGCATTAGACAATTTTTAATTTTAAAATTATGACATGGATATATGAGGCCCCAAGTTAGTATGAGTAGAATAAAATGTCACATCATCATACAATTTTTTTCCATTTTTTCCATTTTTTCCATTTTTTTTGTTTTTTTTTCCCGGATCATGGAATCATGGATTCTAAATTTTCATACCATGTTATGACAAAATTACATGCCGTGAATTTTTTTATTAAAATTTTTAATTTTGTCAAAAACAAATTTTGTCATTCACCATGATGCACATGTTTGTATATTGCATTTATATGACATATAATGATCCACCCATTCATCAAGGTTTCAACCTTAGACCTCATGGAGGCACACCAAGGCTTTAACTGCCAAACCATTGCAAGACTTTACTAACAAAGAAGAAAAAGTTTAAATTTATTATGTTTGGCATGGAATTGTTTAGGAAATTCAAACTTGAACATATGTTTTTTTTTTTGAAATTTTATTCAATGCTACAAATGAAAACATGATCTTAAAGTTTATTAAATAATTTATTAAAAATTTAATTTTATAAATTCTAAATGTAAAAAATTTAAAAGAAATCTTAAAATAACACGTCATGAATAAATTTACAAAACTTTTTAATTGACCCACAATATCTATGAATTCAATGTGAATTTTAAAATGCATTCATTGAGTTTTTAACAATGTTATTTCCATTGTGTAAAATATGTTCATTTTTTAAAAAATATATTTTTTTATTTTTCCAAATATGATTACGTACAAAGATTTTCATGATTTTTGCGATGTTGCTAAAATGGTAATCATCCATAAAAACAATTTTACCATATTTGGTTATAAAAAAGTTATGGAGTTGGAAACTTGTTTAAATCCTTCAATATTATGGTTAGTTCCTATATTTTATTATAAAACATTGATGATATAAAATTTTAATTTGACATAATTTGGTTTTTTTCTTTCAAAAAATCCTTTGTTGATGTTGTTGCCCTTTTAAAATTGGCAAAAATTGGCCACCAATTTTTTTTTAAAATTAAGTAGTCAATATAGTCATTTAATTCTCAATACCATATTTTTTTATCAATATGAATCATACACTTATACAAATGACTAACTACACAACTTGAAAAAAATCATTAAATATTATTATTTTTGTGTAAGAATATATTTTATTCTCCTTTCCTTTTTAGAAGTAAAAATAACATAATTTGGTGAAATTTTGGCATTAAATAGTTGGATTAAACCCCCTCCCCCCAACCAACATCTTTTTTTTGGTTTCAAATTTTCTTAACTTGGCAATTCTTGTTTAAAAAAAAATGGAAAAAAGTGAAATTCGAAGGAAAATGTAAACAACAAAAACATTGCAAAAATTTTGAGATAAAAATTTTGAACAAAAAATGTTACTTTGAATGAATTTTTTTTTCAAATAATTTTAATAATTCCAACCTTAAACACACAAAAAATTCCAACATCAAATTTATTTGAAAAAAAATTAACTCAATATTTGAAATCACTATAAACTTATCCATTTTTTTGAAAACACTCAAATAAATTTAATGATGTAACTTGTTTCTTTTCTTTTTCTAGTGGTGAATTTCCACCATTTTGCAAACATAAAAGGGGCCATTAACATCACCAAAGGATATTTTAATAAAAAAAATAAAAAATTCCATTTTTTTTTTATGATATAATTTTATAATGGGTTCTAGGACTTGTAGCCAAAATATAAAAGTATTTTAACAAATTTATACCTCCATATATATGGTCTATAACAAAAATAATGTGGTTAAATATTCTTGTGGATGATCTTGAATAACACCACAAATTTGATAAAAAATAAAAAATCCATTGATGCAATTATCATTATCACCATTTATAATTCATTGTTAACCCAATTTTTTAGTTTGTACATAGTAACTAATTGTTACCAATTAGTAATTGGTGAAGCAATATTATCTTGAAACTTAGTTCAATTATTATTGGATAATGGGTCCTTAAGTTGACCAATCTGTTAAGTTACCCATGACAAATGTTAAGGTAACCGATAGAGTATGTGAATTGGTAACCGATTATAGTAACATTTTTTAAACATGTGGCCAATAGTTGATGTAGTTTAAGTTTGAGTTTTCTAACTGATATACTAGCTAGTAATTGTTTAACTTAAAACAATGTTATGTTTGGTATAAATAGGAAGATTGGAGGATGATGAAAAACTTTTGAACTTTTGGCTTTTTTCTTACTTCTTAAATTTTGGAGATCACTTCTTTGTTTTTACTTTTGGTTTATGAACAAGTTCACTTTTGAACTTTGAGTTTTATTTTCAAATTGATTTAGAAGATTGATTTTAGTTCTATCTTTGCATTTATGAGCAAGCATCTATGTCTTTGTGTTTTTAATCTTCACAAAATACAAATATGAAGCAACTCACCTTTTGATGTTATCTAAAACCGAAATTAAAAATCTAAAATAAAATAAATTCATAATTTGAAAAAATAGAAAAAACTTTTAACATTTGGTGACCACGCAATGGAACAAAATTATAAACAATCAAAATTACACTTTCTGGTTTTTAGCAATTTTTTTGTTTGAAACTTTTTAAATTTGGATTTGTAATAATTTTTTAAGAGTTTTTTTGTGCTTTGATGATTTTTTTTTTTTGTAGCAACCTATTTGTCAAAAGAACTTGAATTAACAATTTTTTAGATTAATATAAACAATGTCAAAAAGTAGTCATAAGGGGCTTTAAGAAGGTAATTAGAATTAAAAGTACCACAATGACCCATTCATGAAGTGATTTAGTCACAAGAACAATTATGCTCTCAAGTTGAGGGAATTCAATTAGTTAATGATCCTAATAATGAATTTCAACAACCAATTATGACAGATTTACCTCAAGTCATCAAATACCAACAAAGCAAGGAAAAAGAAGGGAACCACAAGTATTTTCAACCGATTGATTTTTTACACCCCAATAGTTGTCCCAACAATGTAAGTTGAACACACAATTGGGTGGACAAAAACATCGCACATGTTCGACATGCTAATGACATAACCTCTACAACACAAAGGTGGCAATTGCAACACCCAGTTACTACATTCCCAAAGCTATTGTAACATCCATATTAACATTAGTTGTTGGGTACTACACATCTAAACTAGTTCCTATTTTGAATCCAACTGCAATATATTGGTTGGCACAATTATGCAACTTGGAACAAAAACCTTCACACTGATTTAGTTTTCAACAACATGTAGAATTGGTGAATGTGGTTGTAGTACATGTTCTCCAACAAACACAACCTATCATTCAAGGTGTTTGGTCGAGTGTATCTATTATGAGAATTGTTGAACGACCACCCATCCAACAAAGTATAGCGATTACAAACTCATAACCCATTGTTCAAATTGCATTAGCATGTGCATTTGTCATCAGGTTAGACATGAATTCAAGAATTGTCCTTTTGTGGATGATAAATTGAAGTAATTAATGAGAGAAGAACTTATAACTTCTCTACCACCTATTAGAATGAACACACTAGCGTTATAGGTTGGTGTACCCGTGTCACAAATTCAATCATAATCAGGTTTGGCTACTCACCAAACACCAGTTAGTCAACACCTAAACCCAGCAAGACAACCTAGAGGTGTACCATATCCACCATATCCAATGTGGTATAATATAGTTCCACCCGTTGTAACCATGGATCCTAACATGTACTCTATGTATTATTTTGGAATCAAAGGACCTAATTCGTTGATTTTTGGAAGAAAGGAGAGATATGCAGTTAGTAATACCTAAACAAAACCAATGCTACTTGTTGAGCCATTAGAGCAAACTCAATATCCTATCAGAATACCAACTTTTGGTTTAAAACAACTAATTTTAATTCCTAAAGGTGTATTTGTTCAATATACAACGGTAGGAACTCTACTCATTAACATACATGTTGCCAATGGACTATTGTCCATGGTAATGATGTTTATTCCAACAACCAAGAAGGATTAATTCACATCCACAATCGGGTGGAAAACCACTTGGAGGTTTGCCTAATGGAAGATCACCAGGAGGAGGAGGATCACTTGATCAAAACCCACTTGAAGGACCACCACCTAATCCACATGTTGGATTTTATAGATGGCCAACACTTGATCCAAAAATATTCATGCCACCATGGTACCTATCCACCGGTTCTATTTTTATTTAAACCAATCAGTAAACTACCATATCAAAAACTTCAATATCCAACATACATGAAGGATACTAATCCTAATGCTCACATTAGAGTTTTTTAAAAAATAATTAGAGCTAATGGGGAGACTATGGAAACTGATATCATCAACCTGTTTGGTTTCACTTTACAAGACAACACCTTAGAATGGGGCAAAAACTTTGTACGGAATCATTTTAATTGCATTTTTGAGTAGTTGGAACAAACGTTTTGCAAATGTTTCTGATCTATGAAAAATAACAAAAAAATCTATATGTAATTGAAAAACCTCCAATAACAAGTTGGTGAATGGGTAGAAGTATATTATGAATGTTTGTTAAAACTTGCTAATTGTTTGCAAATGAAAACGCGCTATTGATGTTTTCCTTACTACTATTTTCAAAGCAAGTTTGCAACCATATCTTAAACTAGCAACAATAAGTATGGAAAAAGATACCGTTATCAAACATATAAGGAAGCTACATTGATCTATGAAGAAAATGGACTGGTCATAGCAAATTACAACACTTTGATAACTCAACTAAAGTCTAAACCAATTGCACAACCTATAGTCACTTATACTATTGTTAAACAACAGTTTACCTATTCAAACTATGGTAAAATTGGTCATGCCATAGAAACTTGTCACAATAGGAAAAAAATAAAACTTGCAGTACCTATTGTTCCCACCAACGTTGTTGAACCGATAGTTGAAGTTATTACACAACTTGTTAAACTAACTAGAGTACCATTGAGATCAACATTCCTTATGTAACACAACTAGATGTTGTGAGAACTATTTGGTCCATATGCATTTAAGATCCATGGATTTCATAGCAACTTCACATCCCTAAAATGAAGCCAATGGTAAACATCAACATGCCTTCCAATCATGACATTTAGTAATACAAGTAAGTTTCAAGCATCTACAAAATTAGACTAAGATAATGTAAACCCAAAATTATATCCACTAGTTGATGAAGATGACCATCTTATATGATGTGGTGATAAATAAATCACCCAACTACATTAGTAGCCCCAATGATGAAAAAAGAATTATTTGCATTAGTCCCATCCATCTCTATTATCATGATATTCAACGCTCGAAATGAATTGAATTAAGTTTTAGACAATTTAATATTTTTGGTGTGGATATGGACAACCTCCAAACTACACTTCTCACCAAAAGTAAATGAACTCAATATCATAAGACAACCTATGTGATGTACTAATACATACGAGCATCAATGTTATGGTTTCCATGACTAGCACCCAATGTGGGTATAAATGAAGTGAATTCAAACCAAGTAGTAATGTTGATAGATGTGATGCATGTTGTGTCCCTTCCTCCTAGTTCACCTTTTTGTACATAGAAATGTCATCATTCACAACTTCATCCAAAATCAGAATACTAAAGCTTGGCACCATGTTCAGAGCAAAATCAAAGTCTCCATGCAACAACAAAATGTGTAAAGACAAGAGAAATTCCATCAATGGAAACTTTGAAAATATCTCCAACTACCACAAAGCATAACACCTCTTATTGGGGTTCAATTATAAAATAGAGAGACAAGTTTCATTTGCCAAGGTAATTCAATGAAGAATGTTATGATTTAATTGAAGTTTTCCCATGGGAAAGACACATCAATGTTCCATTGCATGCGTGGGATTTACACATGCACACTTGAGATGATGTTTATGCATAGTTGAAAGAAGAACAAGAAAAACACTTCCCTAGATAGTCCAATCGTTCTTTCATGCAAGACTTGTATAGAGAGGATTTCATTCTTAAAGAAAGCAAAAAGCTTGGACAACAATTCAATTAAGAACAAAACTAGGGAATCAATCCAGATTAATATTGCTTATTCACAATTCTTTGGAGCTAGCCATCCTTTTGGTCCTCAAATTATTAATCTTGTCCATATGTTCCATTCAATTGAACAACTCCTATGAAAGGTATGAAGTAGCCAACAATTGGAGTTTCAATAACAACTCTCAAGAGCACAAGAATAAAGAAGAAGAAATCATCTATTTTCATGCTAATCATTCAAGCCATTAACAAAAACAACAAGGTACTTATTGATGCAATGAATTATATCAATGTTGTTCAATTAGACATTTAAAAGGACAAAGCATAATCACATGAAAAAACATTCAAGCAACATCTAAAATACTTGAAGGATAAGGATAAGAAAAATCATAAAATGAATAAAAACATGGTGAACATCTTATCAAACCTTAGTATTACTTGTGCCATCCATTCATTAAAGATCACACACATATGTTTTCACTAATCATTCTTTTTGAATTTTTATCTGATGTTGAACCACTACTAAATAATCATGGTCCACACTTGAAAAATAGCAAGCAAGTCAAGGAAAATTCAAGAATTCAAGTGTGGAGCAATGCAACAATTCAAATGAGGAACAAATCATTTTTTGAGTCCAAATACAATTGAACATTGAACTTGCTTGGAACTTAATTCAAACCTTCAATTGAACATGTTGTTCATTTTCTACACACTCACATGTTTCCCAAAAATGCTTCAAGAGCAATCCTCCAATTTGATCTAAAAAGTTCATTTCCTTCTAATGTAGGTTTTACCTCATTTGATCTTGCATATGTCATGTTCTAACATCTCCTTGCACCTTGAAAAACTACTTATTTTCTTGCTCCAATCAAAACATTCACATTCGCATCCACATCCCTTCCACTTAAAATCAAATTGTCTAGTGTACAACATGTTACAACATTAGAAAGGAAATGAATATGAAGATTACTTTTTAGCAACATTCTCTAAATGGTTTTAGAATCCCAAATGCATTTTCCATAAATCTCCTCCCCTTGGAAAGGTGTATATTGAAAAATGTTTTAGATTTGCAATCGGTTGTGAGGGATCATAAGTTAAAAAGAAGTGGATATCCTTTATCCCCTTTAAGATGTATGGGTGAATACCATCTTGAGATCCATCTTAGAGTTAAACAAACCATCATACATTACCTTCTAGTAAAAGTTCAACAACTTTAGAATTTGAAAATCCTTCCTAAAACATGGCATCCCTACAAATACACCTTAAAAGCACCTATAATGGTCAACCACAACTTGGAGTTGCATACTAATATGTGTTTTGGACTTGTAGGAAAAATAATTAATTATGTATATGCCCTTGGGTTTTGAATGTGAATTTGTGTGTAATCAATTACACCATGAACTGAAATAAATTCATCAAAATCATTAAAGCCAACCATGACAAAAGAAAAATCTTCCATGTATGGCATTGAGTTTGGTTTCTAAAAACCACTTTGACAACATAAACAAATCCATGGAGAACCATGTTCACCAACAATTTCCCAATTGTAAACATCTTGTTACATTGTAAGCATTTAGACAATTTGTACAATGAACAAGCCATTTTAATGCCAATAGACATAATAGATTTGTGCATCCTTGTGTTTTTTTTTAATCAAAGATCTCAGTTTAAATTTTTCATCAACTACAATAAATTTTTTTTAATTGTTTAAAAGTATTCCAACTGTCTTTCGTTGTCACATTGTGTCATGAAAAAATGTGAATACTATGTGGTATTTATGGCCTTGACCCAATCCCCAAGCTCCTTGTTCATTGACAATTCAAAATTCATGACAACCAATAATGATGTAAAACAATTGCATTTTTAAAGCCTTAAACAATATTTTTTTAGATTCCAAGAGGCCTCCCATTAACTCCAACATAGGATGATTATCTACTGCAAAAAATAGGTTTGGTTGTTCCTACATTTCTGAAAAAAGATGCGCAAATTGAATCAACATTAACAACTTCACTACTTTCATGGCGTCAACAAGAATAAATATAAATTGCACAACAAACAAACAAATTAGAAATCACACTAGACTGCAAGAGAAGAAGAAAGGAGAATGTTCAATGATCGCATCGCACTACATTGTGCACAAGTAGAAGAGTTGTTCTATACTACATCGAAGAATTTTTTTAAAAAGTGTCTTATACCACACTACATTGCTTGAGAAGAAGCAAAATTGTTTGCACCACATTGCATTATGAAAGAAGAAGGAAGAATTGCACAACAACGCACGAGCAAAAAAAACATTACTACCTTGCATTACACCACAACACACAAGGAAAAGAAAATTTGGTACATTGCAATGTGCTGCAATTGCATAAAATAACAACACAGAAAGTTGTGAGAGCTCTAAGAAAAAAATTCCCAAAATTGTAGGAGAGAAATCAAATGAAATTTTGTGAGAAGGCACACAAGATTTAAAAGATAGAAGAGAAATGGAATGAGAACTCATGAGAAGGCATACATAATCTTTAAGAAAAGAAAGTTCTCACAAGGAGAGGGAAAAAAAGGTTGCTTACACATCCTAACTTTCAATGCACCATCATGAATGGAGATGTGTCATTTATGACAACTACCCTACCTACTAACAAAAAAAACTATTAGTTTGAACAATGATATGCGTAATCCATTATGAATGAATAATCAAATGTCATGAATAGTCCATTGTGAATCCATAATTTTCATGTCAAATTGACAATGGATTATTCACAATGGACTTTTGAAAAGATGACATTACATTTTTCAAATAAATATAATGAAAAACATGGGTTCAAAAATTATGTCATAGTAATGTTAAAATACAAATTGCAAAACAGATGACCATCAAAATATAAGGATTGTAAAAATAATATGCATTGAAACTTTCCTAATACAAGAAATTTTCTTTTTAAAAAAATGCCATAAATTTCATTCTTTTTATCATTGATAATGCATTTCACATTGAAATATTCAAACTTTCAGATGGATTTTTGAACCAATCAGATGCTTAGTGCTATATGGAGGGTGGTCGATTAATACTTTTGATAAAAACATAGGGGATAATTATATGAATTATTATGACTACAAGAATTTTAGTTAGTGTAAGATTTAGGGTTTCCAAAACATCAAAATTGAATCACCTAACTTTAATTTTACCTAAACATTAGATTTAGGAATGGTTAATTGGAACAAGGGTTGGCTCCAAGTATGTGATGAAAGGCATTTTTCTTTGGTGCCTTTTGGTGTGACAACAATTCTTTCAACTTGCCCTTCTTTTGACAACCTATTTTAACTTTCAAATAACATGTGTGATATGCATGGCTTGGGGCAAAACCAATTATGTATATAATATTAGAAACTTGCAATCCTTGGAAAAGTAAATACATAATCTTGTTTGGATGGTGAAAACAATAATTATGTATTCTTGAATTTTGGCTTTAATGTTTTGTTAGAATTGATTGATAAAGAATCTTAAATGATTTTACCTTTAAACAAAGAGGCGGGTTTAATCAATGATGTGTTGTTTGTTGGTTCAATTGTTACACTCATATTTGTGCATGAATTATTTGTTTGATTTGCCTTCTATAAGCAAGGAAACCTAAAGCCTTGATTAAGAAGCACACCAAGTTAGGAAGGTGGCTTTCCAAACATGATGGATCTTCTTTCTATCATTGAAATAATTTAATGATAATTTAGCAAAGTGGAAAGATGTTACATATTATATGTTTGATAATTGATTCATCATATTGAGTTTTCCATGATAGAATCAACATTATTTAATTGTAATTAATAACATCATAATCAAAAGTTCCATTCAAATTAAATTCCACTTTGGTGTTCCATCTTCACAAAAATAAATCGTGCAAATTCCATTTCACATTTCACCCCTAAAAAATCCAATGGTTAGGTTTTTTCTTGTGGCATATGTTATTAAAAACATTTCAATCATTACATAACTTGACTTAAGGTGGGATTTAACAAGCTTGTGGGTGAAAATTTTATGTAATTTAAAAACATCTAATAAGTAGAATTGAAATAGTTAAAATTCATGACCATGACTATACATGTGCATTATGCATGGTTGTAGGTTCATGAATAAGCCATGTTAAATAGGTTCATGAAGAGGCCAAACCATCATACATGATACAAACATCACCAAATCAATTAAACACCCAAAAACCATTTGGATAATTATGGTGGACCCTTGGAAGAGGATTGGACAATCATGTTGCCCCACCATAAAAATTAAAAAGTCCAATACCCTTGCAGGTTGAAAAGCTTATGTACCATAAAATGGGCACTACAATCATCTCAAGACTTGTTTGACCTAGTAGGTTGAGATGTTATTCCACAAGGCAGTATTGAGTTCTACCAAGGTTTGTTCCATAATTTAGTTATGGTTCTATGAAGGGATAATGGTTTTTAACAATGTCTATTCCATAATGTAAATAATGAATTTTTTTAGTTGTTTGCATGGATAAATTAATGATTTCTTACATGTATGTGTAAACAACAACATGGAATGAGAGGCCCAAAAGGCCTTTCCCTTTTAGTTGTAACAACCTTTATCAAACAATGAATTTCAATTACACTCCAAAAAATGCAAGCTTCTGCCATTTTAAATCAATTAATAGCAACTAGTGGTAACCTGTGCATGCAAGGCACAACACGACATTGAAGCAACGATGACCCCTGATGACGACCCCTGAAACCCTAAAGTTCAACGACATTCTGCCATTTCAGAAAGTCATGACTATGGAAAATTGGAAAAATATAAAGAACCGCCGGTTCCATATTTTAGTTCATTGATTTTTTGAGAACCGTGAGAACGAATGGTAAGAACCACCCTTCTAATAACCCACTAATGGTGGTTGGTTCCAGTGTTAGTTCCGGTTTTTTGAATTTTTTTCCCCATAATCAAAGAATCACCGGTTCCGATTCTTTCAAAAGAAGAACCAGAGGTTTTACGAAAGAACCGGTAAAAAAAACGCACTGGTTCTTAGACTTTCTTTTTTTTTCCTGAAAATTTGGGAACCGTGGTTATATAGCCACATCGATTGTTTGAAAATTTTAAAAAGCGACTGCTAGGTGAATGGTGCATACCCGATATGATAACCGAAGGGCATTTTTCATTCATTCATATTCACAGAAGCGCCCCACAGTGATGGGAAAGCATGCGTTCGTGCCCTATTAAGTACGATGGGAACGTACTTTCTTTTCCTACGTGGCGGAACGGGCCATTCCAAGAAATAACTGACATACCCC
>Ga0209611_10007734_pt1 | contig 17130 bp, 18 predicted proteins | sample S1TSphgellanicum_3_FD_187693 | JGI IMG/M metagenome (GOLD analysis project Ga0209611, IMG submission 187693) | Host-associated microbial communities from peat moss isolated from Minnesota, USA - S1T2_Fc - Sphagnum magellanicum MG (SPAdes) (version 2) | ecosystem: Host-associated > Plants > Peat...
GGGGGGGGCGGAGAGGGGGGAGTACATTGTTTAGGGTCGACTTATACATTGGGAAAATGAATAATTATTTTTCAAAAAATCATTTTTTTGTAACTTTAAGAAAAAAAAAATCGTGTTTGAGAATAGTCGAATAATATTTTCATATGATTAGTCAAATTATCCATATAGTATCTTGCCATAATTATTATGATAGTTTTCATCACCTAAATACATATCTTTTATTTAAATCTTTTCAATATTTAAAGACTATTTTGTGAAAAAATAACCCTAGAATAAAGCATTTGAATTTTTATTTTTTTATTCAATCACTTTCCAAACTATTTAGCTTTTTCTTTTTTAGTTCTATTTTTAAAAGTTATTTAAAAGGAGTATTGAAGCGCCCAAATTTGGCTTGGTTCACATTACAACAAAATTTCATTTTTTAATGTTCTTCATGTTGAAATTATCTTTGGTTGCAATATGATTTGTGTTTTCCAATTTGACTAAAACTATTTGCATGCCTCAACCAAAAGGTTGTGTGTTTTATATAAGAAAATTGATGTGTAGGTTTTGATAAGTACCTTGGATCACAATTAGCCTTTGTTTATAATGTTTTTGTTGTAGGGGAGGTTCTTGGTTCTCAATTCAAACCAAAATTGTATCTCAAAACCAACTAAGCTAGTCTAATGCTTGGAAAAACAAAAGGTTATATAACCATTATGATGCAAATGGGGTTGGGGAATGTTAATAATTATGGTTCTAGGGTAAAAATCTAAATAAAAATCCATGGTTTGAGCTGGTGTCAAATGAGGCCATCAATTTTAATATAAATTTAATGTTCAAAAGGACCTCAAGGTTTTGGCAATTGTTTGATTTAAGGTATTTTGGCTTCATCAAATATCAAATGTGTTATTCAATAATTATGTTTTCCTTTAGTTTGCACCTTCATGCCACTATTTAGTGTTTTATTTGATTGATGTTCGTAATCATTTTATTCCACCATTTTCATGTACAAGTGTTAATTCATGTGAGGTTGATGAAATATTGATTTTATAACGCTTCATATTTTTGAAAACTTCTCATATTTTGGACAACAATTGCAACGTGCACATTGTTGATCACATGAATGTATTAGTTTATATTATTTTTAATAACTTAATTTTCTTTCATCATTGGTTGTAAGATGAATTGAAAGATCCCATCTATCCCTCTAGATGATGTCCTTGGACATAATTCTTTTGAACAACATTCCATTAGGAGTTAGAGAACACCCTAATGTGATTAAATAAATTTAACGGTTGTGATTTGGGAATTTCAAAAAGATTTCAACTAGAGTGTCTAGACAAAAAGAAAAAAAAAAAGAATAATGTAAATGTCCAAAAAAATTTATTGTGTATGCCCATTGTTTGAACTTTAGTTTTGGACTTGCAACCAAAGTTAAGGCAAAAACTATGAAGTAGGTTAAATGGAAGCCCAAGACAAGGGGAAAAAGAGAGATTCACCCAAATGAAGGTGAAGATGCTTGGGAGTAAAAAAAAAAAAACATTCCCAAGACTTATAAATCACATTTTCACTTTGTGATTTGGCACTTGCAAGGAGTCTCATTTTTTGGGGTCAAGGTTCGAAGGGCAAACCTTGCCCAAATCAAATAATATTGGGTTCATTGGAAAATGAGTTGTCAAATTTGATACATTGTAGTGGGTTCACATTTTCAAACATAGTTGTTTGTGTAAAACTTATATCTATTTGAAGAGTTAGGACATACTTTATTGCCAAAATGAGTATTGACCATTTAAATTTTGATTTGGAAAGGAAGTCCAATGGAGGTCCTTAACATGAGTTAAGCAAACCTCTCAAGATGTTCTACTTGTAAAATAAAAACTTGGCCTTTGATATTTGTATGCACTTTACAATATACTTCATTGGCAAAATGCCATGGGAATTTGTGGGGGAAGGGGGTCAATGTTGGAGCTATGTCCAAATATCAAGTATCTTTTTTCAAACTTATTTGAACATCATAATTAATGTTTTATTTTTTTGAGCGAAATTGAACTTGGAAGTGAGAAAGGTAAGAATTCAAGAAGATATTTTACATACGTCACCAATTACAAGGGTGTAGTTGAAAATAAATGGGTTTCATTGAACACATAAACCTCTAAAGATTAATTATTGAAAAATTAAAGGTGTTATTGTAAATAGGTATTTGAAACTAATTTTTTTAATGTCAATAATTAAATTGTGAGAAAACAAGTATAATTTTCTTCACCTCCAATGTAAATATAAGTTGTGGGACACTAAAACTTGGAGTGGGCTATAAGGAATCCATTTCCAAGTCAATATTTAATGGCAATGGCAACCCTTGGTACAAAGGGTGCCTTTTGATCTACACTCACCTTTGCAATCCTTTTTCTAATTTTGCTTGAAAGTCCTCATATGACCATTCTTATCTTTTGTTTCACCTTGTTATATCCAATTCCAATTGACATGGAAAAGGACACTTTTTTAAATGCAAAACAAGGAAGACTTATAAGGCATGGAGGTACACACAATTTACTTATGCCATCAAGGAAAAGGGAAAAATGTTGAAAGATAAATATCCTTACAAAATGGAGCAATTGAACTCAAAAGCAGCATTGTGCATTGTGGTCACGTTGTTTCAATGAATTATTGTTGTATTTGGCACAAATGTATCACATTCAAAAATCATATGAACACAAATATCATAAATTGTTAGATGGAATGAAATAAATTTGGTGGGCATGATAGGAACACAAAGTTGTGAATCAAGTTATGAACATATCAATAATGGCAATAGTAAACAAATTGAGAAAGTGCAACTAAACAACATATGGGAAGTTGTGTCATCATTGGCACAAGCATTGATGAATGCTCGAAATCAACTTGCAAACCTTATTGCATCACAAGATCAACATCATAAGTTGTGTAATTTCAAAACTCTTAATACACCATTTTGTGCACACCAATTACCTAATTACATGCCAACAGCTGGAGCACAGGTTACGAACCTTCATCGCAAACATGTGCATGGCCACATTGCATTTGGGTGTAATAGTGAGTATCGGCCACAAGTTGCAATGAGACCAAGAAATCAAATTTGTCTTGATAAGTGTGTTGATAATAGAACCATGAGCCCTTTACGAAGGCGAAATTATGACATGACATTTAGAACTAATAATCTCCCATGGAAATGTCCCCCACGGACACAACTAAAGCTCCATTTATTAAGTGAGAACAACTTCCATATTAACGCAGTTCAAAGAGTAAGTGCAAGGAAGTGTGGATCAAAACCAAATACTTGCAATAGAGATCGACATTTAAATGTTCACTTCACACACCTTAGCAATGTCAAGAAAGAGAATCATGGAGGTGATGGTAATGTGAATAATTGTATTAACAATAAGATCACTTCAACAACATTGCAACAAAAAAACCATTGCATTGGAACTCGATATGCACAATTGTTGAAAGAAGAGACTTACCAATTGCGGGAACGTAGATTAGTTGATGAATGTAATGCGAAAAAACCTAAATGGTGTTTTTGTTAACATTAGTTATGTAAGCACCCTTCATGATGGGTGTGTCTTTAAATGATTCAATTTTTCTTCGTCTTTTGTTAAAGATCATAAAACTATGACAAATTACAACCTCAAAGAAAGAGGAACTTTGCCCATTATACAATTTTCAAACATGAGGAAAAGCCGTTAGGAATCCATCCCTTAACTTCATACCTATTATGTGGGAAAATGATTTTGCACAATAATAAAACTTTGTGCCAATGGGTATTGATGACTTTTTTCAAATGTTTCAACTCTTTTCAATCTCAATGTTCCCCCCTTTCCATTGGAAAAACTTGATTGTAACATCAAAATATCAAACATTGGCAATTTGCTTTGCAATTTCTAATGAAATTAAATTTGTACAAACAATCAATTACAGATTTTTTGCTTGCATCTGATTGCTACTATGAACTTGCTAATAATAACCCCAAAAATAATTTTATATTGGAATTCCCATGCCAACATACATTAATAAAGTAAGGATGGCCATCAAACATGACCAATTTTTTTACTACCAAAATTTCACCCAAAGAAAACATAATTAAAAATGAAAAACTGAAAAGATTTGTGGGTATTTCCATTGCCAAAAGCTAGAAGAAGAAAAAATTGCCAAATTTTTACATTTGGTTTTCAGGATGTAGCCAAAAATATAGAAGCATGATTAAAGATTTTTCTTTCATAAAAAAAATTATCACAAGATTTGTTACATATTTTAAAGGTTGATCATCATTTTTTCTACTTCGTCCTACAAATGAATGTCACCTTAGCTGCATCAAAAAATTCATTAGAAAAACATTGATCAGACCATTGGTTGATGGCATTGTGAATCCGTGCCAAATTGTGCAATGTGTAAATAATTGGCATGGTTGCATTTGGTAGGAAATCATGACAAATTTCCCAAATAGTTCTTCCATTTGAGTTTGGGATCAATTGTGATGAGGATCCATTGAATACATTTCAATAAACAAATTAAATTTGTTCAATCTATAGATAGATTGCATGTTTCATAATGCCCAAAATTCCATATGATTATGTGAGCATGAAATGTTTATTTGTTGATAATCCAAATTTGATTTCAAAATCTTTGTGTAAAGAGTAGCAAAATTGTCTTCACAAAAACAATCCCAAGCTAATCATATTAATTTAGTAATTATTATTATTTTGTGCCAATTGCCACATAACTTATGTGATTTTGAAAAAAATGGAGGTAACTCATGTGACTTTGTAATTGATTTTCAACAATACAAAAAAATAATAATCAAGAGTTCATATTTTCATAGGAGTTCAATAAATAATTAAGAATGGTAATTACACAACTTTAAAACAACAAATGATATATTGAGGGCATTGGATGAATTCATCTCAAAACTTTGATGAATGTTTGAAATATTGCAAAAAAATTATGATGAATATGACCTTAACTCTAAACTTTGTTATATTTATTAATTAGGTGGGTTCCAAGTTATTTATTTATTTATTGGAATGCGCCAATTTGATTGGCCCATCACAAAGAGAGAAAAAAAAACTTTAGAGGCTCCCCCACTTCCCCCACAATAGAAGTTATTATTTATTTATGGGGGAATTTATAGCAAGGCTCTTTGGCCTGCAATACGGGGAAAATTTTGGTTCAATGCCCGGAAAATGTGTCACAAATGATTTTCAAACTCTATCATCAATTGAACATCCAATTTAGATTTTAACATTGGATTTTAAAAGCCTTTGAAAATTGTCTTAAATTACTAAAATGCAATTTTTTTCATTTTTGAATAAATAAATTCCCATTTTTTACCCCAAAAAGGGTATATTGAATAGTGGGGGGGTGGGAGGGGGAACTTGGACCCTACCCATCTATCAAAAAATAATAATTTTGGATGCATTGAGACCTGGTTTGAGATCTCGATCCGGACCCATCCACGTCTTTCAGGATCTGGATTCGGAGCCATCGAGGTGGAGTTAACACCTGGAAGATTGAGATCTCATTTGAGGGAACCCCAATAGAGAGCAAAGCGAGAGCCTGACTGAGACTGAGGATCTCGATTTGGGATCTTATTCGGGACGCGGATCGCGAAGAAGACGAGCGGAAATGCCGTGCCCTTGAGGTCAGAGTGCTGCACTCGCGCTCGCTCGCTTGCTCGATCGTTGCAGCAGCAGCAACAGCTCCTTGTGCGCCTGCACGCAGAGGAGATTTGCACTCCTCTCTCGCTTACTTTCAGCTGCAGTAACGGCCTCTTGAGGTTCTTGCAGGTGTGGGTTACAAACAAACACTCTCCGTCACCTGCTCTCTTGACCCATGCTTTTTGTCCCAAAGAATATTGGAGAAAGCTGTGCAATAGCTGTTTTCTACTATTTCCCGGAGGGTTTTTGAGTTGGCCATCGCTGTTTCTCTTTCTCGTAAGACTGGGGAAGGGTTATAGGGCGAAGAGGAATGTATAATTCTTACTGCTACTAAGAAAATTCGGGATTTTTTCGAAGCTTTGGATGTCGTGGTTTTTTGTTTTTTGCTCATTTTTGCATTTTTCTGCTCTCTAGAAGCTGGGTATGACGCTTTGTGGATCATTCGTTTCTTTTTTCTTTTGGGTTCGTTGGAGCTTTCTGAGCTAGAACTTGAGTGATGGATGTGCTTCACGATGTCTTTCTCTCTGGATCTATCTGTTTTGTTGTTCCGATGCAGGGTTTTTGTTTGTGGGTTTTGAAGAGGAACGAACGACAACAGATTGGTTATGGCTTTTGTCAGAGGGTTTCTGTCTGTGTGAAGAAGAGCACTGCAACCTTCAATGGGGGAGGAGAAGCTGTCTCTCTAGTATATATTGATCAACAGAGTCTTGTAGGTGATCGCAACTGAGAGAGAGTGGCCACTGATTCTGAAGCAGTTTTTTTTTTTGGGTTGGTTTTGGGACAGATCAGATCCCGACAAGATGGCAACTCCTACCCCATTGCTGAAAGACGAGTTGGACATTGTGATCCCAACCATTCGCAACCTTGATTTCCTGGAGCAATGGCGGCCATATCTGAGTCCATATCATCTCATCATTGTACAGGATGGTGACCCAACCAAAGTCATCAAGGTTCCTGAGGGTTATGACTATGAGCTGTACAACCGCAATGACATCAACCGGATCCTCGGCCCCAAAGCTTCATGCATCTCATTCAAGGATAGTGCTTGCAGATGCTTCGGTTACATGATGTCCAAGAAGAAGTACATCTTCACCATCGATGATGATTGCTGGGTAAGAACTAAGAACTCCTCTATGACAGTATCGATATGTCTGTTGTGTTGTGAAGCTTACAAGCTTGTTTGATTCCATTTGTTTGCCAATCAAATCAGAAACTTCAGCTCAGATCGCTGATCCTTGTAGAAGTCTCTGTAATCCAAGCTGTAGTTTCTGATTTGATCCTCGGGTTTCTAAGGAGTTTCTGTGCATTCGAAACCTGATGAATGTCTCAACCTTGTCCTTTGTTGTGCTAGAAATTTTTTGTGCTTAAACAAAGTTTATGGAGTCTGGGAGTTGGTGTGCTCTAGATTTGCAATTATATATGTTTCCTGAGACTAGAATTGTGATACAGTGAGGGGATGTGCCTGGGCCATACAGGTGGCAAAGGATCCACAAGGCAAGGACATCAATGCAATGGAACAGCATATAACAAATCTGCTGACTCCATCAACACCACTTTTCTTCAACACATTGTACGACCCTTACCGCAAGGGTGCTGACTTTGTGCGTGGGTATCCATTCAGCATGCGTGAAGGTGTGCCCACTGCCATCTCACACGGGCTTTGGCTCAATGTGCCTGATTATGATGCTCCTACCCAACTCGTCAAACCTGCAGAACGCAACACCAGGTGAGAGAAATTTCACATGAGTCACTGGTGGTGGGATTTCAATAAGCTGCACAAACTTGCACATTGACATGGTTTGAAATTGTATGAAATATTTTTATTTCTTTTGGGCCAAAACCTAACAGAACACTTTGTTTCATTACTTAGATATTTGTGCTCAAGTCTCTTTCTATCTGCAATCACTTTCATATTCCTTCATAGTATTCCTTGACAACATGTTGCATTGGTATTCTTCATCATGTTGTATTTCTTGACAACTTGTTACTGATTTGATTTGATGGTTTCTCTTGTTGATAGGTTTGTGGATATGGTGATGACCATCCCAAAGAACACATTGTTCCCTATGTGTGGAATGAATTTAGCATTTGATAGGTCTCTTATTGGGCCAGCTATGTATTTTGGTCTCATGGGCGATGGTCAACCAATTGGACGTTATGATGACATGTGGGCTGGCTGGTGCTGCAAGGTTTTTATGATGACTCCCTCACTTGTGGACTTACTGATTCTTTTCATTTATTGTGCTCAAATTTCTTCATGTGACTTGCACATTTTGAAAGAATTGTTAGTTTTTACAATCGGCCTTTCTTTAAAGGAAGAAATCTCAAGTTTACTGAGATGTTTAAATGTTGAATTTGGGACAGGTGATTTGTGACCATTTAGGGTATGGTGTGAAGACTGGGCTACCCTACATTCATCACAGCAAGGCCAGCAACCCTTTTGTGAACTTGAAGAAAGAGTACAAGGGCATTTTCTGGCAGGAAGAGATCATTCCTTTCTTCCAGCAGATCCAGCTTTCAAAGGAAGCTGTGACAGTTGAGCAATGCTACCTTGAGCTCTCCAAATTGGTAAGGCTCAAACTTCTTTCCTTCTATGAGTTTTTCATTTAGTCTGAGTGACCAGCTGCATGTTTCCTGCCTTGAAATTGCTTGTGGGAGCTTATGCAGAAACAGCTCACAAAACTAGAGCAGCAAAGTGCATATCAGCAACAAAGAGTTCACTTACAATCTCATTTTGAAGAAACAAGAGACTACCTAGAGGGAGACATATGCACATACATAGAGGTGCTCTGTATCTTGTTTCTCAGTTGGGTAGAAGTGATTGCTTATTGTGGTACCTGTGCGGGGGTGTTCTTGCTCTGCTGTTGAAACAGGTGAGAGAGGGATTGAATGGTGTGGACCCCTACTTCACAAAGTTGGCAGATGCCATGGTTACCTGGATTGAAGCATGGACTGAAATCAACTCCAAATCACCCAAGGTGACACCACTTGTCAAATCCAAGTAGAGGGAAAAAAAATTTATAGTTCAGTGCAACAGGATTAGGGGACCAGTAGTAGCTCTCCAATTTGAAGCTGTTGGCATTTGTTTATGACTGGAGATGAGAGATCATTTACATTTAAAGCTTATGGAAGTAAGTAGTTGCAGCAAGTTAGTGTGCCCATATATATTGTTCCAGGCTTCTTCATGTTTAAGTTTTTGCAAGTAGTACTCCTCACATTTGATTTGGCCTTCTGCTCTGAGTGAAGGCAATATGTTCAGCCTTTCCTGAGCCTGGATTCATTTTCCCTTCATTCTCCTCTAATATATTTTTGAGGAATTTTTGCATTGGCTGTGATGCCTACTTTTCTAAGTGCTGAACCTTGAAATCAAATTGAAATCAAATTGAAGTCAAATTGATTTGACACAATAATCAAACTAAAATTGTGTAAATCTCTATTATATTTAGGTGAATGATATGAAGTCTTTAATGCAGAATATGTAGTCATGCCAATATGAGTCTGGGGCATGAACTTTTTGAATTGTTACTTGGAACAGTTGTCTAAACACGATCAAGTAATGCATTATATTTTGTAATATTAGTATCAATTTTTATTTCTAAATTTTTGTTGATTCATAAAACTCTTTGGAGGTATTTTGAATCATGACCTTGATGTAGTGCACTTAGGGGTTGTAACGATGAAATCTTCATGAATGATTGATGGAAAAAATGTTTACGAATTCTTTTTGGATTTGTGAGCATGTGTAGAATGTCAAAAATACTTTGCAGCTTAGTTGAGCATGAATGATATATTGAAACAATGTGAATAACAATTTTAATTCAAGTATAGAAAATTGTTATAATAAATTGAGATCCATTACATGCATGTGTCTCATAAGGTTGAAGAATCATATTACTATAATACATACACATGGTACTAGGATTCCATGTCCATTAGAAACAAAAAGATATTTATATCTTATTATGTTTACAGTTTTTTGAACATTACAAGATGATTGAATTCGAGTTTCTTGTAAACATAGAAAATGTGATGCTTGAAGGTTAAGTACAATATTTGTAATGAGTGTGGCCATTTGTAGAATTTGAGTGCGACCACCTTCCTTCAAGGAAAATTATACCACAACCATCTTCAAATCCTAATGTAATGCTCATGTTTCATTTCAACTTCCATGAAATAAATCATAATAACACAATGAGAGTGGGGCTCCTAGTGATTAACATTTAGCCTTTTCTAAGGGTGTAGTGAAAGGAGTACTACTTGAGCCCTTGTCATCCTCCCAACTCTACTCTTTAGGGTCCCATGCTAGCGACCTTACAAAGCCATCATCAAATCACCAGTAAAAACCTAGAAACTCCAAGTAGTGGGTCTTTCCGAGCTTAAAATAAACTCTGATAATGAGGAGATTTGAAAAAAAGTAGTTGAGAAGTTCTAGGACCTATCAAGATAGGTTCTCCACTTGGAGGCAAACATTTAATTCTGTTTTAAATAATAACATTTCTAGAGATGTCCAAAATAAGATATACCCATTTTCGGTAGCTTGCAATGGAAATTAGGTTGACGCAATTCCATTGCTTAAGGTTAGACGTGAATTTTTTTTAAGATCTTGTGAGCCCTATAGACATCATTATTGTTTTCTTAGGTCTCAATTTTTTCCTTTAAAATATTAATAATTAAATATGGATAATAGTCACTTCTAGTAATTACTCAAATTAAAACCCATTTTAGCTTTCCAAGTCATTAAAGATCTCTTAATTTAATTTTATATTAATTATTCAATCTTTAAAATTGAACATTTTTATTTTGAAAATGAGATGTAAAACTGTGTTCATTTAACACTTATAAGGCCAAGTCAAACCTATTTCTCTCTTCTTCTTTTTTTGTTAATTTAAAAATCACCTTTGCAAGAATTGTCATGTTTTAGTTATTGCTTAAGAGTGCCTTTCAAATTTGCTCACTAGAATGAGTGAGAGTACCACACTATGTTTTTAAAATGTTAACTCCCCAAATTCTTTTTTTTAATTCAAACATCAAAAGCCTAAACCTTGTGGATGACTCACCTTAAGAAATCAAAATGTGCATTGTTGTAAACATTCAAAACTTCAAGAAATACAATAGTCACATCACATTTGTCAGTTGATATTTTATTAATAAATGTATACATTCACTACCTCTACCATATTCTATCAATTAAACTCAAGCTAAGCAAAGTAGGATCCGCATAATTGCAAGAATTTTAGGATGTGACAAATGGTGCAAACAAGGATTTTTACCCAATGATTAGCTGGAACTTGAAAGATTGAATCATTCATCCTTCGATAATGGTTGATTCTAGAAATTAAAAGACACACTAGGATAACAACTTAGTTGTTTTTGTAAATGTCCTTTACAAGAATTTAAGTTCATCATTGACAATAGGTTCAATGTCAAGCACTAATCAATGTTTTTTCTTTCAACTTTCTGCAAGTGCTAGACTGGCTTCTTCTGTGATAGTTATAGGGTTAAGTTTGTAATTATGAGTTTTATTTTGTCAAAATTTGTGGCTATAGAGGAGTTTCTTTTTTGGCATCCTAGCTATTGTGTTTTTTTACAAATAACATATTTGGCTATGGCATTTGAGTATATATGACAACAATTTTGGTTATATATTTTTGGAAGTGGTGGCAAATATGGCTACTCAATGATAAATGATAGCCGCAATTTGACAATGAGCATGAATAGAAGGTAGTTTTTTGGCAACAACAAATTATTCAAGTTAAGTGTTCACGCACACAATAATATTCATCTCCTTTAGGGGAATCGAACCCCAACCTTGGGTTCTACCCATGCAAGAGAGGAGTTTTGCACCCACAGTAACATCCCACAACTCTAAAACAACCAACCCAACAACCACACATTGTCTTGAAAAGTGGACATCTCTCATCACCGATACCTACAATTTCCATAATAATTTCAAAAATCATACATGCCGCTTTCATTTCTAAAAATAAAAATAAAAATGTTTCAAAAGAAGAATTTGCTTTCACAAATTATGAAATGCAAGTGGCAAATTCAGAACTACCCGTCTACTTCATACCTAATGCATACTTCCTTCCAAGCTGCAATGGTCGCATCATATGGAAAATTAGTGACTTGTAGAAATTTTTGGTGAACATTTACACACACAAGTCAAGATGTGTGGTCAGTCAATTACATGATTTACTCTTCATGAAAATTTAAGTTGTTGAAGGTCCTTTCATCCTCCAATGAACCCAATACCTACAACATAGTAATTTTAACAACTTTCATGTACTCACTTAGCTTCAAAACTAGAAAGGGAGAAGATTGGACCTTCAACCACATCTAAATGATTGGGTTCATGTTAGAAGTTTTGTGCATCATTACATCAACATTATGACTCATGATGAGTATGAAATGAGAAGCTTGCACATCAAGTTGCCTTGAATCCAAAATCCCACATATCATAGCTTTCCCCTTGAGTTTTTTATCAACACAAAATGTGGCTTTGATCTAATCTAGATGAACCTGGAAGTTTTTCGTAACAATTTCTTCACACAACCATTACTATGGGTACACCATGCTAAGAGCGGCCATGATCTCAACATTAGGGAACCTATGAGACAACTCAAACACAACTCTGTAGCAGCCTTTGAACATGCTACCTTCATTGTGTGGAGCATCTCAATTTCATGAAAGTGGTGCACATGAGTGTAAACACGCAAAATCATAGTTTTGATGTTGTTTGAAGTTACACCCACCTCAACCCTCTTGAGTGTCAACAAAATTGGAACACATTGCCGATTTTTCATCATGTAAATGTGGATGTTGATCCACTGCTACACATCAATAATGGTGACCTTGTCTACACTGACAACAACATAATTAGTTTTTAAAATGACAGACACTACCTTTGAAAAGACCACATCATACATGGCCTTTGTAATATACCAACCAATGTTATTTAACCAATGTTTTAGCGAGGTGTTCTTGACCTTTAGTAACAAAAACAATTCCCTCAACAATTCATACTCCAACATGGGCCATCCATGAATAAAAATGTGCAACACAATCACAAACTAAATGAATTTCTTATAAGTATCCAAGTGGATCTTTGATTATATTAATGTTATGATGGACTTTGAATTCCACCCAAATTTTTTTTGTTAATTCTTGCAATGAATGACATCTTGACAATAGTAAAAATCTCCAATGGCAATGCTTGGCCTAACAACTATTGCCTTTCAATGACCAACATGTTTTTGGAGCATGTTGAGCTTGGGAACTAACATCTTCAACTTATGTTCAATCTTGCTACAAACTATGCATTTGACTTAAGAGACCAAACCATCTTCGCTAACAAACTGACTTGGTCCATGGGACAAGCCCATATATCTTAAAATACACAACTTTTTTCATAAGATTTTTTGGTTTTCTTTTTTAAAGGTTGGAAATAATTTGACTCCTTTCCATCTTTCATGCTCTCAAGATCATCATTCGAACTAAGGTTTTGACTACTATTGGAAGCTTCATCAACATTAGATCTAACATTGGGTAACAAAATTGACATTGCATTGGGTTTAGAGCTTAAAAAATTTAAACTTAAGAAAATTTGGTACCTAAAGTGGAGCCATAACTTCGACTGACCTTAGAAAACAAGCAACACACAAATGCAACAAGCACAAGAAATAACACAAAAGCAAGGGATAAAGGAAAGAGGAAAAGTTTGTTTGATGTCTGCCAAGATTTTAGATTTATGCCTTGTGCACTACATGTCATTTCACATGCATCTCAAGCTCCCATAAACACACATCAAATATAAACATTGGTAGCACTATGGCATTGTTCCCTCTTCATTACACTACACTTGATTGCAACCATAAATCCCAAACATTACTATTGTTTTAGATGCACATCATCAAGAAGAAAAGAAACTTAGAAAAGATGCACAAATTACACATGGTTTCAAGCAAATCTAAGGACTAAACCCCATATTAACATTTTTTTGATGGAAAAATTTCACATTTGTGCAAGCTCAAAAATGCTAAAGCAACACCCATAAAGGAGCTTGCAACTATGATTTTGCCAAAAAACAATCTTTAGACATTGATTTTTTGCCTAATTTTCTTTACCAATGCCTAGGATCCATTTTCAACAAAAATGACAATGCAAATTTCTATGTTGTTAGTTAGGGCATAACCAAGGGGAGGGGTTCATGTATTTGAGTGTTATGTGGAACCTAGTTAAAGTATTTGAATGTTATGTGGAAGAGAATATATGTATGACACCCATTTACAAGCTCGAATCTTTAACAAATATAAAGCCTTAGTCTAGCCCAAGGAAATTGACGAGGTTACATGGGGACTTGGAGCCCCACGAGGTACAATGGTAGGGAAATCAGGGGGGTTACATTGGGACTTGTGGGGTTGTGAATGTGTTGAATCCGATGGTGGGGAAATCGAAGAGGTTACATAGGGATTTGCGAACCTGCAAATGTGTTGAATTTAATGGTGAGGAAATCAGTGAGTTACATAGGGACTTGTGGGCCTGTGAATCTATTGATTTGGTGGCGAAGAAATCATTGGGGTTACATAAGGACTTTGCAACCCCACAAGTGTGTTGAGTCCAGTGGTGGGTAAACAATGGGGTTACATAGGGACTTGCAAGCTTGTAAATGCGATTATATAAGGACTTGTGGGCTTGCGAATGTGGTTACATAGGGACTTGCAAGCTCATGATTTTAAATTGTGTAGCCAATAATTCACTTTCAGCAACTAGTTAATCACATCTTACCTCTTCCAATGAAACAAGTAGGAGCCTCCTTGCACTAACATGTTATGGCATGGAATCACCATAAAACTATCCAACAACTAACTATTGTAGCCCTTCAACTGCCTTTACCCAAATAGCTGGTGTTGCAACCCCACTTTGAAGGAGTTGTGAGGTCGCCACTCACACTCCCGAAAATGGGACTTGGGAGTCCTTTGGGACTCCCGAAAATTCAGAGTGCGATTGTAGGGGTCAAAACACCTCGCATTGAAGCGTTCTTTATATCGTTGGAAAGTTTTTGAAGTGTAAATGTCCAAAATGGCCTCGCATGAGCCATTTGGACATCTGCAACACAAGTTATGGCCAAAAGAAGGGCCGGGAATCAAACTGGCAATTGAACTCCTGACCACTAAAAGTCGAGAATCGACCCGATTCCGATGTGTGCAAGTGAAATGTGACACACCATTGAAAAGCTCTCAAGGAGAGCTACAACTTTGGTTCAGACCTCGTCCCGATCCGAGTTTAGGGCGAGGAGTTATGAGCGTCCAAAGTCCCGGGAATCCAAACCGGGACAATTTTGGGACTCCACTTTGGGAATCCCGGGAAAAAGAGCCATTCTGATGTAGGTGCGGCAGAGAGCTGCAGGAATACTATATGGGGGAAGGTGGTGGCTTCCCCCGAGTCCGGGCCGTGGTGAGTCAAGTGAGTTCAAGTTAGCCCGTGGTTCGTCCCAACACCAAAAAGGTGCAAAATGAGTTCTAACCCATTTGTGGGTTGGATTTGGATGTAGGACCGTGTAATTGAATAAGGTTGTCCCTCTTCCTAATCTATCCCGGAGCTTTTAGCATGCCCCTCTCACCCCCTTTAGTACTGGGAGCTGGGAGCGTGCCTCGAGTCCCAGAAATTCTGCAACTTGAATAAATTAGCCCAACTTGGGGCTAACTTGGAATTTGGGAGCGCGTCAACTGGTGCCACTTTAACCATACCTAGGGCAAGTTGGGGAGGCCAATTAGCTACCTTGGGAAAAACCCAAAAAAAAAAACCATGCCTTAAATGTTAGAAATTTGTAATGCTTGAATAGAGTTCAAAATCAAAGAATAGTTAAGAAGGTAGTGAAAGGTTATGGTGATATGGCTTTAATTCAACGATGCGTGATTGGTGATCCTAGGTTTTGTGGATGGCAAGATTAGCAAATTGAGGTTTGTGAAACAATGGATTCAACACATTAAAGGTTTAGGAGGTAGTGGCTATGGTGCATCCAATGGTGGTGATGTCACAATGATGGCGATCGCTCTTTTTTCCTTTGGCACTAATGGTGATAGCGAAAAGTTGTAGCTTGCAAAGTGCAAGTGATGGGTGAAATTTTGGGGAATTAATAAAGTGACAACAAATGGTTGGAGTGGGGTTTTTAGGCAAATTTTTTTAAAAATAATTGGAAAATCTTTAAGACATTTTGCTAAGCACTTTTTGTTATCACAATCTACCAACAAATCACTAGAAACAAAAAACACTAGCATTAATAACAATGAATGCACATTGGAATTCAACCTTTGTTGCCATGGTTAAATGATCCTTTCAAATTCTAACCATGAAGGCACTACTTGTTTGACTAGTATTTTTTCATGTGGCCATTGAATGGCATTCAAATCTAAGGACATCTCATTGAATGGTTCATCATACAATTTTAACAACTTGGGTTCCTTGTGATGTAAAAACATTTTACAACATAGCCTAAACAATGAAACACCAAACAAAATACAAGAATGTAAAAAAATTTACAAATGAATAATGAAATGATGAAGGTGATTTTTTATGTCCAAATGGATTTAGGACAACCCAATAAATGACATGTATAATGATGAACAAATCATGATCAAAATAAATTCCTTACATCGAATGGATAATATGCAATTATAAAATTCAACATCCATTTGGATGTGGGGATTTTGGGGGTTGAAGAGGGCTAGTTCTTAATATTATTTTAAGTGTATGCACTATATGTACTACACAAAGAAATAGTACATCAAGTGAGGATGAAAAATGTTCAATAGGGAAACAATTGTGAAAGGAAAAATTATCATAGGGATTAACTTTTTTTGGATGAGTCTTAAGTTGATAAAATGTTCCTAACCAAGGGGTGGATGTTAGGTGGAGCTTAGAACAAGAAATAAATCAAGGGTGGAATATGGGAGGAACATGTTATTGGAGGAAGAGATTTTCAAATCATCTCATAATTCAAGCTTCATTCTTTAGCACCTATCGCTTGTTTCTTCAATTGTCATGGGATTATTTTTTTACACAAAAGAAATCTTTCATATCAAAGATATCCTTACATAGTCTCCAATTTGTCCTAAGTTTAATCCTTAAATTTTGTTTCATCCCCACTTTTCAAATATTTTAAAATTTGACTCTTATTAAGGACCAAAATCCCAAATTACAGATCAACTTGGGATTAACTTTTATATTTTTAAAGAACCTAAGGGGTATCCGAATTGAGTCATGGGACTATAGGTATATAAAAGTCGTATAACATTTGGGTTTTTGGTCACTTATGAATTGTTTGCTTTTAAGGTTTGGATTTTAAGGTTGTTTCATAAATTTTTTAGGGTTTAGGTTTTAGGGGTTTTTTTCAATTTTTTTAAGGTTTGGTTTTTAAGAGTTATTTTCAAAAAAAAATTAAAGTTTGAATTTTAAG
>Ga0209611_10007735_pt1 | contig 17130 bp, 15 predicted proteins | sample S1TSphgellanicum_3_FD_187693 | JGI IMG/M metagenome (GOLD analysis project Ga0209611, IMG submission 187693) | Host-associated microbial communities from peat moss isolated from Minnesota, USA - S1T2_Fc - Sphagnum magellanicum MG (SPAdes) (version 2) | ecosystem: Host-associated > Plants > Peat...
AAAAATTTAGATGATGCCACAAGAACACCTTTGCACATGCACGTGACAATCATAAAATAAAGGGTGAATGCATGATCAAGTGGCTCAATATTGATAGAAATTACATTCCCTATAAGTCCATATAAGATTTTTTTAAATTATGCAAATGGACATAGTTGTTATTCTAAAAAATATTATTATTATAATAGTTGAAGAATGCATGTTCAATCACCTACAAACCTTCCCAAAACTATGTGAAAACTTGTATTTAAAGTAGTTGATGTCATTTTTAAATTTGGAAGTGCTAAAAGGAAATCCCACAAAATCCATATGAATAATGACCCATGTAAAGCTTTCAAAAAATATGTTTTTGAGATTAAAAATTTGAAAAACAAACAAAAGTTGCAACTCATATAGACTTATGAAAATGTGGTCAAATTTTAACCATTCAAAAATCCCTAACTATTAAACAGTTAAAGTTTTCAATTTTTTTTTTGGTCATATCAATATATCATTTTATATTACATCACATATTAAATTTCAATAACAAAATTGGAATGTGAATCAATATAATTTTTTCCATTTTGTGATGTTTTAGTCTGACGACCAAATCATATTTTTTGACTTTAAAATCCATTATTACCAACAAATAAGTTTTTTTTATCAATAAATAACCACACGATTCTTTTCATAATGAGTTTGTTAGTATAAATCCAAATCCCATGCAATTAGTAGATCCAAGGATATATTAATCACCATATGCATTTGAATAAAGGGTACTAAGGAAAAAAACATCACATTGCAAAAGTGGGCCATTCAATTGTGCTTCTACCCTAAATGTAAACATGCCAGTTTTTCTACAACAGAACATCATTTGACTTTTTCCACAAAAATCACAATTGGTGTTTGCATTTGTTTATGAATGAAATGCATCCAACACTAAGTTACATTTTATTTTCCCCCTCTTGCCTTAGCTTACTCCTTGTTCAAAAGTAAGAAGTTGTCAATCATATCATGTGAAACACAAAAATGTTCATGATCAAAGTACAAATTCCTTGCTTTATTTTGCAAAACTTAAGATGTTTGGTCCTTATGCTTTCATGAAAAAAGTCATTAAATCACATCATTCCCTATTAATAAATAATAAATTAGTTTTACATAACAATTGTAAATTTTATTTTCTTTCACATTATTACACAACCTTAAAAACACACACAATGCAAAGCATGGGATGTTCAATACCTTGGTATCTTGCTAGTTCAACAGTAATTATATTATTTTCAGAAATGTTGAAATTTTCAAAAATTATTTCTTCGAATCCAAAAAATATTGTGAAGGAAAATAATGAATATTTAGGAATATTTCATTTGTTGAAATGAATGTTTCAAAATTAATTAATTATTTGATAGACATGTGTTGATAATGGCCAAGGTATTATGATACTTGTGTTATCATGAACAAAATCACAAGCCCATTTTATTTATTATTATGAAAAGGAAAATGGGCTTGTATAATGATCACAAAATTTATTTTACTTTGCATTCTTACACAATTTTAAAAGCACATACAATGAGTTAATAATTATAAAAAGACATGTATCAAAGGAATAAATTGATGTAAACTTGGCCAACTTTACTATGAAAGAACAACAAAACAAGGGGAAATGGACAAAAATGTAAGGCAAGAACCAAAATTAATAAAAAAGAACTATCTTAAGTAGTCTAAACATAAAATGAAACATTATTATTCAAATACCAATGGTTACTAGTAAGTTGGATGTGGGGATGGGTGGGGGATCAATGAATGGTGGGAAATGAAATGGGGCCAACCCCATCAGTGCAACATAATTTAAGATGGAAATGACTTACCTTTTTTGTAATGTAATTGAAACTCATTGTTTAAAGAAGGTTGTTGGAACCAAAAGGGGTGAACCTTCTAAACCTTTCATCCCCCATATGTTGTTGGCACAAACTTGTTATAAAAAAAAGGTTGACCTTTTGGACCTTTCATCCCCCACATGTTGTTGGCACAAATTTGTAAAAAACTATCAAAATTTTTTATTTGGTTTGTGTAAATGGCCAAAAGCTTTTATTGTTAGGAGAAAGAATTAGTTTCTTGGGTGTTGATATTTGTAGTTTTTTTTTTTTTTTGGGTTGCTTTTGAAGTTGCTAATCTTGGAGTTGTGTGAGGTAGAAGGTCACATGTGTGCATTGACAATGTCTGCTAAGGTGCAAACCTTATTTTTGGATAAGATTATATCAACATGTTGATGAAAAATTTACTATGTGAATGAAATAACATGTGAAGTTGTTCATATACAATTTGAAAATTCGGTTTTTGAACAATGGTTAATGCAATGACATCTTGCACAACATCATGCGTCTTCATATGTTTATTGCCGTGTGCACATTGTAACAAGTGGATGTTTACAAATCAATTGATGGAATGTGTACACACACAATGAAAAAGATTTTTCACTAGTGGATGGGAAGCCTTAGTCAAATTCAAAATGTTGTTGGCACAAAATATTGTAAATGGTAAGTGAAATATGGGGGTGTTTTGTGAAGATGTGAACCATGTTTTTGCTTTTGGGCCCAATCATGAAAAGAGGCGAACTCGATGAACCTTAGATGTCTTCTTAAAAAGAATGTTAAAAAAAACATGTCGATGCATGCATTTCAAAAATGGAATCATATATATAAGTGTTGAAATTGTTTACCCATGAGTTGTTCCAAAGATAGAAGACTTGCTTAAAATGAGGTGGGCAAGAAATCACAAATTGTTAATGTCATTTGAAAGGAAAATTGTCACCAAAAAAAGGAGGGGTGATTTGGTTAATACACTTCCTGTTAGAATCAAAGTATGTTAATAGAATGGACACTTAGCAATTCAAAGAACAAAACAATAATTACAACACATTTAGTTTTTAAGCTTTCAATCTTATTATTTCTAAAATGCAACACAAAGACAAGGACTTCAAGGGATTAGATCACTCATGATTTCCTTTCAAGAGCCAATTGGCCATGAGTGTGGTAGCTCATTTTCAACAACAAAGACCCAATTTTTGATTAATACCCCATTCCCATCATTTACTTCCCATTTGGAAGTTGAATAGAAAAGAACACGAGATTGGATATTGCAACATTTGTTCTCCATAACCCACTAGTGCCCATAAATCCCCATTTTCCTTGGAGCTCCAATGACATCATCAACACTCTTTTCCAAGAATGGATTGTCTGATAGTCACCTTTAAAATTCTTGAAACCTCACAACAAAATGAACATTGCCACCATGACTGTTCATGAAATCTTTAGATTTCATCATAACTTCCCTTGAATTGGTCCTGGACTTCGAACACTAACCTTCCTTTTCCCCTTTTTGAAATTCATAGCAGAACGAAAAAATATACTCCAAGACAAGGTATAAAAGCTCAATAGTGAAACAATCTTTCCCAACTATTCACAAGATAAGACAAATTACACCAAGACAAAATGCAACATCACAACTTGGAAGTAAATTTTAGTTCTTTTCATTTATCTTCTTCCATTTTGTCTCCCTAGAACTTCCATGTTATAGCATCCTTTTGCCATCATCCTCCCACTCCACAAAAACACCAACACCCAACCATCACCAAGAGTCATGATTCACATTCCCATAAAGAACATCAACAATGTAGTTAAAAATTTGCTCCATCACCAAAACTAGCTCACCAACACCACTTCATTGAATAACGAACATCAAACATATTAACTTGCAAACAAATAAAACAACACCCAAATGTAAAAAAAAACATTAGACATTGGACTTTGGCATCCACAATTCCTCATGATGAACAATTGTACCATATTTTGGCATCATTTGCTAGCCACCCATCTAGAATTGAGGTTTCTTCTTTCCATCCATGCTCATCCATCCACTTAAAAAAAAAATTCTTGACACTGATTTTAGGTCACAAAATCATCATTGTTTACTTGGGCCAATGTTTTGAGAAGGAAATGGAGTTGCTTTTATATGAATGTAGGTGATAAGGGCTTAATTGCCTAGGAATGCAATTTGAAAAATTATTTAACATCACATTATTACATAAATGCCAAGAGCTCACACAATGAATTATTAAATAAAGGACATTAAATTAAGAAAAAAAATTTGAGTTTACATAGTAATCACAAAATTAGCTTTACTTTGCATTACTATACAATGAGTTAATTACCTATAAAGAGCTTTAAATTAAGTAAATCAGGCTTACATGCCAATCCCAAAATTTACATTACATTGTGTTATTAAAAGCACGCACACATGAGTTATTGAATAAAATTGGGTTTTGGGGGAGAGGGGGGGGGAAACAAATTTTGTAGTTTTTTCACAAAAAAATTGGGAAATGCTTTTTGGAATTTTATTTTCCTAGTGTGCATCTGACCGCTTTTGCTATTAAAAAAAAATCGCTGATTTTTCAATATTGCAAAATTGAAAAAAAACCCTGGTATAAACAAATCCCTGAAAAATGATGGATGAATGGATGAATGGAGGACCCAGTTTGTTGCCATACCGCGCGGTTGCCAAACGGTTGATTAGTATCTCTGATCCAGACTGCGCGGTACATTATACGATCTAACCGCGCGGTAGAGATTATTGGCTGGGCGGTATACCGTGCGGCCGGGCAGACGAGTTGACAGTACAATATGGATTATTGTCTGGGCCGTCGACCGTGCTGTCGAGTAGAAGAGTTGGCAGTGCGGTGTGGAGTACTGACTGGGCGGTCGACCGTGCGGTCGACCAGACAAGTTCACCGCGCGGTATGTATTATTAACTGAGCGGTCGACTATGCGATAGAGTATTCAAGTCGACTGCGCGGTGTGGATTACTGACTGAGCGCTCGACAGTGCGGTAGAGTAGACGAGTTGACCGCGCGGTGAGGATGATTGACTGGGCGGTCGACCGTGCGGTCAGGTTGCCAGGGGGAAAGACACTGAGGAAGAAGAAGAAGAAGAAGAGAAGAGGAGAGAAGGACGTCGCGAGCTCGCTCGGCGGAGATTGTCGCAGTAAAATGCGCAAACTGGGATCCTTCTCCTCTCACAATGGCACATCTGACGCCCTCCTTGAACTCCCAGTGGACTTGTGCAATCCAGAAGTTTGCAGTTGAGGCTTTATTTCATCTCCTGGGGTGCAGTTTCGACGACCCAACAACGCAGAGGAGGTAATGCAATCCGCGCTTTCCAAGATCGCTGCCTCCTTGGGCCAACTAGAGAGAGATGTAGTCTTCCGGGTAACTCCAGAGCAGTGAGTTTTCCGGAAGAAGAAGGAGAAGAAGATGAGAAGGAAAGAAGTAGTTATGGGGTTCAAGAGGATGAGGATGAAGTGGTAAGGAGTACACAGAGGAGGAGGAGGAGGCAGGTAGAGAGAGAGAGAGAGAGAGAGAGAGAGAGAGAGAGAGAGAGAGAGGACGGGGGACTGTCTATTTGGGGACGGGTTGGATTAGGGTTTGTGAAGGGGCAGGAGATGCGTTCCGTATCGCAAGAAGAACCAAGGGACAAGGAGGGTTCGATGAGCGGCAGAGATGGAGGAGGAGTTGGCACATCATCATCATCCTTGGCTGCGGGAGCTGCTGCTGCTGCTGCGGCTGGATCTCCTCATCACATCCGGAGAGATGGTTCCGGGATCGCTCCTGGTATCGCCCGCTTGGCGATGGCACAACGGCAACGACAGCAGCAGAGGAAGCATCCGGAGCCACTCAGACGAGCTGTGGCAGACTGTCTTTCCGCCACTCATCATGCATCTACGCCCATGTTCCCATCCGAAGCTGTTCGCACTATTCAGGTACGACGTTTGGGGTTTTCGCTGCCGCTGCCCGAAGAAAAGCTGTAGCTCGTACACTCTCTTTCAGATTCTCATCGCAGCCTTTCTAGCTCTCCGAGTCAAAGAACAGCTATACTAGAAGGTCTTCAATGCCATATGCTAATAGGAAAATACACAATGTAGTTTGATGCTCATGCCTTCAAGTAAGCCATGAGATCGAGCAACGATGCATCAGTGGAACCTAATTTTTTCTTTGTGAGATTCTCAAGATTGGATCCATGAGATTCATTTCGATGCCCAAAGAATCAATCAGAGAGATTGCAAGCATGCCCAACCTGTGGCTCAGTAATTCTGCTCTGCAGGCTCAGGTTCTTAACAAAGGAGAGATGAAAATTCTAGTCTTTCAGGGATTTGAGCTGCTGTCTGAAGCTTCTTGCTTTTGGACCTCTTTGCTCTCTGCCAATTGATTGCTATGAACCCATGACTTGAACCTGCTCTTGAACTTGCCTACTCTTGAAAGGGTTTTGCATTCTAGGTTTTCAAGGAACTCTGAGTGAAAAACCTAATTTTGTATCAATATACCAAAAGAAGAAAAGTGCTGAGGTACAGAGTCAATGATTGGTGAAGCACATTCAAGGCGAGACCTGAGATTGTGTCATGCATTCTGAGATATATATATATATACAAAATATCCTCAAAATGCATGACATGGTTGCACTATCCTTGTGGATATGAATGCCACATGCTTTGTGGTCTCTTGTGCCTTGTGGCAGGATTACCTTGCAAATCCAGTGACTGTGGACTCAGCATACAGTGTACTAATTGACCATGCTCTTGCAGAGAGAGACCGCAGGTATCTGACAATGTTTTCATGGATTTGTTTGTGCATATTCATATTTCAAGTTGTGGGTGTCTCATTTTTCAGAAGGATTTTTTCTAGTCCGGGGGAAAATCTGTATGTGTTGTCGCAAGAGTATTTATCTCAGTTCTCCATCCATTTTTTTGATTTCCCAGTTGTATTCTTTCTGAACAGTCCACCAGTCATCACCAAGTGTGTTGCCCTCCTCAAGAAATACCTCTTCAGGTAAGCCTGCCACACCACTGTGAGGTCTCATGCCCAATGTTCCTGGGGTTTTGTCTTGTAGCTTCTGTAGAGCTTGTGAAGTGGTTCTCATTTACAGTTTGAGAAAGCGTCAATTACCAAGCACAAAATATCATATAATTGGGTGATTGAAATTCAAGAATACAACACACTATTTACCTACAATTCTGAGGTTGTCTCTACTGTGGATCCCATTTTTTCTGAGAAACTGGCTTGTTGACAGATATGTACCAAGACCTTCAACACTGCAGCAGATCGATGCCTTCTGTGTAGGTCTCATTGCAGAGAGCAATGCTGGTACAGGTCATACCTTCAAAAAGAGCACACCCTGGGGTCAACCTGCTAATGAGCCTGCATCACTGTTTATTAACAGCATTGCGCCACATGTGACAACATCCACCTTGGCATCAGCTGCACTGGTCAAATCACTGAACTATGTGCGAGCACTTGTTCAGAGGCACCTGCCACAGTATCCTCACCAAGGCTTCACTGGTGGCACCACGCCAACTCTTACGAAGCCCCTCCCAGTTTTGGTCTCCCCCCGCCAGGGGGGTCTCAAATGGAGCATGTCTGAAGATCGAGAAATGGCTAAAGCTGTTGCAAGAGGTATATCAGGCTTGGAAGAAATTGAGGATGAAGACCAGCAGTATATTGCAATCGATGTTTTGAGGTGGCGATGGGTTGGAGGAAAGACACAACTGGCATGGGCTCCTTCTCCTGTCATGATGGATAGGTCAGTAGAGTTCTATTTCTGTTGCGAGATCCAGGTTCACAGCTGTCATGTTACAGTGCATCTTTACTGAACAATATAAACATGAGGTACTGAAATTTATTGTTGGTCATTGTTGTGAGACTACCTTGGCTACCAATACAGGAGCATAATGAATAGGTATTGGTATTTGAATTCATTTTGGCACTTCATCTGAAGTTGGGCACATGGGTCCTGGGGAAGCCAGTGGTGGCATAGCAAGGCCACATGTGCAGTGCATGCCAAGTCTGGCGGAGCAAGGAGCAGCTGCTCTTATGCTCAAGGGCATGGAGTTTAAAGAGAGCGATCTTTCGGCCAAAAAACAAGGTGACAAACTCAAGCCTGCAAATGGAGAAGGGATCATTGTGGATCAGTTACTTCGGCCTTCAACCATGACAAATATAACTGACCATGCCACAACACGCTCTCATCTCTGTGCCATTGCTGCCACCAAGCGCAAATCCCATCCTTCTCAACGCTGGTATTCCCTCCACACTTTACGTGCTGGTCTCTGGACCTCCACCTTACAGGCATCTAACATCTGATGTGCTTGTGAGTGAGTACTGCAGATCTGTATGTTTTGTCTGTACAATTTCCATGAGTTGGTTTTCCCTTTTTACAACAGCTTTCTGCATATGTAGGCTGAAAATGGATAATTCCTTGTATTTTATAGGGATGGAGATGGAGCAGCAAGCACAATACGACGGCGGGCGCGGCCTTTGTTTCAGTATCGACATTATAGGTATAGACATGTGTTACTGACACTAAAGGCCAACCTTGAGTGCTCAATTTTGGAAAGGCAGGATATATCAGGACAACATATAGGTCAGGATGCAGTTTTGTGCCATGTGCAATGAGGATCCTGGTTTCTGTTGCATCAATTCTCTTTCAATCTGATACAAATGAATTTGTGAGATGGGGACAGTGAGCAGCAGCCATTGCGGTTAAGTGAGGCAGAGATGGAAGAAGTTGTGCTGGCAGTGTGTGCAGAGGCAGCATTATCCGGAAGTTCAGGCACACTTCCAGTTGGCAATCAGACAGGAAAGCTTGGTGTTGAGGCAGCAGATGTGGCAGCAAGTGTCCTTATTAAGCTTCTGATTGATATGTAGGTTTAAGTACTTTCCTGTGATATTTGTCTCTAGGTTGATTGTCTCTTTGTCTTTATCTTGTGTCCTGAGTGATTGCTGCTAATGGAGCAGCTTTCCAGCATTGCACTCAGTTATATATTGTGACTTAAATTGGGTCATAGAACTCAATCCAATGGACTTTGCAATTCTTTGTGCTCCCAATGGAGAGGACTTGATTGTTGTTGTTTGGCTGAATCATGGTGAATTTGTAGGTACATGGCAGACTCTCGTACTTCAGCTCCTCTCACACTTTCCTTATTACAGGTGTGGCAGTTCTCTGATGACTTAAGGCCTTTTGCTTTCTAAACCTAATTGAATATGGTTTGATAGGAGATGGATTGTACTAACAAGAGGCATACAGGAACTGACTTTACAATGATCATGCACTCCATATGTTCCTTAAGTTTGCTGCAATGATGTTTTAACTGATATGATTGACAGCCATTTGCTTGTTGCCATTAACAATTCTAGAATGGACACATGCCAGCAATGCCTATACATATTGTGCAGTCTTACAGACTTCTCTGCAGAGTGTGTGGAATGGAAAAGATGTAAATATGATTAGCAGCATGGTGCAGCCTTTGTGCTTGAATTCCTTTTTTGCACAACCATGGTTGTCAGATTGACCAAATAAAACTAAGGTGGACAAGTTTTCAATTCTGGCAACAGGGAATGCTAAGCTCAGAGCAGGCAGCAGTGAGAGTGCGTGCATTTGACTTGGTGCTGAATCTAGGAGTACATGCCCACCTTTTGGAGCCTATGCAGAGTGAAGATCAGGCTTCAAGGGAGGAAGCATCATCAGTCCCCCAGTCGGCTCCTCCGAATGGTGGTTCCTTCTCGTTACTGCCTGAGATTGGAACATTGCCATCTGGTGATAGGGGGAGGCTGTATCCTAGTGGTGTCCATGAAGAGAATGGTGGTCTCAAAGCATCAATTGAAAAGCCGGAACGCGGGACACCTCTAGGGGTTGGAGAATTTGAAATCTGGTTGCTGGATATCCTTTGTGAAATGTTGCTCTTTCTTGTTCAGGTACAAATTTTCTTCCTCATTCCTTGTGAAGTGCTTGAACTATCTTTTAGGGAAATTCTGTCTGTGATAATGTTCAAGAAAATCTTGATGATTTAGTGCTGGGTTATGAATGCACTCATTGCAAAATGTTGTGGAGTTTTCTCTGCAGTCTCATAGGCATCTTCCATGTGAGGTCAGGTGTGATGGTTTCTCTGGGTCCTCTTAAAAGCCACATGCACTGGTTGCCAATTTGGTATTAGAGAGCTGCCAGGATCTTGATCTTGATTTTGGTTTGTCTCTGGTTCAGATAGGGTGGAACCTGTCTTTGAAGGGCAGCTTCTTGTCTCCTCTGATCCGGGCATTTCTGGATGGTTAGAAGTCAGGCTGAAGCAAAATGAGGAGTTTCAAGACTGATTGTTTACATGGTGTGACTATGTGCATGGGTGTCATGACAGTCTGAGGAAATGGAGGAAGGAGTATGGGCGTCTGCACTGAGCTGCCTTTTGTACATGGTCTGTGATCGGGGTCGCATTCAGAGGCAAAGATTGAACGGACTTGATATAAGGGTCTGTTGTTTTACTCTTGGGTGGCACTCTACAACATATCATTCTTATTTCGTGTGCATTAAAGTGACCTTTCTTCGCAGCCACAGTTACACTTTGTAATATTGCTTTTCTCAAATAGTCCATGTCATTCTCAAATGTACAAAGCTTGAATAACTGGCAGGTGTTGAAAGCACTGTTGGATGTCAGCTGGGTGCATGCATGGGCTGATGAAGTTCACAGCCGCATTATACGGATGGCATGCAACCTCTTGTACTGCCTGCCTGCATTGCCAGATGTTGACCCTTCCAGCCAACCTAAACTAGATATGGAGCAACTCTCTCTCCTAGGTGGTATTGAAATCATATGCATTGAGGTGGGTATGAAGGGCAGTAATTACAATTTCATCAAAGTACTTGCTTGTTTATCTGCAACATGAGGCTCACAGGAATACATTTGAACTGTGGACAATGTCTCCAGGGAAACTGTAAGGGAGTTAGTCTAATGGTGGACATGTAATCTGATCTTACTTCCCAAATGAGTAATGTGAGCTTCATTTTCATGATGCGAATTCTTCTGCATGTGTGAATTGCTAGCACAATAGCTGTAGACCTTGATGTTGAAATCCTGTGCATGCAATGTGCAGTATGCAAGGGCCAGGGCAGCAGAGGCAAAGTGGAATCTGTTTGCGGTCCTTTTTGATTACATTGTGCATAATCTGTGCCACTCTTCAACCCTCACTGGAAGACAGTCACCAGGAGTTGAAGAGATACAAGCAGTGGCAACTACACTGGCCTTGGCAGAAGCTCCGGAATCCTTTGCACTGGCTTTCAAGCAGGGGTTGCAGGGGGTGGGTGAAACCATCACCAAGTCCATTGTTACAGCCATGTCACGGGATGTCACCAATGGTCGCCTCAATGCTCAGGTACATGTACAATCACTAAGTGGAAAGTTCGAACAATTCACATCAAAATCTGCAGTTCGAGTCTTGAGCTAGATGTCAACGGACTGAGTATTTGCTTGGTGTAGCCAGCCAATACCCAGCTATCATAAGAACTACCTGTGGGCAAGCTTGTGTTGGGCTAGGTCTGGAATCCTGTGTCTGACAGATATGCTAGGAAGACACTGGTGTGAACTTGCTAAGAGTGGAGTCACTTCAATATGTTAATCGTGAAGGTATCCGAGGAAACTTGATTCAATGGTGTATGTGTAACTGATTTTGGGTAGATTTATGTGATAATTATGAAACCTTTCTTGATCAGTACTCCGATTACCTACTTTCAGAGAAATAGTGATGGTCTAGATGCCAGGTCATAGCCATGATGTTTTAGAAATGAACTTACTTTTGAGCTTGCAAGGTTCTTACAAGAAACAGCTGTTCTTATGCTGATGCCGTTGACCTTCTGAACAGTTACTAGAGGACATCACAAGATCTCTTGACATACTAGCATCAGCACATACACACCCGGATGTGGAGTTTGAGCAGCTGATTAAGGTGACCATGGTCAGTGAGGGGCTGACCAGTGGTGATGTCAGCAGAAGTAGTGCTCTTGCGAGAGATATGGCTCTGGATCCAACTTTGGTCTCAAAAGCCTGGGCTACTCTTCATGCTCTTCTTCACTCCAGTCAGGCACTCTGCAGATCCAATGGGTACTCGTGGCTTCTTGAGCTTCTTGCAGCTGAAATGGCTTGTGGGGGTTCCAAACAGTCCAGTAAATTCAATACCCATGCATTGCAGCGGCAAATTTCGTTTTTGGGCAGTCTTGAACGGGCAGCTGAGAGTGAAGCATCACTGGATGGAAACCATCTGGCTATTTCATCATCTGTCCGCTTGCTGTGTGGACTCTTGAAGTCAAACCAACCTGTCGTAAGGCGCGGATTTGTTCTTGTTTTAGAAAAGCTTTTGTTGCAATGTCAGAGGCCTGGGTTAGAACTAGAAATCCCCCCTCCATCTGGGGGAGGGGGAGAAACCAAGGATGGACTGAGAACTACAGGAGCACAAGGCCGGGCTCTTGCAATGCTGGGGCTTATGAATGGGGCATTGTGGCAAGTTATTTCAGCAAATGATACAGATCGGATCAACATTTTGCAGGTAATTTTAATCTTTATTTCTGGATGCATCAGTTGCACTCCTGTCTTGTTCTAGTTTCTTTCCACATTGTAGTTAATGAGACCATCTGCCTTGAGTATAGTTTCTCTGTGATCATGGAACAATGTGAGAATTTAGATTCATGGCTGTGGAATTTTTTAATCTCTCTTTGAAATTTGCTGAGGAATCAAGTAAAGTACTCACCAAATGGAGATATGCATTGATCTTCATTTGAACCCAAACCGTAGAAGAGAAACTCAGAATGACACAATGGTTGGCCAGATCCAACTGTCAGCCTATCTCTTCCAGTTTAGATTAGTCTGGCCAGTTCTGATGCTCATGTCTGCATAGGATCCATTCCATGTTATGTATTTTTGTTGGTAGTTTGTAACCTCCACAAATCTTCATTGATTTGTAAGTTGGTAAGGAGGGCAGACCTGTGGAATATGCCCTGAAGCTTTCGTGTGTCCTGGGTGGGTGGAGTGGGCCACTCTTTTGTATTGTAGTTACTCAGGTCGAAAACTGTGGTTAGATAGGGCTTCAGGTACATGATGTGGAGTCTGTGTGGTTAGTTCTGATCATATTATGCCTCTCAAGCTGCACATAATTGAGCTGGGTGGATGTGATACAGATGTGCAACATGATGTTCTCACAGCTCTGTGTTAAGTGGCCAATTCTCCCAACATTATCATCAAATGCAGGCCAGCAGACACTGTCATTTGATCAGCAACAGAGACATTCATTGTCCAATGGGAGACTAGATATGGCGTCAAATTTTGAGGATAAGAAACCCAAATCACTGGAATCAGACAAGCCAGTTGTGGAGACCAGAAGCATGATGAATACAACAACAATCAGTAATATTCAAGTTGATGACAGCTCCATGGTTGCAATGCTGCTCAATGGGCAGGCTGCAGCCCCAAAGTTGCTAGTTGCAAATATGCCCACAGCACTACTGTACTGGCCATTGATGCAGCTTGCTGCTTCTGCAAATGATGATGTTGCACTGGGGATTGCTGTGGGTAGCCGGGGTGGTGGTACTGTACATGGGGGCACTTGTGATGTCCGGGCAGCCCTACTCTTGCTTCTAATTGGCAAATGTAATGCCTATCAGGCTGCCTTGGACGAGGTTGGCGGTGAAGAGTTCTTCAGGTACTTTCCAAACATCCCAGGAAGAGTAAGATGTGGCATCATAATGGTTTCAGTTAGGAGCTCTGCACTTGAATCACAAGCAGGGTAATAAACATCATGTAGGAGAAGCCTTCATTGTGTCTTCTTGCATCTTCTTGTGCCTTCTTGATTTGAAGGGACTGTCCCTGGGAACAACACTCATGGGATGTTGCTGGCACAGTCAAGGGGCCCAGTTTCAGTGGAAAAACTAGCTAGCATGGGAAGTGTGATTTTACTTCAGAATATACCAGATTCTGTGTAGCCGCATTATCAGATGTTCTGATTTGACATGGCTCTATTTTTCTCTGTTTAGAAATCCTAAATTTGCTAGACATATGTGAATCCTGTGTTGCAATCATTGGAATTGGTCAGAAGATGCGGAATGCCGAAATTGCAATTGATGATCTACATTGTTTACCCCGAATTGCTGCAGCTGGGGAATAGGGTGTTGTCTAGTAACTTGGTAACCTAATTTTCTGTTCATGATTCTTGCTACCAGGTCACTACTAGATGATTCAGATGCACGGATTGCTTACTACACATCAGCTTTTTTGCTGAAGAGAATGATGAGAGAGGAGCCAGAAATGTATCAGCGAATGCTTCACAATCTTGTCTTCAAAGCGCAGCAGGTGTGTGAGGCACTTGGCCATACATGGCACATCCTTTATCTATTCCTAGTGCAGTGTCTTATCAGGATATGTAAGAGCAAGGATGTAATTGGGAACAAAATTCCTTGATAATCTATTCCCAGCAGTATCACAGAGTATCAATGCTGACAGTTGCTGATTTTATTGTAGATGTTTTACACTAGTTTTAGCTGATGAATTACAAAAAGAGTTGTGTCAGGGATGCCCCTATAGGGAGTCAGGTCTACTGGCAAGTAAAGAGACTGTTGAAGGGAATGAGGCTAATGTGTAAGTTTTTGGGTTGGTGTGATGCAACAGAGCAACAATGAGAAACTGCTTGAGAACCCTTTCCTGCAAATGTTGGGTATCCTACAGCTATTGAGTGAAAATGGGACTACTCTCTGAACATGCCCACCTGATGCATGACTCAGTTTGCTCATGGAATATGTGCCTGTGATTCACCCACAGGCAGGCAGCATTTCTAATGGCTGTTTGGACCCTCTTTCATCCTAGATAGAGAGAGGGCCATGATTGGATATTGGCAGAAAAGGGCTCTCACTCTTGTTAGCATTTTGTAAAATTGGCTCCGAGTACAAGCATACCAGTATATGCACACCTGTTTGTTCAATTCATCACCACCAGAAAGTCATTTCTGGGTCTTCTGAGATACCAGCTCTGCAGCCTGGTACGTCCACAATCCTTTTGAACTTGTGCTTAGTGACCTGAGGAGGGATGGGCATCTTGAATGTGCAAAGTGGTTCTTGGGGTTAACCAATAAGAGTGTTCATAAGTGAGAAGCAGAAGAGACTACAGGTTTCAGGTGTGCAACATACCATATGTGTTTGCAAAATATTGCAATTTGAATTTGGTACTCATTGAAGGAATGTGTTGACATCAAATGTTGTGTTTACAGGCAATCCGTTTGAGGAGGGTGCAGCTGCTTTGTTTTTATGGACAAAGGCTGATCATCATGTGGCTGATATTACCAGTGGTGCACCAGATAGTGGATCTGCGGTACAGGTGTTGTGAAGAAGTTTTTATCAACCTAATTATTTATCAGAGGGGGGCCTATAAACATGCAATAAACCACTAGCTGTGGCTTCTGGCTTCAAAGAGTCCAGGGTAAGTTGGCACCATTTTTTGTTATATTGTTTCCCTTTCTGTGTAGAAGGGATTTTTCCTTTGCAAGTTTGTCTCTGCAGAGTGAGTCCCAGGCTTCTGTGTCCCCCACTCCAAGGTGAATTCTTCAGGAATTCCTTTCTGCTGTAAAGTAAAAGCAAAGTTTGGGGGTGTTAGAAAGCTCTGTTCTAACAGTAGCATCCTCTATATTGTGGATTAAAGAGTTGTTTCAGTTCCTTCAGAAGACCCTTCTTTGTATGAAAAGCTGGATTGATGCCCATTTTCTCACAGCCTCTGTAAAGTAAGAGTTTATGCTTCAGACATTCAAATAAATCCTCCTCAAGAGGTGAAGCAATACATGAAGAATTGCAGTGGGTTCAATCACCTTCAGTTTATGAATGTTCTTATGGGTTGTGGGTTCATTTGTTGGTACTGCTGAGTTATCAATTTCAGTGGGACTGAAATAAGAACCAGAAAAGTAGGAGGTAGCCAGTCTGCTCAGGTTTAGGGTTATAGCTTAGGAAAGTGTGATCCCTCTACTGGGAACAGCATGTGCAGTTGGGGACCTGTCATGACACTGATTGCACGAATTGTTGAATTACATGTTCCATAAGAGACTTGCTCTTCCCACTGTGATTACCAGAAGTGACCATCAGGTGTGATGGACTTGGGATTTCAAGTGCCCCAATGTTTCTTGCCTAGCAATGGCCGTCAAGCTTATTAAAGCTCATGATTTGGCACATCTGGCTTCCAGAGAACTACAAATTCTTCATGAGAGGTAAGTTCTGTATTTAATGCTCAAATGTGTGTCCATTTCATTGTTGCCAAAATTTGGTAATTGAGCAACTGTGAGTATCTGTCAAAGAAAAATCTAAAAGCTGATTTTCCTGAGACCTGTCCAAACAAGTCCCTTGGAGTACTGTTAGTCACCAGACAGGCCTCCTCCTATCTGTAGTTGAGGAATACCCTTATCAAGGAGAATCCCTTCATAACTAGAGGAAGCACTGTCCTCTCCCCACCCACCAAGCTCAACATTTATCCTTCTAGATTGACCACCTACATAAGAAAATAAGAAAAGGCAATATTGAAGTTGGAAGCGGGGTTTTGGAGTGGCCATAGCCACAAAGAATGAAATTTACACACCCCAAAGGCTTGCCACAATGGAATTCTTCAATATGTTGTGATGTAGAAGACTTTCAGCTCTTGGGTGTGTTCTTTTGACTCTTAAAATCAAAACAAGATTTTGTATGAGTTTTGGTACAAGATTAGGATGAAACACTACAAGTGCAGCTTCTGGTTATATTAACCACACAAATCAAATTAGGAGATGATTGTTGTAGTTGAACCCAAATTTGCGACATGTCATGAACTCATCTTGGATTTATCACAACGCAGATGGATGCACTACCTTCCTCCTTAACAAAGTATATCCTATAAGTTATCACGAGACTTACATCAAAGTGGCAAATTCTCAAGACTCTTGAGACTTGTTTTCAATTTCAAGACAAATGGTGTACCAAAACTTCAAATACCCATAACTTTGCAGAAGTGCAATCAAATTAGACATGCAACCCCATTTCCTTGTAGATTTTGTAAATGTTGTATCAAGTTTACAATTTGAAAACAATTTGCGACTACAAGTTGTAGTCTGAATGTGTGGAAGACTTGGAAATGTTTCAAACATTTTTATCCTAATTTTTTTTGTACATGTCAAAAAACAACCATATTTTGGGCATTCATCTTATCTTTATTCTTTTCAAGAACTTTCAAATGGGAATGCACTTGACAATGTTAGGGTTTCTCCCTTGTACTTTCACACACTTCTAT